>Ga0207868_1000872_pt1 | contig 26136 bp, 22 predicted proteins | sample Passage237B_FD_187370 | JGI IMG/M metagenome (GOLD analysis project Ga0207868, IMG submission 187370) | Cellulose adapted compost microbial communities from Newby Island Compost Facility, Milpitas, CA, USA - Passage2 37B (SPAdes) (version 3) ... | reverse complement strand
CGATCCGCGCGTTGTGACGCTCGTCGCCGCCGCCCGCCGTGCCTTCGACGGCGCCCGGACCCTGGTCATCGAAACGACGGACGTGCTCGACCAAGGCAGGATGGGCGCGGCGATGCTGGAGCGGCCCGAACTCATGATGTTCACGGATGACGGAACGCTGACGGCGCTGCTCCCCGAAGACGAACGCGCGCTGGTCGAAGCCGCATTGGCCAGGCGCGGGCTCACACTCGCCAGCGTCCAGAAGATGAAGCCGTGGATCGTGTCTGCGCTCGTCAGCCTGCCGGGCTGCGAACTGGCGCGCAAGAGTGCCGGCGCGCCGGTGCTCGACATCGAGCTGGCCCAAAAGGCGGAGGCAGCCGGCAAGCGGGTGGAGGGGCTGGAAACCGCCATCAGCCAGCTCGAGGCGATGGCCTCCCTGCCGATGGACCTGCACATACGCGGGCTGGTCGACACGCTCATGCTCGGCGACAGGATCGACGACATCGCCGAGACGATGGTTCGCATCTACACGAGCGGCGAGACCGGCCTGTTCTGGCCGTTCTTCCAGTCGCTGTTGCCCGCCGCACCTGGGGACGAGGCAAGCTATGCCGCTTTTCAGGAGGCGATGATCGACGCCCGCAATCGCCGCATGGCCGATGCCGCAACCCCGATCCTCGACGCGGGCGGTGCGTTCGTAGCGGTCGGTGCGCTGCATTTGGCAGGCGATGACGGGCTGGTCGAGCTGCTTCGCGAGAAGGGCTACGCGCTGACGCCGGTCGAGCCCGCGCCTTAGCCTCGACTTGCCCTGTTCTGCCCCGACTTCCCGTGCGGTCGCGCACGAAGCGGCCGCTGCGTGTCATCCTGCAACATCATGTGAAGGAACTCGCAGGCAAACCGGTCCGTTGTCGCGGAACAGTGGCAAGCAAGGAGATTCAGATGAACAGCGACCCGAGACGCCATGATCCGCTGGATCCGCGCGATCCCGTGGCCGACAGGCCGGGTTACACTGATCCGCGGTACTCCAACCAGACCGTCGTCACCGGCGGCGGCGGCCGCGCCGGGTTGGCCATAGCGGCCATCGTGGTTGCGCTGCTCGTCATCGGATTCATTGCCTTTTCCGGCGGCGGTGACGGCGTCGATACCACGCCGACGGCCAGCACCGAGGATTCGACGGTGATCGTGCCGGGCGGCGACGGGACCGAGCCGCAGCCGCAGCCCGAGGCGCAGCCGGCGCAGCCCGAGCAGCCGGCCGCTCCCGAGACGGCACCGGCGCCGGCAGACCAGTAGTCCGTCAGGCACGCCCAAACGAAACGGCCGCAGGGTTCCGCGGCCGTTTTTTTAGCATCTGATGCCGCGCGTCAGGCGGCCTTGCGCTTCGGCTGGATGAGGCCGCGCGCCACCAGCAGTTCGGCGATCTGAACGGCGTTCAACGCCGCGCCCTTCCTCAGATTGTCGGAAACCACCCACATGTTGAGGCCATTCTCGACGGTCGGGTCTTCGCGGATGCGCGAGATGTAGGTGGCGTCCTCGCCGGCGGATTCGAGCGGCGTGACGTAGCCGCCGTCCTCGCGCTTGTCGACGACCAGACAGCCGGGCGCATCCCTCAGGATTTCCCGCGCCTCGTCTGCCGTGACCGGCTTCTCGAACTCGATGTTGACGGCCTCGGAATGGCCGATGAAGACCGGCACACGCACACAGGTGGCCGTCAGCTTGATCTTCGGGTCGAGCATCTTCTTGGTCTCGGCCACCATCTTCCACTCTTCCTTCGTGGAGCCGTCCTCCATGAAGACATCGATATGCGGGATGACGTTGAAGGCGATCCGCTTGGTGAACTTCTTGGTCGAGATCGGATCGGCGACGAAGACGGCGCGGGTCTGCTCGAACAGCTCGTCCATCCCTTCCTTGCCGGCACCCGAGACCGACTGGTAGGTCGCCACGACCACACGCCGGATCGTGAAGCGGTCGTGCAGCGGCTTCAGCGCGACGAGAAGCTGGGCGGTCGAGCAGTTCGGGTTGGCGATGATGTTGCGCTTGGAGAACTGGTCGATCGCATCCGGATTCACTTCGGGCACGATCAGGGGAACCTCGGCGTCATAGCGCCAGGCCGAGGAGTTGTCGATGACGACACAGCCCTGGCGGCCGATCCTGGGCGAAAACTCCTTCGATACCGCGCCGCCCGCCGACATCAGGCAGATGTCGGTGTCGGAGAAGTCGTAGTTGTCGAGCGCCTTCACCTTCAGCGTGCGGTCGCCATAGGAGACTTCCGTGCCGACCGAGCGGCGCGAGGCGAGCGCCACCACTTCGTCGGCCGGAAAGCCGCGTTCTTCCAGTATGTTGAGCATTTCCCGGCCGACATTGCCCGTGGCGCCGGCGACTGCGATCTTGAAACCCATCTTTTCGCTTTCTCCAGTTCCTCTCCGCCAGCTTCCGGAATCCGCCGTTCGATGCGGTTTCCGCTCTCCCGGGCCAGACCCGGGGAGAGGGCGAGCAGGCCAGGGAAACTCAGACCGTTTTGGTCGCGGTTTTGGCCGTGGTTTTGGTGAGGCGAGCGCTGCCGCGTCCGGCAGCCATGCCGGCAAAGCCGAATGCCATATGAGCGATTGCGAGGCCGCGCATGAAACTCTCCAGGCAGCGTGCAGGCGGCAGAAGCACCCGCGCCGCAGAACCGCTGCTATTTACGCCGTTCGGGCGAAGAGTCAATTGCACGGCAGGCATGGCGGACGGCCGGGATGGCGTTCGGCGCGGCTTTTGCGAATGCGCGCCGCGCGCTAGAAGGGCAGTCCGAAAATCCGGATCAGTCCAATGCAGCTCTACCGCTTTCTCACCGGCCCCGACGATGCCAGCTTCTGTCACAAGGTGACGGCGGCACTCAACAACGGGTGGCACCTGTTCGGCTCGCCCACCTATGCCTATGACGCCGCGACGAATTCGATGCGCTGCGGCCAGGCGGTGGTGAAGGAAGTCGAAGGCAAGGAATATTCGCCCGACATGAAGCTGGGCGAACAATAGTCCGCCTAGGGGTGATCTTCCCCCGCGCTGGCCTCGATCTGCGCCATGTCGTCGTCTGACAGGCCGAAATGGTGGCCGATCTCGTGGATCAGCACATGGGTGACGATGTCGCCCAGGGTCTCCTCGTTCTCGGCCCAGTAGTCGAGGATGGCGCGGCGATAGAGCGTGATGCGGTTCGGGCCATCGCCGGTCTGCGGGTTCCAGCGTTCGGCGATTCCGCGGCCTTCGAACAGGCCGAGCAGGTCGAACGGCGTCTCCAGCGCGAGATCGTCCATGATCTCGTCGGTCGGGAACTCGGCGATCTGGATGATGATCTCGCCGGTCAGCCGACGGAACTCTTCGGGCAGATTGGCATAAGCCTCGAGCGCGAGCAGCTCCATCTCGTCGATCGAGGGGGATAGCTGGTCTTGCCAGTTGCGGGTTTTGTAGAGGCGGGCCATTTCTCGTCCTTTGACGGCCCATATAGCCGCTCGGCATGGCGGTTTCGAGAGTTTTCGGGTCAAATCGGTAAACGAGGCTGACCAAGGCGCCGCCGAAAGGTGCGGCGGCCGAGGAATAAATTCTCGCAGAGTCCGCTTGACTCTTCGGATAGGCTCTGGAATCGATAGGAACATAACAGGAACAAATGCCCTGCTTTCGGAGCACGTCATGGCGAAGGTCGCCACGGCGCGGGAGACGCTTTTGTCTCTGCGCCATGAGATCGCGAGGATTGAGGGAAGGCTGGCCGAAACGCTGGCCGAGCCCGGCGAGACGGCATCCGGCAGCATGATCCTGCGCCGCAACGGCCGGATTGCCGAGGACACGCTCGCAACCGGCGCGGATGGACTGGACGCCGCGCTCGGAGGCGGTGTGCCGCTTGCTGCGCTGACCGAAATCCATGCCTTTCAGACGCGCGACGCGGCCGCCGCGAGCGGGCTGGCGCTGGCTCTTGGCGCGCTTCTTCTCCGATTGCGAGAGAAGCCGCTTTTGTGGATCGGTACGGCCGAGATGTTCCGCGAGGCGGGCTTCCCCTATGCGCCGGGCCTTGCTCAGGGCTTCGGGATCGCCGCCGACCGACTGCTCGTCTCACAGGCGCCGAAACTCTCCGACGCGCTGTGGGTCGCGGAAGAGGCGGCGCGGTTTCCCGCGCTGTCGGCCGTGATCGTCGAACTGCGCGGCAATCCGCGCCTGCTCGACCTGACCGCGACGCGGCGGCTCCACCGCCGTGCGCAGGAGGCGGGCCGCCCCGTCTTCCTGCTGCGCGCGGGTGCGCAGGCCGAGCCGACCGCCGCCCCGGTACGGCTGGTGGCGGCGCCTGCGCGCGCGGCGAAGCGGCGCACGCTGCTCGGCGCGCTGGACGGGTCGATCGGGCCGCCGGCCTTCCGCGTGACGGTCGCCAAGAGCAGGCATTCGATGCCTGCCGAATTCACCCTCGAATGGAACGCCGATGAACGCGCCTTTCACGAAAGACGCAGCTTGCGCGAACACGCGCCGGATTCTGGCGCTGTGGCTGCCCTATCTGCCGACCGACCGGATCAGGCGCAGGCGGCTCGGCCGGTCGTGGCGCTCAGGGGAGCGGCGTGAGCCGCGCATGCAGGAAGCCGCGCAGGCCGCCTGCCCGCCCCTCGTCGTCAGCCACCGGGAGAACAACACGCAGCGCGTGGCGGCGCTGTGCGAGCGGGCGGAAGCGCTCGGCCTCGGGCACGGTATGGGCATTGCCGAGGCACGCGCCATGCATCCGGGCATCGAGGTGGTCGAGGCCGATCCGGTGGCCGACCGGCGGCTTCTGGAAAGCCTGGCCGACTGGTGCGACCGCTACACGCCACTGGTGGCGCTCGACGGCGATGACGGCCTGTTCCTCGACATCACCGGCTGCGCCCATCTGTTCGGCGGCGAAAAGGCGCTGCTCGACGACATCCTTCTGCGCCTTGCCGACCAGGGCTTCGACGCGCGCGGCGCGATCGCCTCGACGCCGGGCGCCGCCTGGGCCCTGGCGCATCTCGCCAGCCCCGCGCTGATTGCGTCGGGAGAAGAGACGCAGGCGCTTGCGCCGCTCCCGCTGGCCGCGCTGCGGCTGCCGCCCCAGATACGTGCTGCACTGCAGGGTGTCGGCCTGCGCAGCGTCGGCCAGCTGATCGGCGCACCGCGCGCGCCGCTCGCCCGCCGCTTCGGCAAGGAGCTGCTGATGCGGCTCGACCAGGCGCTCGGCGCGATCGAGGAGGCCGTGTCGCCGCGCCTGCCCGTGGCGCCTCTCTCGGTCGAACGGATGCTGGCCGAGCCGATCGTCACCGTCGAGGCCGTGGAGGCGCTGCTCCTGCCACTGGCCGCAAGCCTGAAGGGAGACCTCGAGCGGCGTGGCGAGGGGGCGCGGCTCATCCAGCTCACGCTGTTCCGCGTCGACGGCGAGGTCCGCCGCTTCCGGGTGGGCACCTCCCGGCCGATGCGCTCGCCCGATCAGGTGGTCCGCCTGCTCCACGAAAAGTTGACGGCCGGCGCCGAGGAACTGGACTCCGGTTACGGCTTCGAGCTGATCCGCCTGTCGGCCCTTGAGACCGCCCGTTTCGAAGCCGAGCAAACAGACCTTGCGGGCGAAGGCGAGGCGGAGGAGGCAAGCCTTGCCTTCCTCGCCGACCGCGTCGCCGCGCGGCTGGGCGCGCAGGCGCTGTGCCGACCGCGGCCGGTCGAAAGCCACATTCCCGAGCGCGCGGTGGCCATGGTGTCCTTTGCAGCCATGCCGGCGGTTGCCGCTCCCGCGCCGCAACCGGCGGTCGATGCGATCCGCCCGCTGCGCCTGCTGCCGCACGCCGAGCCGATCGAGGTCTTCGCCACGGAAGTACCGGAGGGCCCGCCGCTCAATTTCCGCTGGCGTCGCCTCGTCCACCGCGTCGCCGGCGCCGAGGGCCCCGAGCGCATCGCGCCCGAATGGTGGCGCGAACCCGCCGATGCTCCGACCCGCGACTATTTCCGCGTCGAGGACGAGGACGGACGCCGCTACTGGATCTACCGGGAGGGCCTCTACCAAGCCGGCAAACCGATGCCGCGCTGGTACATGCAGGGCATCTTCGCATGAACGCGATGCCGCCACCCGTTCCCCAGCCGGCCTATGTGGAGTTCGCCGCGCAGTCGAACTTCTCGTTCCTGCGCGGCGCCTCGCGGCCGGAGGAGTTGGTGGTGGTGGCGAAGCTGCTCGGTCATGCCGCGCTGGGGCTTGCCGACCGCAACACGGTGGCCGGCGTGGTGCGCGCCTGGAGCCAGTCGAAATGCATCCGGCTGTCGGAAAAGGGCAATCCGGTCCAGCTCCCCTACCATCCGGGCTGCCGGCTGGCCTTTTGCGACGGCACGCCGGACGTGCTCGCCTATCCGCGCGACCGCAAGGGCTGGGGCCACCTGTGCCGCCTGCTCACCCAGGCCAATTTCCGCGACGGCGCCGAGAAGGGCGCGCCGCTGGTCTGTCGCGACGACCTGCTCGAATGGGGCGAGCGCATGTCGCTCGCGATGGTCTTCCGCAACCCGCGCGACGCCGCAGCGGACCTCGATTTCCTGCGCACGCTGCGCGACCGGTTCGGTTCCGCCGTGCGGCTCGCCGTCGCGCCTGCCTATGACGGCGACGACCGTTTCCGCATTGCGCAGGCCGCGAGCATGGCGACGGCCGCCCGCGTGCCGCTGATGGCCATCAACGACGTGCTCTACCACGCGCCCGACCGGCGGCCGCTGCAGGACGTGCTCACCGCGATCCGGTTGAAGACGACGGTTGCCGAAGCGGGCTTCGCGCTCGCCGCCAATGCCGAGCGTCATCTCAAGAGCCCGGCGGAGATGGCGCGGCTGTTCCGCGCCGCCCCCGAGGCAATCGCCGAGACCACCCGCTTCGCCGCCGAGCTCTCCTTCTCGCTGGCGGAGCTCGAATACAACTACCCGGACGAGCCGACCGAATCCGGGCTCGAGCCCCAGGCCGAGCTCGAACGACTTGCCCGGGAAGGGGCGGCCCGGCGCTATCCCGGCGGCGTTCCCGAACGGGTGACGAAGCTCATCCGGCACGAGCTGGGCATCATCGCCAAGCTGAACTACGCCCGCTATTTCCTGACCGTCTACGACATCGTGAAGTTCGCCAAGTCGCAGGGCATCCTGTGCCAAGGGCGCGGCTCGGCCGCCAACTCGGTCATCTGCTATTGCATCGGCATCACCGATGCGGGGCCTGACATCATCGATTGCCTGTTCGAGCGCTTCATTTCGGAAAAGCGCGGCGAGCCGCCCGACATCGACGTCGATTTCGAGCACGAGCGGCGCGACGAGGTGATCGCCTATATCTACGGCAGATACAGCGAAAGGCGCACCGCCCTTGCGGCCTCCGTGATCACCTATCGCGGTCGCTCGGCGCTGCGCGAGGTCTCCAGGGCGATGGGTCTGTCGGAGGACGTCCAGTCCGCCATGTCAGGCTCGATCTGGGGGTGGTCGGCGTCGCGGCTGGGCGAGCGGGAGACGAAGGCCGGCGGGCTCGACCAGGACGACCCGGTCACGCGTCTGGTCATCGAACGGGCCAACGAGATCCTCGGTTTCCCTCGCCACCTCTCCCAGCATGTCGGCGGCTTCGTCATCACCAGGGACCGGCTCGACGAGATGGTCCCGATCGTCAAGACGGCCATGGACGAGCGCAAGATGGTCGAATGGGACAAGGACGATCTCGACGCCGTCAAGATGCTCAAGGTCGACGTGCTCGCGCTGGGCATGCTGTCCTGCCTGCGCCGCTCGCTAGACCTACTGGCACAGCACTATCCCGCCGTCCGGGATGAGCATGGCCGCAAGCTGACGCTTGCCACCATCCCGAAGGAGGACTCCCGCGTCTACGACATGATCTGCCGGGCGGATACGCTCGGCGTCTTCCAGATCGAGAGCCGCGCACAGATGTCGATGCTGCCGCGTCTGAAGCCGAGGCAGTTCTACGACCTCGTCATCGAGGTGGCGATCGTTCGCCCCGGCCCGATCCAGGGCGACATGGTACATCCCTATCTGCGGCGGCGCATGGGCAAGGAACAGGCCGAATACATCAAGCCGGAACTCGAGGCGATTCTCGTCAAGACACTCGGCGTGCCGCTGTTCCAGGAACAGGCGATGAAGATCGCCATCGTGGCGGGCGGCTTTGCTCCCGACGAGGCCGACCAGCTGCGGCGGGCGATGGCGACCTTCAAGCGCACCGGCACGATCGGCAACTACAGGACCCGCATGATCGAGGGCATGGTGAAGAACGGCTACCCCCGGGAATTCGCCGAGCGCTGCTTCAGGCAGATCGAGGGTTTCGGCGAATACGGCTTTCCCGAGAGCCACGCGGCGTCCTTCGCTCTGCTGGTCTACGCCTCCTGCTGGTTCAAGGCCTTCTATCCGGACGTGTTCTGCGCGGCGATCCTCAATTCGCAGCCGATGGGCTTCTACGCGCCGGCGCAGCTGGTGCGCGACGCGCGCGAGCACGGCGTCGAGGTCCGCCCCGTCGACGTCAATTGCTCGGACTGGGACTGCACGCTGGAGGAAGCGTCGTTCGATCCCGGCCGCATTGCGCCGCGCCATGCCGACATGCGCGACGTGATCCTGAGCCGTCATGCCGTGCGGCTCGGCTTTCGCCAGGTCAAGGGCCTGGCGCAGGCGGAGATGGCGCGTCTCGTCGCCATGCGTGGAGAAGGTTATCGCTCAGTGCGCGAGCTGTGGCTGCGCACCGGCCTCTCGGTCGGCGCGATGGAAAAGCTTGCGCAGGCCGATGCCTTCCGCTCGATCGGCCTCGACCGGCGCGCCGCGCTGTGGGCGGTGCGTGCGCTCGACAAGGCGGGTGCGGCCGAGCGGCTGCCGCTGTTCGAGCGGCCGCAGCTTGCGCTGCGCGATCGCGAGCCTTCCGTCGCGCTGCCGGAAATGCCGCCCGGCGAGCACGTCATCCACGACTACCGCTCGCTCAGCCTCTCGCTCAAGGCGCATCCGCTCTCCTTCCTCCGTGCGCGGCTCGACAGGGCCGGCATCGTTCCGAACGGGCGGCTCGTCTCGGTGCAGGACGGGCGGCGCGTCACCGTCGCCGGGCTGGTGCTGGTGCGGCAGAGGCCGGGCACGGGCAACGCCATCTTCCTGACCCTGGAGGACGAAACCGGCATCGCCAACGTCATCGTCTGGGCGCGTCGTTTCGAGCACTTCCGCCCTGTCATCATGGGCGGCCGCATGATCAGCGTCCGGGGGCCGTTGCAGTGCGAATCGGGCGTCATCCACATCGTCGCGGAGAAGATGGACGACCTGTCGTCCTGGCTGGGCGACCTCTGCGAAGGCGCTGAGACGATCGAAAGCCGTTCGCGCGCAGACGGCAGCGACGACAGCCGGCCGGATTCGCGTATCCGCAGTCCCCGTACCGTCCTGGCACCGGCCGCGGTGGCGGAATTGGTGGGGGAGGCGGAGGACCGGACTTCGCTAGCCCAGCAGGTGATGCCGAAGGGGCGCAATTTCCACTGAACGCGAACCTGGCCGCGGCATCCTGAGGTGCCGCGCAGCCCTGGTCGAATGCTCTCGACGCCTGCGCCATTTTTCCGCTGGCCGCGCCGGCCGCTTGCGCGGCGCGAAGGAAGCTGGTTCGGTCCGCGCGAGTTCAGGAGCACATTGATGCGGACATTCGACATTGCGATCGTCGGCGGGGCCATTGTCGGCTCTTCGCTCGCCTGGTTCCTGCGCGAGGAAGGCTTTGCCGGCTCGATCGCGCTGATCGAGCGCGATCCCTCCTTCGCGCGGGCCGCGACCACGCTCTCCTGCGCCTCGATCCGCCAGCAGTTCTCGATCGCCGAGAACATCAGGCTGTCGCGCTTCACCCTCGGCTTCTTCCGCGAGCTGAAGCGGCATTTCGGCGCCGACGCCGACATAAGCTTTCGCGAGAACGGCTACCTCATCCTCGCCAGCCAGGACGGCCTGCCCACCCTCGTTCACAACCATGCGGTTCAGCAGGCCGAGGGCGCCGACATCCTGCTGGAGGATGCGGGCACGCTGAAGCAACGCTTTCCGTGGCTGTCGGTCGAGGACGTGGCAGCCGGCGCCTATGGCGCGAGCGGCGAAGGCTGGTTCGACGCGCACGCCCTGCTCGCACTGCTGCGCAAGGGCCTGCGCGATCGCGGCGTCGACATCGTCAGCGACAGCGTCACCAGTATCGCGCTCCGCAGCTTCGGCGCGGCGCGCCTGACCCTTCAGGCATCCGGCGGGATCGAGGCGGGTATCGTCGTCAACGCCGCCGGCCCAGCGGCCGGCGAGGTCGCGGCAATGGCCGGGCTCGCGCTGCCGGTCGAGCCGCGCAAGCGGACCGTCTTCGTGTTCGAGGCGCGCGAACGCTTTGAAGACATGCCGCTCCTCGTCGACCCGACCGGCATCTACGTGCGCCCGGAAGGCTCGGTCTATATCTGCGGCGGCGCCGAGGACGAAGCCGGCGAAGCCGCCGCCCGGCCGGACGATTTCGAGCCGGAGTGGCGCCTCTTCGAGGAGACGATCTGGCCGGTGCTCGCTCTGCGCATACCTGCCTTCGAGGCGCTCAGGCTGCAGCGCGCCTGGGCCGGTCATTACGATTACAACGTGCTGGACCAGAACGCCGTGGTCGGGCCGCATCCCGACCACGCCAACTTCCTCTTTGCCAATGGCTTCTCCGGCCACGGCCTGCAGCAGGCGCCGGCAGTCGGCAAGGCGCTCGCCGAATGGATCGTGCACGGCGCCTATCGCACCGTCGACTGCACCGCCTTCGGCTACGAGCGGATCGCCGCAAACAGGCCGTTCCGCGAGCTCAACGTGATCTAGTCGGGCCGGCCGACACCGCCGCCGATCCTAGGTACACCGACTGGGTGCCTGGCCGGTTGCGGCCTTGTGGAACCCGCCGCTGCACCGCCTCGTTCCTCGTTGCACCAGTTCGGGAGCCTGGCCATGGAAGAAACCTTCACCAGGGCGGCTGCGGCCGTCGCCCACGCGACGGGGCGCCCCGCCGCCTTCATCGCGTGCTGCGCGCTCGTCATCGGCTGGGCCGTCAGCGGGCCGATCTTCGGTTTTTCCGACACCTGGCAGCTCGTCATCAACACCGGCACCACCATCGTCACGTTCCTGATGGTGTTCCTCATCCAGAACACGCAGAACCGGGACGGCGCGGCGATCCAGGCCAAGCTCGACGAGCTGATCCGCGTCGGCCAGGGCAAGAACGACTTCATCGGCATCGAGCATCTGTCGGAGGCCGAGGTCGAGGAGTTCCGTCAGCGTTGCGAAAAAGCTGCCAAGGCGGCCGGAGAGGAACTGTCCGACCGCAAGAGGGCGGCGTCCGCCGGGGAAAAGCGGAGCCGAGCAAAGCGCTCCAGGGCTGCAAGCAGCCAGCAGGCGCCCCTCAGGAACGGTGCCGCCACAAAGGCGCGCAGGACGAAGACGCAGGTCAGAGCAGGCGCTTGATGCGTTTGCGGTCGCGACGGTCGAAGGTCCGCTGCGCGGCGAGACGCTGCCGCTTCCCGTCGCCCCGGCGCAAGCATTCCTCGTGAGAAGTCTGAAACCAGGAGCGGCAGCATCCCGATGCAGGACAGAAGGTTAACGGCGCGAAGGGCCAAGCGACGCGGTGCCTGTGGATAAGCTGTGGGCGATATGTGCGCAACCACTCCTTGCCACAACATCTAGGCGTGAACGCATCCGGAACGTCCACAGATCAGCGATTCGTCGCCGGTTCGTTCCGGCTTTGGTCGAATTGTTAACAGGAATCGCAGGCTGGCACCACGAACGCACGGCATGCGATTCATATTTTCAAGCAATTTCCGGGTCTTGAGTCGCGCTCTCGACGGGTCGGCGGGCATTGGTTAACGCGGAGCTGTCCCCTTCACGCGGAATCGCCCGAACCGCCGGAAACTCGATTCAGCATCTGGTCGAATCGGCGGGTGATTTCTCAATATGTAGTGGCGAACAAAAGGTGATTCGCCGCGAGTCAGTGATTCGTCGCCGATTCGTTCCAGACTCGTTCCGAAGGTTAATCCGGGCGCGAACTGCGCAGGGGCCCACACAAATTTCCGGGCGTTGCTTACACGCCCGCCCCAATCGCCTATATGTGCAGTCGGGCGGGGCAGCCGATGGAAGTCGGCCAAGGCAAATGATATTCGACACGCCCGCCTTCACGCCGGGCCGGAAGGGCCGCTCTCCGATCACATGAACATGCAGACCAAACAGGCCGGGCCGCTCATCGTGTCGGGGCGCGACGCGACGGCGGTGCTGGGGCCGACCAACACGGGAAAGACGCATCTCGCGATCGAGCGCATGGTGGCGCACCAAAGCGGCGTCATCGGACTGCCGCTGAGGCTGCTCGCCCGCGAAGTCTATAGCCGGGTTGTTGAAAAGGTCGGAGCCGCCAACGTCGCCCTCGTCACGGGCGAGGAAAAGATCGTGCCGGCGGGCGCACGCTACACCGTCTGCACGGTGGAGGCGATGCCGCGCCAGACCGACGCCGCCTTCGTTGCGATCGACGAGGTGCAGCTCGCGGCCGACCTCGAACGCGGCCACATCTTCACCGACCGCATCCTTCACCTGCGTGGACGCCAGGAGACGCTGTTGCTCGGTGCCGGCACCATGCAGGGCATTCTGCAGAAGCTCCTGCGCGGCCTTTCGGTGGTCACCCGCCCGCGCCTTTCGCATCTCGCCTATGCAGGGTCGAAGAAGCTGACGCGCCTGCCGCGCCGCTCGGCGATCGTGGCCTTCACCGCCGACGAGGTCTACGCGATCGCCGAGTTGATCCGCCGCCAGCGCGGCGGCGCGGCGGTGGTGCTGGGGGCGCTCAGCCCGCGCACGCGCAACGCGCAGGTGGACATCTACCAGTCCGGCGACGTCGACTATCTCGTCGCCACCGACGCGATCGGCATGGGGCTCAATCTCGACGTCGACCACGTGGCCTTCGCGCAGAACCGCAAGTTCGACGGCTACCAGTACCGCCAGCTCACCGCGGCCGAGCTCGGCCAGATCGCCGGGCGGGCGGGCCGGCACGTGCGCGACGGAACCTTCGGCGTCACCGGCCAGGTCGATCCCTTCGACGACGACCTGGTCGAAAGGATCGAGGGGCATGACTTCGACCCGGTCAGGGTCCTGCAATGGCGCAGCGCCGAGTTCGACTTCGCGGGCATCGAGGCGCTGAAGCACTCGCTCGAGGCTTTGCCGCCGGTCGAGGGCCTCAGCCGCGCGCTCCCGGCAGCCGACCAGACCGCGCTGGACCTGCTTTCCAAGGATCCGGACATCGTTCGGCTCGCCGACCGGCCGGCGCGCGTCTCGCTGTTGTGGGATACCTGCGCACTGCCCGACTATCGGCGCATAGCGCCAGCCCAGCATGCGGAGCTCGTCGGTGCGATTTTCACAGACCTCACCAGGCGCGGGCATGTCGACGAGGATTACATGGCCGAACAGGTGCGCCGCGCCTCCTCGAGCGAAGGCGACATCGACGTGCTGTCGGCACGCATTGCCCAAATCCGCACCTGGACCTTCGTTTCCCACCGGCCGGGCTGGCTGGCCGATCCAACACACTGGCAGGAAAAAACGCGCGATATCGAGGACCGGCTGTCGGATGCGCTGCACGAGCGATTGACGAAACGCTTCGTGGACCGCAGGACATCCGTGCTGATGAAGCGCCTCAGAGAGAACACCATGCTCGAAGCAGAGATCAGTCCCGCAGGCGAAGTCCTGGTCGAAGGGCATCATGTGGGCGAGTTGCAGGGCTTCCGCTTCACAGTGGACCAGGCCGCCGAGGGAGAGGACGCCAAGGCCGTGCAGGCAGCCGCCCAGAAGGCGCTGGCGAAAGAGTTCGAACTGCGCGCCGAGCGCTTCGCCAACGCGCCCAACGGCGACCTCGCGCTGAGCTCCGACGGCCTCCTGCGCTGGATCGGCGCACCGGTCGCCACCCTCGTCGCCGGCGACGAGCCGCTCAAGCCGCGCGTGGTGCTGCTCGCCGACGAGCAGCTCACGGGCGCGCTGCGCGACCGCGTTCAGGCCCGTGCCGAGCGCTACGTCGCCTTCCAGATCGAGACTTTGCTGAAGCCCCTGCTCGACCTTTCCGGCAGCGAACTGCTTGCGGGCATCGCCAGGGGCGTCGCCTTCCGGCTGGTCGAGAATTTCGGCCTCATCAACCGCCGTGACGTGGCCGAGGAGGTTCGCTCGCTCGACCAGGAGGCGCGCGCCGCCATGCGCCGGCTGGGCGTGCGCTTCGGCGCCTACCACATCTTCGTGCCGGCGCTGCTGAAACCCGCGCCGGCCGGGCTGCTGACGCTCCTGTGGGCGCTGAGAAACGACGCCAAGGACCGCCCCGGCTTCGGCGACGTGGTGCACCTGCTCGCCTCAGGCCGCACCTCGGTGGTGGTCGACCCCTCGTTCGACAAGATGTTCTACCGGCTGGCAGGCTACCGCAATCTCGGCCGTCGCGCCGTACGCGTGGATATCCTCGAGCGGCTCGCCGACCTTATCCGCCCCGCACTCGGCTGGAAGGAGGGCGTCGGCGTGCGCCCTGACGGCGCCTACGGCGACGGCGCCTTCATCGTCACGCCGGCGATGATGTCGATCTTGGGTGCCACCGCCGAGGACATGGAGGAAATCCTCAAAGGCCTCGGCTATCGCGGCGAGGCAAAGCCCGCTGCGGAGGTCGCAGGCCGTATTGCGTCGCTCGACGCGACCGCCCGCGCGGCGGCGCAGGCACAGGCGGCAGAGCCGGCGGCGCAGGACCATGGTGACGCCATGGCCGATCCCAACGTGCCGGCAACCTTTGCCGCCGACGCAACGCCGCAGGAAGGGGCCGCCGTTGAAACCAACGTTGTGGATGCCGATGCCAACCAGCCGGTCAGCGGCCCCGACCTCGCGGCGGAGCCGGCAGCCCCGGACGAGGCAAGTCTCAGCCACGACGACGTGATGGCCGACAGCAACGTCTCGCCCGCGCCTGCGCCGGCGGACGAGATCGTGCCTGCCGAAGCATCTGCCCGGACCGCAACCGAGGCTCCCGATTCGGCTGCGGCCACGAGCGCAGAGCCCGCACCAGCCGCGCCGCCGGACGCGACCGAAGCCGGCATAGCCCAGGCCGATGCGGGGTCCGCCGCCGAAGAAGGACCCAAGCCGGTGATCGTCTGGCGGCAGGGCCGCTTCGGCGGCCGCCAGCGCCACGGCAACAGGCGCGCCGGCGAGCTCCAGGGCGACCGCCGCGGCAACCGCGACACCCAGCGTCATGGCGAGGGTCAAAACCCGCGCCGCTTCGACCGCAACGGCCAGGGCAAGGGCGATTTTGGCGAGCGGGGCCGGCAAGCGAAGGGTAAGCGTCCGCAGCGCGATGACAACGCCAAGCCGTTTCGCGAGCGGCCGCGCGAGGACCGCGCGTCGCGGATCGATCCCGACTCGCCTTTCGCCAAGCTGGCCGCCCTGCGCGACCAGCTCAAGAAGTAGATGGGCCAGCCGAGACAGCGCGTCGACAAGTGGCTGTTCTTCGCGCGCGCCGTGAAATCGCGCTCGCTGGCGGCCAGGCTTGCGCAGTCCGGCAACATCCGTGTGAACCGCGAGAAGATCGACCAGGCCGCATATCCGCTCAAGCCGGGCGACGTGCTGACGATCCGGCTCGACCGGCGTGTGCTGGTCTGGCGGGTCATCGATCTCGGGCAGCGGCGCGGACCGGCGAGCGAGGCACGCGGCCTTTACGAAGATCTCTCCGAGATCGCGAGGCAGGCGGACGTCACCGGCTGAGACGTCGAGCGTCGCCGGCGGCAGCATCGCCAACGTGGAAAAAATCCATTCCTGCGCGTCGCAGGGCCGCGCAACCGCCTCCCTTGTCAGGCCATTGCAAAGGGTCTACCTGACCCCGAAAACGACGTTCGCCGGAAAACCGCGCGCAATTTCAAGAGCCGCCTCCATGACGTACCTGGTCACCGACAACTGCATCAAGTGCAAGTACATGGACTGCGTTGAGGTGTGTCCCGTCGATTGTTTCTACGAAGGCGACAACATGCTCGTCATCCATCCCGATGAGTGCATCGACTGCGGTGTCTGCGAGCCCGAATGCCCGGCCGATGCAATCAAGCCGGACACCGAGCCCGGCCTCGACAAATGGCTCCAGATCAACACCGAATACGCCGCCCGCTGGCCGAACATCACATCCAAGAAGGAACCGCCGGCCGACGCGAAGGAATGGGACGGGGTCCCGGAGAAATACGAGAAATACTTCTCTCCCGAGCCCGGCACGGGCGACTGAACAGCTGACTATGCCGCAGGGTGTCGAACGGCGGCATGCTGCCGGCTGGCGTCGTTTTTGTCGCAGTCTGGTCCGACCAGCACCGCAAATTGTTGATTCTTTCCGCTTTTTGTACTATATGTTACGAAATTGCCGGTGACACGACGTCGATTTGTGGCGCGAACGCGTTAATCATCGAAAGGTCTAATCCGCTTCCCGGACCAGGGCGACCTGGGGGCTGCATTCTTGTTGCGCGGCTTCCATGAGACCCGCCCGGATTGCCTTTCGTGCGTTCGACTCGTGCCATCACGGCCGAAAAACAGCCGATGACCGGGCGGGGCGTCCGGTACAAGAACAGGAGTTTCAGGCGTATGGCTACCCAGCAGAAAAAGTCCGCGACGAGAAACGGCTTCAAGACGGGCGAGTTCATCGTCTATCCGGCGCACGGCGTCGGCCAGATCACCGCCATCGAGGAGCAGGAGGTCGCGGGCCACAAGCTGGAACTGTTCGTGATCGATTTTCAGAAGGACAAGATGCGGCTCAAGGTGCCGGTGGCCAAGGCGGCGTCGATCGGCATGCGCAAGCTGTCCGAGACCGACTATGTCGATCGCGCGCTGAAGGTCGTCCAGGGCCGCGCCCGCATCAAGCGCACCATGTGGTCGCGCCGGGCGCAGGAATACGACGCCAAGATCAATTCCGGCGATCTGATCTCGATCTCGGAAGTCGTGCGCGACCTCTACCGCGCCGAGAACCAGCCCGAGCAGTCCTATTCCGAGCGCCAGCTCTACGAGGCCGCGCTCGACCGCATGGCTCGCGAGATCGCGGCGGTCAATCGCGTGTCGGAGACCGAGGCGGTCCGCCTGATCGAGCTCAACCTCGCCAAGAACCCGCGTCGCGCCGCCAAGGCCGACAATGAGGAGGCCGAGCACGAAGAGGCGGCATGAGGCTCACCTCCGGACAATGAACAAGACCCGGCGGCAACGCCGGGTTTTTTGTTTGGTCGCTCGTCGCTTCAGCCTGGTCGTGAGGCGCGCAAGTCGGCGACGGGCGCCGGTGCCTATTGCGCCGGGGCGGCGGCCTTCTCTTTCTCGACCACCGAAAGATACGCCTCGTAAAGCTCCTGCCGGACCGAGCGCGCCGGCTTCGGCGTGCCGAGGTGGTCTGCACGCAACTCTTCCATGAACGCGTCCCACATCTCCGGCCCGCCCTCCTCCAGCAGCCGGGCGCGGATCGACAGCGCCTCCGTCACCGGCAGCCACTTGCGACCCCAGGCGCCGATCATCGCGAACACCGGCAGCAGTTCGATGCCCTTTTCCGTGAGGCTGTAGACCGCCTTCTGCTTGTGGCTGGGATCGTCCCGCCTCGAGATCACGCCTTCCTCCATCAGCCGCTTCAGCCGGTCGGCGAGGATGTTCGACGCGATCCCTTCCTCGTTCTGTGTCAGCAGTTCGCGGAAGTGCCGGCGGTTTCCGAACATCATGTCGCGCACCACGATCAGGCTCCATTTGTCGCCCAGCACCTCGAGCGTGAGATTGATGGGGCATCCCGAGCGGTGAACCACGTCCACAATTGCCTCCAGAAAAACTGGTTGCAATTCGAAAGCAGTTATGCAAGCCTGCAACCAGTTGCAAGTTGCAATCACAATTGCCTTCAGTCAAGTGGAGACGAACAATGAGCGCCGACGCCTCGATAACCGTCACCCCGATCCTCGTCGCCGACTTGCGCGTGGAAGGCGAGATCATGCCGGTCTGCGTGCATGTCATCGACCATCCGGACGCCCGTATTCTCGTTGACACCGGCATGACGGAGCTCCACCCGGCTGTCGTGGAAGCCCTCGATCCCACCCTCTACCCGCTCGACAAGCAGGACTTCGACCTCGCCAGCATCGACATCGTCGTCAACACGCATCTTCACGCCGACCATTGCGGCGGCAATCATCTATTCGCCGGCAAGCCGATCTACGTCCAGCGCCGTGAGCTCGACGACGCCCACAGCAATGTCGACGAATACCCGGTCCGCGAGTGGGTCGATGCGCCCGGCGTGCAGTACGTGCCGGTCGATGGTGAATTCCAGCTGCTGCCCGGAATCCGGCTCGTCCCGGCGCCGGGCCATACGCCCGGCCTTCAGGTCGTCGTCATCGAGACCGACGATCGGCCGATCGTCGTCGGCGGCGACGTGGCAGTCTGGTTCGGCGAACTCGACGAGCCGACCTCGGAGGGTCAGTTGCGAGTGCTTTCGCTGGACCCCGAGCTGGTGTGGCTCGCACATGTGCGCGAGCCGTGGCGGCCTCACGCCGCCACATGATCGACCGCGCCGCCTCTTTCGCGAAAGGCGCCTTCCTGAGAGGAGATTGGAGCATGGCCAGACTTGTTTTCGGAATGAACCAGTCGCTCGACGGCTATGTCGATCATGATGCCTTCGCGCCGGGCCCCAGGCTCTTCCGCCACTTCATCGAGGAAGCTGAAAGCCAGACGGGCAGCCTTTACGGCCGCAAGGTCTATGAGCTCATGCGCTACTGGGACGAAGACCATGGCGACTGGGAGCCGGAAGGCGCTGCCTTCGCCGCTGCGTGGCGTCGGCATCCGAAATGGGTTGTCTCCCGCACTTTGAGGTCGGTCGGCCCGAACGCCTCGCTCATCGAGGGCGATCTGGAAGGCGCGGTCCGCCGCTTGAAGGCCGGGCACGACGGCGAGATCGAGGTCGCCGGGCCGGAACTCGCCCACAGCCTCACCGAACTGGGCCTGATCGACGAGTACCGGATCTATCTCCACCCGGTCGTGCTGGGCCACGGCAAGCCCTACTTCGCCGGACCCCGACCACGCCTCCGCTTGGTGGCGCATGACGAGATCGACGAAGACACGCTCAGGCTGACCTACGTTCCCGCCTGAACGGACGGGGCGCGAACTGCAATTCACGGACAAGGAGACGGCAAATGAGACGACTGGTCGTTTGGAACCTGATGACGCTCGACGGCTGCTTCGAAGGCAGCCAACCCTGGGACCTCGGCTTCCACGAGACGGTCTGGGGCGAGGAGCTGGAGCAGTACTCGCTCCAACACGAGGCCGGCACGCTGCTCTTCGGCCGCCGTACCTATGAAGGCATGTACGACTACTGGAGCAAGGCCACCGGCCCGATCGCAGACATGATGAACGGGATCGACAAGGCAGTGGCGAGCCGCACGCTGACCGAGGCAACGTGGAACAATACGCGCCTGCTGAAGGGCGAGGCTGTGGAGACGGTCCGCGCGCTCAAGTCCGAGGACGGCAACGACGTCTTCGTGTTCGGCAGCGCCGACCTGCTTGACTCGCTGCTTGGCGCAGGGCTCGTCGACGAATACAGGATCTGCCTGGCGCCGGTGGTGCTTGGCGACGGCAACCCGCTGTTCAAGCCGGGCCGGAAGGTGAACATGCGGCTGCAAGGCTCGAGGCAGCTCAAGACTGGCGGCATGATCCTGACCTATGCGGTCGGTACCTAGAGCGGGCAGGCACGCGTGGCAGATATTCACGGCCGTCACCGTAATCCACCGAGTTAACAACAGGGGCGCGATAGCCACCGCGGCAGGCTCGCGTTACGTTTGGTCATCTCAGGTGACTGAGGAGCCCGCCCGGACAGCGGAACCTCTCCAAAAGTTGGCCTGAGACCCGCACTGGACGAGAATTCACGGCAGCCGCGAGGCGGCCATGGAGACGAGGCCAGGGGTCCAGCGGGAATGCCCGGAGCGAACGCGAGCGCGTATGGGCAGACCGATGCTGCCATGAAGGCCGGTCAAGTCCTTCGATGGTGCGCCGGTTGCAACCCTCACGGGCTGCGTCGGCGGGGTCCGAGAAGAACGTATCTTTCGGGAAACGTGCTGGCGGACCGTCGACGTTGAAGGCCGAGACGAGCGGCTGCCGCTCCGGTGGCGCTGCGGTTCGAAGGCCAAAGACGTGACAGGGGGGCGTTGGGAGCAATCCCGACGCCTTTCCTGATTCTGGCCTTCCCCTTTCCGCGCGTGCCTTGCGTCCTATCGGGACAGCAACTGATCGATGATGGCGATGTAGCCGCGCGTGGCCGCGAGCTGCCGCGTGGCGGGCAGCTCCCTGAGCCTCATGCCGTCGATCGCATCGAGCAGCATGTCGGTAAGCAGCGAAGCAGGGGTGCTGCCGCGCGACAGGTCGATGCCGCGGCGCCGGGCTTCGCCGGCAATTGCCCCGCAAACCAGTTCGTGGAACTTGGCGCGACAGTCCTCGACGATATCGGCGGCGAGGCTTGTCCTCATGTCGAGAATCTCCGCGCCATGCGGCGATGCCTCGATCTCCAGGGTCTTTTCGAGCGCACCGCCCACGACGCTGAACAGTCGATCGGCCAGCGGCGCATCTTTCTTGAGCCCGTCGCGCGCCTGGGCGAGCAGATCGTCCAGGAAACCGCTGGCCAGCGCCCGGTAGATGTCCGTCTTGTTGCGGAAAAGCAGATAGAGAGCCGGCCGCGAAACCTCTGCCGCGCGCGCAATGTCGTCCATGGTCGTGCGCTGGAACCCGTAGGCGAGGAAGACCTGCTTCGCACGTTCCAATATGCGGGTGCGCCGAGTGTCGTCACCCGGCTTCACGGCCTCTGGCATAATCGTTTTTGTTGTCATGATCGGAAACTGTATTGACAAAGTGACAGATTTTGTCAATGTGTTTTCGATGAAGCGCGGGTCCGCCCCGCTCTTCCGCGTGCACGTGTGCCCATTCACAAAGTCTTCGCGGCACTGAGGCTGATGCCGCCCGGCATCCAGCCTGGGCCTTGATGGCGTGAGCGGCGCTCGTTGCATGCAAGCAACACACGACCACCGCCTCCCATTCAAATGGCAGGAGTGATCGTGCACCGTCTTTTGTGCGCTGCAAAAAACGGCTAATGACGGCCGCCCTGCGCGCAAGTCGACGAAACGGGATTGAACGGCACCGAGGGTCAACCCATATCGACGCGATTGCGGCCGGTTGCCGCTGCGGCCGGGGGCCCGCCGACTGGGACTAAGACATGGCAAAGCTCAAGTTTCACAAGATCGCGGCCGTTGCCGTGTTCCTCGCCACCGCCGCCTGGGTTGCGACCGGCGACTTCACTTCGGTCGGCAGCGCCGCTGACGAGGACGCATCGGCTCCAACGGCAAAGGCGGAGGAAGAGGCCGCGCCGGTCCGCACCGTCGCCGTCATCGACGCGCCGCGTGTGATGCATTCGCGCGCCATCCGTGTGTCAGGCTACACCGATGCCGATCAGCGCGCCACGCTCGCGGCGCGAGCCGGCGGCATCATCGCGGAACTGCCGGTCAAGCAAGGCATGCACGTGCAGGCCAATGACCTGATCATGCGGCTGCAGGCCGAAGGAAAGCAGGCGGCGGTCGAAACGGCACGCCAGCTGCTCGCGCAGCGCGAGGCCGAGGCCGAGGCAATCAAGAAGCTCGCCGCGTCCGGCAGCGTGCCCAAGCTGCAGCTCGACAACGCGCTGTCGGCGCTGGCCGCTGCCCGCTCCCAGCTCGAGGCCGCCGAAGCGGATCTGGCGCGCAACGAGTTGCGCGCGCCGTTTGCCGGCATCATCGACAAGGTCAGTGTCGAGCTCGGCAGCTCGATCGCACAGGGCGCCACCGTCGCCACGATCCTCAACCTGGATCCGGTTCTGGCAATCGGCGAGGTCAGCGAACGCGACCTCCGCCATATCAAGGTCGGCGACGAGGCCGAAGCGCGCCTCGTCAACGGTGAGGTGTACAAGGGCCGGGTCCGCTACATCAGCCGCGACGCCAGCCCTGCGACCCGCACCTACCGGGTCGACGTCACGGTGCCCAACTCCGACGGCAACATTCCCGCCGGCATGACGGCCGAGATCACGCTGCGCGCCGCGCCGGTCGAAGCGACAGTGCTGCCGCGTTCGGTGGTCACGCTGAGCGCCGATGGCGATCTCGGCATCCGCGCCGTGAGCAAAGACAACAAGGTGGTGTTCTACCCGATCGATATCGTCGATGACACGCCCCGGGGTCTGGTGCTCGGCGGAATTCCGGAAGACGTGCGTATCATCGTCGCCGGCCAGGAACTCATCACCGAAGGCGACATCGTCAATCCGGTCGAAGCCGACCAGGAAACCATCAAGAAGCTGGTCAGCGAGGCGACCGGCGGGACGAACTAGCTCATGGATATCGTCAAGCTTGCCATCCGCAATGCGCGGCTCACCATATCCGTCCTGATCTTCCTGATCCTGGCCGGTGCCTTCGCCTATCAGTCGATTCCGAGGGAGGCGGAGCCGGACGTCGCGATTCCGATCATCTATGTGAGCCTGGCCTATCAGGGAATTTCGCCCGAGGACTCGGAGCGCCTGCTGTTGCGCCCGGTCGAAACCCGGATGAAGAGCCTCAAGGGCGTCAAGGAGATGCGCTCTGCCGCCTTTCAGGGCGGCGGCTTCGTGCTGATCGAATTCGACCCGTCCCAGGACCTGCAGGCCGCACTGACGGACGTGCGCAACAAGGTGAACGACGCCAAGCGTGACCTGCCGCAAGGGGCCGAGGAGCCGACCGTCAACGAGGTGAACATCTCCGAATTCCCGGTGATGGTGGTGACGCTGTCCGGCCACGTGCCCGAACGCACGCTGACCGCGGCTGCCCGTCGCCTTCGCGATCGCATCGAGGAAGTGCCGGGCGTGCTCGAAGCCACGCTGCAGGGCGCGCGCGACGACCTGGTCGAGGTCATCATCGACCCGATGAAGCTGTCCTCCTACGGGCTGCGCCTCGACCAGTTGATGCAGGCCATCGGCGCCTCGAACAGCCTGGTGGCCGCCGGCTCGATCGAAGGCGAGGAAGGAAAGTACTCCGTCAAGGTGCCCTCGCTCATCGAGGACGTCGAGGACGTGGCGAACCTGCCGATCGTGGCCGGACCCAACGCGGTCGTCCGCGCTCAGGACCTCGCCACCATCCGCTCCAACTTCAAGGACGCCGAGACGATCACCCGGCTCAACGGGCAGCCGGCCATCGCGCTGGAGATCAAGAAGCGTACCGGCGCCAACCTGGTGGAAACGGTCGAGCGGGTGAAGGCGATCGCCGACGAGGCGCAGAAGATGATGCCGGAAGGCATGACGGTCTCCTATACCCAGGACAAGTCCGTCTTCATCAATCAGCTTCTGAACGATCTGCAGAACCACGTGCTGATCGCGGTGATCCTGGTGTTCATCGTGATTCTCTACGTGCTGTCGGGCCGCGCCTCGATCCTGATTGGCCTTGCCATCCCGGCATCGTTCCTGATGGGCATCCTTGCGCTGGGCATGATGGGCTACACGATCAACATGATCGTGCTGTTCAGCCTCATCCTCGCGGTGGGCATGCTCGTCGACGACGCGATCATCGTTACGGAGTATGCCGAGCGGCGCATGAACGAGGGAATGCCGAAGGAACTCGCCTTCGAGCAGGCTGCCAAGCGCATGGCGGGTCCCGTCATCGCGGCCACCATGACCCGCATTGCCGCCTTCTCGCCGCTGCTCTTCTGGCCGGGCATCGTCGGCGACTTCATGAAGTATCTGCCGATCACGCTGATCGTGACGCTGGCGGGCTCCATGCTGTACGCGCTGGTGTTCACGCCGACGCTTGGCGCCCTTTTCGCCAAGGCGCACGTGCACGAGGAGCACGAGCGGCGTGACGGCTGGTACATGGCGGTAGTCAAGCGTGCCGTGCGCTACCCCAAGACGGTGCTGTTGCTCGCGGTCGGCCTGCTCGTCGGCGTGATGTATGCCTATTCGCACTTCGGCAAGGGCGTCGAGTTCTTCCCCGCCGTGGAACCCGACTACGGCCTGCTCTACGTGCATGCGCGCGGCAACCTGTCGCTCGCCGAGATGGACGCTGCCACGCGGGAGGCGGAGGACCGGTTGCTCGGCTGGCCGGGCATCAAGTCGGTCTACACCCGCGTCGGCAAGACCCAGGGTGGCGGCGCCGACATCCCCGAGGACGTGGTTGGCGTCATCCAGTACGAGTTCATCGACTGGCGCGAGCGCAAGCCGGCGAACGAGATCCTGGACGACCTGCGCGGCGTGATGGCCGGCATTCCGGGCGTCGACGTGGAGGTGCGCGTTCCCGATGCCGGACCGCCCCAGGGCAAGGCGATCCAGGTACGGCTGTCGGCGGCCAATCCGGAAGGGTTGGATGACACGGCGCGTGCCGTCGCGGCCCGTATCGGCCAGATTCCGGGCGTCATCGACATCAGCGACGGCCTGCCACCCCCGGGCGTGGACTGGGCGCTGTCGGTCGACCGCACGAAGGCGGCGCGCTACGGTGTCAGCCCTGCCTCCGTCGGAACCGTGGTGCAGCTCGTCACCACCGGCCTGAAGCTGACCGACTTCCGGCCCGCTGGCGCGGACGATGCGGTGGACATCCGCCTGCGCCTGCCGGAGGATCGGCGCACGCTTGCGACCCTCGACCAGCTCAGGATCGAGACCGCGCAGGGCTCGGTGCCGATCTCGAACTTCGTCACCCGCAAGGCCGAGCCCCGCGTCGGCACGCTCAACCGCATCGACGGCGAGCGTACCATCGTGGTGCAGGCGAACGTAGCGGCCGGTCTCCAGGTCGCGCAGGTCCAGCAGCAGGTTGCGCAGGCTCTCGGCCAGATGGACCTCGGCGATGTGAGGTGGAAGATGGCCGGCTCCAGCCAGGAGAGCGAGGAGGCGAGCTCCTTCCTCACCGGCGCGTTCGGCGCGGCGATCTTCCTGATCTTCGTGGTCCTTCTGGCGCAGTTCAACAAGTTCACCAGCGTGTTCCTGGTCTTGATGACTGTGGTCATGTCGACGATCGGCGTGTTCCTCGGCCTGCTGATCACCGGTCAGGCGTTCGTCATCGTCATGTCGGGCATCGGCGTCATCGCGCTCGCCGGCGTCGTGGTGAACAACAACATCGTGCTGATCGACACCTACGACCGGCTGCGCGCCGAAGGCTGGAACAAGATGGACGCCATCCTGCAGACCTGCCGCGAACGCGCCCGTCCGGTCGTGCTCACGGCGCTGGCCGCGATCCTCGGCGTGCTGCCGATCGCCCTGGGCCTCGGGCTCGAGCTGTCGCATCACGAGACGACGATCAACGCGCCCTCCACGCAGTGGTGGATCGCGCTGTCGTCGGCGATCGTCTACGGCCTCGCCTTCGCGACCGTGCTGACGCTGGTCGTCACGCCATCCGCGCTGATGGTCTTCACCCGCGAAAAGCAGGCGGCCGGCGATCGGCGCAGCCTGTTGTCGCGGCTGTTCCGGCGCAAGCCGAAGGACGGCACGGGTCCGGACGCCGGCGTCGAGGACGAGGCAGTGCCCCCGATCGCCTACCCGAAAGCGGCGGAATAGCCTCTCTCGACACTATCCAGCCAGCAGGCGGCGCGGAACTCCCCGCGCCGTCTGCGCATTTGTTAACCGGGCGCTTTGAACCGGAAAGGAACCGCGATGACGCTCGGTACCATTCTTTTGATCATTTTGATCCTGCTTCTTATCGGGGCAATTCCCAGTTGGCCCTATTCGCGGGGCTGGGGGTACGGACCTTCCGGCATCCTCGGCGTCGTGCTGGTGATCGTCATCATCCTGCTTCTGATGGGCAGAATCTGACGCAGCGCACCTCTCAGGCAAACGAACGGGGCCGCCGGCCAGGACCGGCGGCCCTCGTCTTTTCCGGGCAAAGTCATCAGGCGGCGGCCCGCGGCTTCACCAGCAATCCGAGATCGGCGATCGTCCGGCGCATCGCCTCGACCGGGTCGGTCGAGGGAACCGCGCCGAGCAGGCGCTCGAGCCTGGTGCCGTCCAGCGAATGCGCGGTGCGCCACAGGTAGGACATCGTCACGATCTCCCGCATCATCGGGCTGACCAGCCCCGCCGCGCGCAGCAACGCCCACGGCACACCTGCGCGCTTCAGCCTGCCGCCAACCGCTTCCTCGGTGACGCGTTTCATTTCTTCTCCGGTCATGGTGTGGCCTGCGAAGTGGAAACGCTCGAACACCCCGAGTTCATCGCGCCGC
>Ga0207868_1000870_pt1 | contig 26160 bp, 25 predicted proteins | sample Passage237B_FD_187370 | JGI IMG/M metagenome (GOLD analysis project Ga0207868, IMG submission 187370) | Cellulose adapted compost microbial communities from Newby Island Compost Facility, Milpitas, CA, USA - Passage2 37B (SPAdes) (version 3) ... | reverse complement strand
CGCCGCGCCGGCTTGCCCGCATCGTGGGCGGCGAGCGTCTCGGTGATCTCGGCCAGCCAGTCGTCGAGCTGCTCGGCCGGCCGTGCATTCAGCGCCGGAAACGACCCCACGATCCCCGCCATGCACTGCGCAACAACCAGCGAAGGCTGCGACACGATGAACATCGGCGCCCCAACAACGGGAACACGTAGGCCGGCCTCAAACGCGGCCGGCAAGGCCCGCTTCCGCGCATCTGCCGCAGGCTGCCTCATGCCAGCGCGGGATCGCAGCGATTGCCCATCGGGTGATAGCGGCCGTTCAGGTAGACCAGGGGCGACCGGTCGGGCTCGGTGACGACCGATTGCACGCGGCCGACGAAGATGGTGTGGGTTGCGACCGAGGACGCATGCTCGAGGGCGCAAGCCAGCACCGACAGCGCGCCCTCCAGTTCCGGAGGCTGCCCGGTCCCGGCCGACCAGCGGCCGTGGACGAACCGCTCCTCGTTCGAAATCGGCGAGGAGAACAGGCGGCTGAGCTGCTCCTGCCCGTCGGCCAGGAAATTGACGCTGAAGCGCCGGCTGCGCACGATCGCCGCGTGGATCGACGCGTCGCGGTTCACGCAGACCAGCAGCGAGGGCGGCTCCATCGAGACCGAAGTGATGGAGCTGGCCGTCATGCCGGCCCACCGGCCATCGTCGCATGCCGTCACGATTCCCACGGACTGGCACAGGCCGCGCATCGCGCTCCGAAAATCGCTCGTCATCGCCATTCCTTCTGCAGCCGGGAGGATCAACCGCGGATAAGGTGACGTATCAATGATCATAGTGTCAAGTGAAAATACAAACCGTCACTCGTTAATCCTGCCGCCCGCCGGTGGCCGGTCGCCTTCGAGCAGGGCGATCCACGAATCGCTGATCATTGCCGCCGCGCGGGGGCGGTCGATCGTCTCCTGGCCGCGGATGAACCAGTAGTAGCAAAGCCGTTCGAGCTGCGCCCACATCAGCAGGGCCCGCATCTTGTCGTCTTTCGGGGCAGCCTTGTGGCCGGCCTTCTCGCGCACGAAGGAAATCTTTGCGACGATCGCGTTGAGGAACCCTTCCAACACCTCGTCGGCGGTGTTCAGGACATCCTGCCCGCCCCGGCTCTGCCCCTGCAGGAAGGCCCGCATGATCAGCTTGGTGTCTTCGTAGAGCTCGATATAGCGGCAGATCCAGTCCTGCAGGGCGGCCGGCGTCAGCGCCTCCATCGCGGCGAAATCGTCGAACAGCATCAGCACGCGGTCGATATGCGCGCGCGCGAACGCCTCGACCAGCACTTCGGCCGTGCTGTTGAAATGCAGGTAGAATGTCCCGCGGCTCGCGCCCGCCGCGCTGGTTATCATCTCGACCGACGTGCTGAGGAAGCCGTTCTCCTCGAACATCGCCCGCCCCGCCTCGATGAGCCTGCGCCGGCTTTCCTGCTTGTGCATCTCCCTCAGCGACATGCGCCTGGGCGCCGCCGCCTTCGCCCCGCCCGACCCTGGACCGCTTCCTGCCAACCGTCTTCTCCGTATCCGCTGCGCCGCCAACCGGGCGCCGAGAGCCTGCGATCATTCGTAGCACACCGGCTCCAGAGACTGAATGGCCTGCCCGGTTTCGTCGCGGACGGCGGCGGCAGCGCTCCCGTCCCACCGCCCGGAAAGCACCTCCTGCGCCATGTTGCGCCGCCCGCCGCGATACCCTATCGAGACATCCGACGAGACTGCATCCTTCCAGGCTATCCATGGTGTCTTCCGCGGTTCCACCGCCCGTTGCGGCCCGCCCGATCGCCGGCCGGCGCGAGCAGATGGCCACGCGCGCCGTCTTTCTCGTCGTCGGCCTCGCGACGGCGGCGTGGGCGCCCCTGGTCCCGTTCGCGAAAGAGCGGACCGGCGTGGACGACGCCGCGTTCGGGCTGTTGCTCCTCTGCCTCGGGCTCGGCTCGATCGCCGCGATGCCGGTGACGGGTGCCCTCGCCGGCCGCTTCGGATGCCGGCTGGTCATCGTCGTCGCCGCGATCGCATTCGCGATCGTCCTTCCCTTCCTCGCGCTCGCAGGTTCGGTGCCCGCGCTGGCTGCGGCCCTCGCGCTGTTCGGGGCCAGCATCGGAACGGCGGACGTCGCCATGAACATCCAGGCGGTGATGGTCGAAAAGGACAGCGGCCGCAGCATGATGAGCGGCTTCCACGGGTTGTACAGCCTTGGCGGCATCGTCGGCGCCGGCGGCGTCAGCCTTCTCCTCGGCGAGGGCCTGACGCCGCTCGCTGCGACCCTGATCGCAAGCGCGGCGGTGATCGCGCTGCTGCTTGCCTCCTTTTCCGGGCTGCTGCCTTACGGAAGCCGGGAGGCGGGCCGCGCCCCGCTATTCGTGGCGCCGAAGGGCATCGTCGTCCTGATCGGCCTGCTCTGCTTCCTGGTCTTCCTCGGCGAAGGCGCCGTCCTCGACTGGGGCGCCCTGTTCATGATCGCCGGCCACGGCGCGGAGCCCGCGCAGGCCGGCCTCGCCTTCACCATGTTCGCAGTCGCCATGACCGTGGGCCGGCTCGGCGGCGACCGCATCGTCGGGCGCCTCGGCGGGCCCGGGGTCGTCGTCGCGGGCGGGCTTCTCGCTGCCGCCGGCTTCCTGCTGTCGGTGGAGGCGCCGGACCGGCCTCTCGCATTGGCCGGCTTTGCCCTGGTCGGCCTCGGCGCCGCTAACATCGTCCCGGTGTTCTTCACGGCGGCGGGGCGGCAGACGCGCATGCCGGCGGGCCTCGCCGTCGCGGCGATCACCACCCTGGGCTATGCCGGCGTCCTTCTCGGACCGGCCGCGATCGGCTTCGTCGCGCAGCATTTCGACCTCGCGGCCGCTTTCGTCCTGCTGGCCGGAGCGATGGCGTTCGTGGCGATCGCGGGTGCGCTGGGCATCCGGCGGGCCTGACCCGCGGCGTCCCGCCTTGAGTGCGGGCGCCTGTCGGCTATAGTCGTCGCGCCCGAGGGGAGGTGTCCATGCGCGGTTTTTCCACAGCGGCTCTGCTGGCTTTCGGCGTGGCGTGTTGCGCGCCGGCATTCGCCGCCGACAGGACCATCATCGTTCTCGACGGCTCCGGCTCGATGTGGGGGCAGATCGACGGCAAGCCCAAGCTGGAGATCGCGCGGGAGACGCTTGCCAGCGTGCTGGCGACCGTGCCGCCGGAGCTTGAGCTGGGCCTGATGGCCTATGGCCACCGGCAGAAAGGGGCGTGCGAGGATATCGAGCTGATCGTGCCGCCTGCGCCGGGAACGGCCGCGCGGATCGGCGAAACCGCGGCGGCGATGCGCTTTCTCGGCAAGACGCCGCTGTCGGCGGCCGTCGAGCAGGCAGCCGACGCGCTACGCGAGACCGAGGACAGGGCGACGGTGATCCTGATCACCGACGGGATCGAGACCTGCGATGCCGACCCGTGCGCGGTCGGCGCCGCGCTGGCGCAGGCCGGCATCGACCTGACCGTCCACGTGGTCGGCTTCGGCCTTTCCAGGGATGAGGGCCGCCAGGTCGCCTGCCTCGCCGAGAACACCGGCGGCCGCTATATCCCGGCCGCCGACGCCGGCGAACTGGACCTTGCGCTGAACCGGACCATCGCTCCGCCGGCGCCGTCGGCGGAGCCGGAGAAGATGGCGCTTCCCGACGCCGCCGTGACGCCCGAAACGGAGGTCGGCATCGGCGCCGACTTCGCCGTCGAATGGAGCGGACCCGGCGGCGACGGCGACTATGTCGACCTCGTGCCGGTCGGTCATGCCGAAACCCGGGGCGAGATCGACTATCGCTATATCGAGGAGGACGGGCCGCTGCGGCTGCGGGCGCCCGGCAGGGTCGGCAGCTACGAGGTGCGCTATGTCTGGCGCGGGCCGGACAGGCATCATGTGCTCGCCCGCAGCGCCGTCGAGGTCGTCGACAGCGAGTTCGCCCTGATCGCGCCGCCCTCGGTCGCCGTCGGCCAGCAATTCGACGTCGCCTGGAAGGGGCCGGCCAATCGGGGCGACTATGTCGACCTCGTGCCGGACGGGTACGCCGGGACCAGCGGCGAGCTCAGCTATTCCTATGTCGAGCAGGACCGCAAATCGGAGCCTGCGACCCTGCGCGCCCCTGCCGAGCCCGGCGCCTATCGGATCCGTTATGTGCTGCAGGCGCCCGACGCGAGGCGGGTGACGGCCAGCGTGCCGCTCGGCGTGACGCCGGCGACCGCCATGGTGGCGTTGCCGCCGAAGGTCGGCACGGGAGCCGAGGTCAGCGTCGCCTGGGCCGGCCCCGCCAATCGGGGCGACTATGTCGACCTCGTGCCCGCGGGCTTCGGCGAGACCAGCGGCGAGCTGAGCTATTTCTACGTCGATTCATCCCCGGACGGCGAGACGGGCATGCTGCGCGCGCCCGCGGCGCCGGGCGCCTACACCGTCCGCTACGTGATGCAGGCGGCCGACGGCAGGCGCGTGCTGGCCAGGCAGGCCGTCGAGGTGACGGCGGTCGACGCCACGCTCGCAGGCCCCCGATCCGTGACTGCGGGCGCCCGCTTCGCGGTCGAGTGGAGCGGGCCTGCAGGACGAGGCGACTATGTCGACCTCGTGCCTGCGGGCTTCGAGGAGACCGGCGGCGAGCTGAGCTATTTCTATACGGACGGCGACGGCGGGCGCGGCACGTTGCAGGCGCCCCGCGCCGCCGGCGACTACCGGATCCGCTACGTGCAGCAGGCAGCCGACGCCAGGGCCGTCCTGGCAGCCCGCCCGGTCGCCGTCCTTGCGGCGGCGGCGAGCCTGTCCGCGCCCGAGGCGACAGAGGCGCAGACCGAGTTCGCCGTCGCGTGGACGGGCCCGGCCAATGACGGCGACTACGTCGACCTCGTCCCGGCCGGCCATGACGAGATCGGCGGCGAGCTGTCCTACGCCTATCTGCCGGCGGGCAGCGGCGAGGGACGCGCCACCTTGAAGGCGCCGGACGAAGCCGGCGAATACGTGATCCGCTACATCCTGTCCGCCTCCGACGGGCACATGGTGCTGGAAAGCCGCCCGATCGCCGTCCAGTGATCGCACGGCGTGTGCCGGAGCGGGCTGCGCGCTGATCCGCACAGCCGGCCGCGGCAGCTGCACGCGGGGCATATACGACCGGTTAAAGTTCCGTTACCTTGCGCGCCTCGATCAGGCAGGCCCGGGACGGGCCGCTCCGTTGGGGTGAGGGGACAATGCGTAGGATACTTCTGGCCGTTTCGGTCCTTCTTCCGACCGGCGCGTATGCGGCAGACGAGATAGCCGGTGAGCGGCCCGGCTACGACTGGAACGGCTTCTACATCGGCGCCGGGGCCGGCGCGGACGCGGCCGTCCACAATATCGACCTCGGCGGGATCGTCGGCCTCAACGGGCTCGGAGGTGCAGGCGCCTTCGGCGAGCTCTCGATAGGCTACGACCATCTCGTCGCCCCCCGCTTCCTGATCGGCGGGTTCGTGTCCGGGCATATCGGCAATGCCGGCCCCGGCGTCTACGGCTTCGGCGGGTCGATAAGCGCCGAGGCCCGCCACGGCTTCGACGCGGGCGTCAGGTTCGGGTATCTCGTGACCCCATCCGCCCTGGCTTACGTCCTCGGCGGTTACAGCTGGCAGCGCTTCGAGATCTCGTCGGCGCCGCCCGGCCTCAATTTCGGCTGGGATGCCAGCGGCTACATGGCGGGCATCGGCATTGAGACCGCGCTGACCAGGAACCTCACGCTCAAGACGGAATATCGCTACGCGGCATATGGCGCCGAGGATTTCGGCACCGCGGGCCTGCTGGCACTGCGGTCGTCGCGGCACACGATGCTCGCGGGCATCAATTACCGGTTCGGCTTCGAGACAGGCACACCGGCCGCCTTCGAGCAGCGTGCCTATGACTGGACCGGCTTTTACGTCGGCGCCGCGGTCGGCGCCGGCTCCCTGGTCCACGACCTCGGGCTGCTCGGGGGCCTGTTCGGCCTCAACGGGTTCGGCGGGCAAGGCGTGTTCGGCGAGCTCGGCGTCGGCTACGACCACGAATTCGCCGGCGGGTGGGTTGCCGGCGTCTCGCTCGGCGGCCGCTATTCCTCGATCGCGACGGGTATGACGTTTCTCGGGGCCGGCATCTCGGCAGACGCGGATTACGGGTTCGACGTGCTGGCGCGCGTCGGCAAGAAGATCAACGGCTCGACGCTTGCCTACGTGACCGGCGGCTACAGCTGGCAGCATTTCGATATCCAGACCTCGTTCGCCGGCTCCATCTACAACTGGGGCGCGCATGGCTATTCGCTCGGCGCCGGTGTCGAAACCGCCTTTTCCGACCGCGCGACGCTGAATGTCGAGTACCGCTATTCCGCCTATGAAGGGCGGCCGTCGTCCCACACCGTGCGGGCGGGCCTGAAGTTCAAGCTGCTCTAGAAAGCCGTCGGGCAGGAGAACCCACCCCGCGCACCGCAGCGGGGTCCCTTCCGCTGTGCGCGCTGCCGTTAACCTTCGTTAATAATTGATTTCATTACATAAATGTAATTTTACATTCATTTTCGGTTCAGCTTGCGCCGCCTAGGTTCGCCTCGTCAGAAACGAGGACCCCCGACATGTTCAAGCGTATACTTCTTGCGGCCGTTGCCCTTTCCGTATTCGCCGCCCCGATGGCCCACGCCCAGTCGCGCTACGACGCCCCGCGCTTCGGCCACCACAAAGTCGAGAAGCAGCGTCATTTCGCGCCCAAGCAGCAAAAGACGCAGCGTTACACGCCGCCCCGGCACCACTGGAAGAAGGGCGAACGCGTCCGCGACTGGAAGAAGCGCCCCTCCGTCCGCGACCATCACCGCTACGGGTTGAGGAAGCCCGGGCCGGGCCAGCAGTGGGTCAAGGTCGACAACGACTATCTGCTGATCAGCCTCGCGACGGGCATGATCCTCGGCCTCGCCGCCGGCCGCTGAGCCTGCAGGGCCCCGCCATCGAAGCTGGCGGGGCCTTTTCTCATCCGGGTGACCGCTGCGCCATTCCGGCGGTCCGGACCGCGCTGCCATTGCTTTCCGGCAGGCCGGTGCATATTTGCATTGAGAATATGCCGCGCGATGTTATAAGCGCGGCGCCTGCCAAGGCAGGCTTCATCTGCTGGTTGGGGAGGACGCCATGAGTTGCGACGCCCTCTTCCAATTGGGGATGGGCCCAGACGTACTGGACGCCACCCAAACGGAAGATCATTCGCGCATGCGACCCGCAAGGGCACGCAATGCCAGTCTCCGTGCGCATCGTGCCGGCGCGGCGACCCACGCCCGCGTTTCGGCGCCGCGCCCTGCAGGCCGCCTTCGAGGAAACAGCGCCAAAGCGCTGATGGCCCGGGCATAGGCCGGGCTGCCGTCCCTGCCGGGACGGCGTCGCATCCTCCAGCCACCGACACGACGCCGGCAACGGGCCGGCCGCCTTGCGTCATCCTTTTCAATCCTTCCGGCGAATTGCCGGTTTCCATGCCACGGCCAGTTTCATGTCGCCCCAGCCCGAACTCCGCACGCCCTATTACCTGATCGACAAGCGTCGGCTGCTCGACAACATGCGCATCATGGACCGCGTGCGCGAGCAGTCGGGGGCCAGGGTCCTGCTTGCGCTGAAATGCTTCGCCGCCTGGTCGGTGTTCGACCTGATGCGCGCCCACATGGACGGCACCACCTCATCCTCGCTCAACGAGGTGCGGCTCGGCCGCACGCGGTTCGGCGGCGAGACGCATGCCTATTCCGTCGCCTGGGCCGACCACGAGATCGACGAAGCGGTCTCCCACGCCGACAAGATCATCTTCAACTCGATCGGCCAGCTCGAGCGCTTCTCGGACAATGCAGCGGGCATCGTGCGCGGGCTGCGGCTCAATCCGGGCATCTCCTCCTCGTCCTTCGACCTCGCCGACCCGGCGCGGCCTTTCAGCCGGCTCGGCGAGTGGGACGCCGCAAGGGTCCTGCCGGTGATGGACCGGATCAGCGGCTTCATGATCCACAACAACTGCGAGAACGGCGATTTCGGCCTGTTCGACGGCATGCTCGACCAGATCGAGCTTCGCTTCGGGGCGCTGCTGAAGCGCGCGGAATGGGTCAGCCTCGGCGGCGGCATCCATTTTACCGGAGCCGACTACCCTCTCGACGCGTTCTGCGCGCGGCTGAAGGCGTTCTCCGAAAAGTTCGGCGTACAGGTCTATCTGGAGCCGGGCGAAGCCTCGATCACCGGCACCACGACCCTTGAGGTGACCGTGCTCGACACGCTCTTCAACGGCAAGCATCTGGCCGTGGTCGATTCCTCCATCGAGGCGCACATGCTCGACCTCCTGATCTATCGCGAGAGCGCGAAGGTCGAGCCGGACGCGGGCGACCACGAGATCATGGTCTGCGGCAAGTCGTGCCTGGCCGGAGACGTGTTCGGCACCTTCCGCTTCCCCGCGCCGCTCAAGGCGGGCGACCGCATCTCGATCCGTGATGCGGCCGGCTACACGATGGTGAAGAAGAACTGGTTCAACGGCGTCGCCATGCCGGCCATCGCCATCCGCGAGCTCGACGGTTCGCTCAGGACCGTGCGGGAGTTCGGCTACGCCGACTACGAGCAGAGCCTTTCCTGATCCCTCTAGACACGGAGCTTCCCAACGGAATGAAGAAGAACGTCCTCATCATCGGCGCCGGCGGCGTGGCGCAGGTCGTCGCGCACAAATGCGCGCAGAACAACGATGTGCTCGGCGACATTCACATCGCCTCGCGCACGCTGGCCAAGTGCGAGGCCATCGTCGCTTCCGTCCATGAGAAGAAGGCCCTCAAGGCGAACGGCAAGCTCGAAGCCCACACGCTCGACGCGATGGATGTGGACGCCACGAAGGCCCTGATCGAGAAGACCGGCGCGCGGATCGTCGTCAATGTCGGCTCGGCCTTCCTCAACATGTCGGTGATGTCCGCCGCGATCGCCACCGGCGCGGCCTATATCGACACCGCGATCCACGAGGACCCTGCCAAGGTCTGCGAGACGCCGCCCTGGTACGCCAATTACGAGTGGAAGCGCCGCGAGGAATGCGAGAAGGCGGGCGTCACCGCCATCCTCGGCGCCGGCTTCGATCCCGGTGTCGTCAACGCCTACGCCAGGCTCGCCTATGACGAGTATTTCGACCGGATCGAGACGATCGACATCATCGACATCAATGCCGGCCGCCACGGCCGCTGGTTCGCGACCAATTTCGATCCCGAGATCAATTTCCGCGAGTTCACCGGCCGGGTCTGGTCGTGGCAAGACGGCAAATGGGTCTCGAACAGCATGTTCGAGATCGGCAAGGAATGGGACCTGCCGGTCGTCGGCACGCAGAAGGCCTACTTGACCGGCCATGACGAGGTCCATTCGCTGTCGCAGATCCTGAAGGTGCCGACCGTGCGCTTCTGGATGGGCTTCGGCGACCATTACATCAACGTCTTCACCGTTCTCAACAATCTCGGCCTGTTGTCGGAAAAGCCGGTGCGAACGGCCGAAGGGGTCGAGGTCGTGCCGCTGAAGGTCGTGAAGGCCGTCCTGCCCGACCCCGGCTCGCTCGCGCCCGACTACACCGGCAAGACCTGCATCGGCGACCTCGTCACAGGCACCAGGGACGGCAGGGAACGCGAGGTCTTCATCTACAACGTCGCCGACCACAGGCAGGCTTTCGAGGAGGTCGGCAGCCAGGGCATCTCCTACACCGCCGGCGTCCCGGCGGTCGCAGCCGCCATGCTGGTCGCGACCGGCGAGTGGGACGTGAAGAAGATGGCCAATGTCGAGGACCTGCCTCCGCGGCCCTTCCTGTCGCTGCTCAACCGGATCGGCTTGCCGGCGCGCATCAGGGACGAGGACGGCGACCGCGCCCTGACGTTCTGAGCGTCCGACCCGACGTGGCTGCCGGCAGAGCGCCGGCAGCCGCTTGACGACCCCGGACGCTGGTCAGGACGGCGTGTCGCCCGCGTCCTCATTCGGCTCGCCGCGTCGCGGCAGGCGCATGACGGTGCGCGGCGGCACCCTCTCGCTGCCCTCCGAGCGGTCCCTGTAGATGGTCGCGCGGGCAAGCAGCATCAGCGTCACCGGGGTGGTCACTGTGATGAAGATGCCGATCAGGATCTCGTGGACGACCGGCCGCGACCCCAGCACCGAAAAGCAGAGCATCGAGGCGAGCACTATCGCGCCCGTGCCCCAGCTGCTGCCGAGCGTGGGCGCGTGTACCCGCTCGAAAAAACTGCCGAAGCGGAGGTTTCCGATGGCGCCGGCAAGCGTCAGCCCCGCCCCGACGAGCACGAGGAACGCCGTCAGCAGCGCCGCCCAGGCCGGCAGGTCCGCGGCGCCCGTCATTCGATGACCTCGCCGCGCATCAGGAATTTCGCCAGGGCGATGCTGGAGACGAAGCCGAGCACCGCGATGATCAGGGCGCCCTCGAAATAGATCGCGCTTCCCGTCCGGATGCCGGTCGTCAGCACCAGAAGCATCGCCGTCACATACATGGCGTCGAGGCTGAGCACGCGATCCTGCGCGCGCGGCCCGCGGATCAGCCGGTAGGTGTAGCACCCCATCGCGACCACAAGCATCACCTGCGCGGCGGTCACGGACCACAGGAGGACGGTGGCGGCGGTCATTCGAAGATCTCCATCAGCAGCCTCTCATACCTGTTCTTGATGAGGGCGACCCATTCCTCCTCGTCGACGAGATCGAGGACGTGGATGAGAAGCACGTTCGTATCGTGCGCATGCTCGATCCAGGCGGTCCCCGGCGTGCTGGTGATGATGCAGGCGAGCACGGCGAGGCCCGTCTTGTCGCGCAGCTCCAGCGGTATGGCCACGAAGCCGGGAATGCGGTCCGGCCGCCGCCCGGAGATGACGCCGACGACGGCGATGTTCGAGCGCAGTATGTCGAGCAGGACGATCGCCACGAGCTGCGGGATGAGCTGCCAGCGCCGCAGGCGCGGCTTCGACGGCTGCAGCGCCGCCATCGCCCGCGTGGCGAAGGCCGCGATGACCGCGCCGAGAAGGAACTGGCCGGGGGAAAACGACGTCAGCAGCATCCACATCACGAGCAGCGACGCGGCCAGGACGGGATAGGGCAGCACCCGGCTCATCTGCGTTCGCCCTCCGGATCGGCGGGACCCAGCACGCCCTGTATGTAGCTCGCGGGCGCGTGCAGCGAAAGCGCCGCGGCCTCCGTATAGCGGATCATCGGCCCGGCCTTCACCGTCAGCACCAGGCACAGCCCCAGCAGGGCGACGATGGGCGCCACCTCGACCACCAGCACGCGCGGCACGACGACGTCGAGCGGCGCCCAGAAGATGCGGATGCCGCTGCGCGTCAGCGCGATCAGCGCCGCCAGGCCCGACAGGATGACAAGCGCGAGCAGGACCCAGGTCGACCCCGCGACCTCGCCTCCGCTGCCCAGCCCGTCGACATTGAGCATGCCCGTCAGCATCGCGAATTTGGCGACGAAGCCCGACAGCGGCGGAAGCCCGGCGAGCAGGAGGACGATGCATCCGAAGCAGACGCCCAGGATGGCAAGCGCGCCCGGCATGATGACGCCGACCTCCTCGTCTTCTTCGACGGCCTCCTCCTCTCCTTCCTTGTAGGCCTCCATCGTCACGGCGAGAAGCTCGGCGCCCGGCTCGCGCGCGCGCTCCACCAGCTCGATCAGCAGGTACAGCGCCGCCCCGGCCAGGGTCGAGCTGACGAGATAGAACAGGGCGCCCGAGATCACCGCGGCATCGCCCATGCCGACGGCCGCCAGCAAGGTTCCGGACGAGATGAGCACGCTGTAGCCGGCAAGCCGGCCCATGGCCTGCGAGGCGAGAACGCCGGACATGGCGAAAGCCAGCGTCGCCATCCCGCCCCACAGCAGCGCCAGACCGCCGAAGCCGGCAAACCCCTCGGGGCTGCCGCCGAACAGCAGCGTGGTCAGCCGCAGCAGGATGTAGACCCCGACCTTGGTCAGGATGACGAAGAACGCGCCGACGGGCGCGCCCGCGGCCATGTAGGCCGGCGGCAGCCAGAAGCCGAGCGGCCACATGCCGGCCTTGACCAGGAACGCGATCCCGAGCACCGCCGCGCCAGCCTGCAGCAGCATCCGGTCCTGCGCGGGCACCGCCGGCAGGCGCATGGCGAGATCGGCCATGTTGAGCGTGCCGGTGACGCCGTAGATCAGGCTGACCCCGATGAGGAAAAGAAGCGAGGCGGCGAGGTTGATCGAGATGTAGTGCAGGCCCGAACGCACGCGCGCTGGCCCCGAGCCATGCAAAAGCAGACCGTAGGATGCGGCCAGCGTCACCTCGAAGAACACGAACAGGTTGAACAGGTCGCCGGTCAGGAACGCGCCGCCGAGCCCCATCAGCAGGAACTGGAACAGCGTGTGGAAATGCGGTCCCGCCCGGTGCCACCTGGCCAGCGAATAGACCAGCGTCGCGGCGGCCACGGTGCAGGCGAGTACCAGCATCAGGGCCGACAGGCGGTCGAGAACCAGCACGATGGCGAAGGGCGCCGGCCAGTCGGCCACCGCATAGGAGAGGGAAAGCGCGCCGCCCGCCTCCGGCGCGCCATCGGCGACGCGCATCAGCATCAGCGCAGCGACGAGCAGGAGCAGCGTCGAGGCGAGATTGATCAGCGCCTTTGCCGTATGGCGCAATTCGTCGATCAGCAGCAGCGCCGCTCCGGTCGCCAGCGGCAACAGGATCGGGACGATGAGGAGCTGCCGGGTCCACTCCATCAGCGGCTCTCCCGCCCGTCGACATGGTCGCTGCCGGTCAGCCCGCGCGCGGCGAGCAGGACCACGAGCAGGAGCGCCGTCGTGGCGAAACCGATCACGATGGCCGTGAGCACCAGCGCCTGCGGAACCGGGTCGGCGAAGTCCGCCGGGCTTCCCGCCCCGTCCGGGCCCAGCACCGGCGCCGCGCCGACGCGCAGCCGGCCCATGCTGAAGATGAACAGGTTGACCGCATAGGACAGGAGCGACAGGCCGATGACGAGCTGGTAGGTGCGCGGGCGCAGGATCAGCCACACGCCCGACCCGGTGAGAACGCCGATGGCCACCGCAAGCGTCAGTTCCATTGCTGCCGCTCCTCGACACGGACCGCGCGCAGACGGCGGATGGACTGGTGGGCGATGGCGATCAGCATCAGCACCGTCGCCCCGACCACGAGGCCGAAAACGCCGAGATCGAACAGGGCGGCGCTCGCCAGCGGCACCTTGCCGATCAGCGGAACCTCGGCATAGCGGAAATACGAGGTCAGGAACGGATCGCCGAGCAGCATCGAGGCGGCGCCCGTCAGCGCGGCGAGCAGCAGGCCGCCGCCGATCCACATGACCGGAAGCACGCGCAGCCGCGCCTCGACCCAGGTCGTCCCGGCGGCCATGTATTGCAGGATGAAGCCGGCCGCCATCGCCACGCCCGCCGCGAAGCCGCCGCCCGGCGCATCATGGCCGCGCAGCAGGAGATAGGCGGCCATCACGATCACCACCGGGAACATCCACTGCATGATGACCGACGGCACATACAGGTATTCGGCCGCCGTCGCGCCGGCCTCCCGCTCCGGATCCGCCTCGTCGTAGGAACGCTGGATCAGCTGCTGTTCAGGGCGCTCGATGGTGTCGAGCGCCGGGCGGAAGCGGCGCAGCAACGCGAACACGGTCAGCGCGACGATCCCCAGGACGGTGATCTCGCCCAGCGTGTCGAAACCGCGGAAATCGACGAGGATGACGTTGACGATATTGCGTCCCCCGCCCTCGCTGTAAGCCTTCTCGACGAAGAAGTCGGCGATGGTGTCGGGCGGCGTGCGCGTCATCACCGCATAGGAGATCGCGGCCATGCCGAGGCCCGCGACGACGGCCAGAGACAGGTCGCGCAGGCGGCGGACGCGGTCGAGGAGGCCGCCCGGATCGAGCAGGGCTTCGGAACGCTTCGGCAGCCAGCGCAGGCCGAGCAGGATGAGCACGGTCGTCACGATCTCGACGACGAGCTGCGTCGCCGCAAGATCCGGCGCGGAGAGCCAGACGAACGTGATGCAGGTGACGAGCCCGGTTCCCCCGAGCAGGGCGAGCGCGGCAAGGCGGTGGAACTTGGCCTGCTGCGCGGCCGCCGCCGCGCAGACCATGCCGACGCACCACAGGCCGATGAACGCGTAGTCGACAGTCCCGCTGCCGTGGCTGCCGAAGTCGAGGCCGGCGCCAAGGAGCGGGATGGCCGCCGCCGCGATTCCCGCCGCAGCCAGAAGACGCATCTGCGGCTGCAGGCGCCGCGTGCCGAACACCTCCTCGACAAGGCGCGGCCAGCGCCACGCGACGGCGCCGGTGATCTCCTCGAAGATGCGCTGGCCCTGCAGACGGCCGAGCAGGAGCGGGCTCTCGGAACGCTCGAGGAAATCGCCCGCCCACAGATAGAGCAGCGTGCCGGCCGCCAGCGCCAGCGCCGACATGACCAGCGGCGTGTTGAAGCCGTGCCACACGGCCAGGCTGTAATAGGGCGTCGCCTCGCCGAGCACGGACGACACGGCGGCATAAAGGAACGGGCCGATGGTCAGGCCGGGGATGATGCCCACCAGCAGGCAGGCGAACACCAGGAACATAACCGGGAACCGCATCCAGAACGGAGGCTCGTGCGGCTCGCGCGGGAAGCTCTGCGGCGGCACGCCGAGGAAGATCGAATGGATGAGCCGGATCGAATAGGTCACCGCGAGCGCGCTGCCGAGCACCGCCGCATAGGGCGCGACCGTGTCGACCCAGGATTCGGCATGCGTCTCGACCGTCTCGGCAAAGAACATCTCCTTCGACAGGAAGCCGTTGAGGAGCGGCACGCCCGCCATCGCGGCGCTGGCCACCATGGCCAGCGTGCCGGTGATCGGCATGAAGCGGAACAGGCCGGAGAGCCGCCGCAGGTCCCGCGTCCCCGCCTCGTGGTCGATGATGCCGGCGGCCATGAACAGCGACGCCTTGAAGGTGGCATGGTTGAGCATGTGGAAGATCGCCGCGACCGCGCCGAGCGGGCTGCCGAGGCTGAGCAGCAGCGTGATCAGCCCGAGATGGCTGATCGTCGAATAGGCGAGCAGCCCCTTCAGATCTTGCTGGAACATGGCGATATAGGCGCCCAGAACCAGCGAGAGCATCCCGGCAAGGCCGACGATGGCGAACCATTCCGGCGTCCCCGACAGGACCGGCCACAGCCGCGCCATGAGGAAGACGCCCGCCTTCACCATCGTCGCCGAATGGAGGAACGCCGAGACCGGCGTCGGCGCCGCCATCGCATTGGGCAGCCAGAAATGGAACGGGAACTGCGCACTCTTGGTGAGCGCGCCAAGCAGGATCAGGAGCAGCGCCGGCGTGTAGAGCGCGTGGTCGCGGATCGCGTTGCCCGAAGCCAGCACGACGTCGAGATCGTAGCTGCCGACGATATGGCCGACGATCAGGACGCCGGCCAGCAGGGCGAGGCCGCCGACCGCCGTGACCGTCAGCGCCATCCGCGCCCCGTCGCGCGCCGCCTGGTTGTGATGCCAGTAGCCGATCAGAAGGAAGGAGAAGATGCTGGTGAGCTCCCAGAAGATGACCAGCAGGACGAGGTTGCCCGCGATCACGATACCCAGCATCGACCCGGTGAAGGCGAGGAAGAAAAGATAGAAGCGGCGGACGGGATCCTCGGGCGAGATGTAGTAGCGCGTATAGAGGACGACGAGCAGGCCGATCCCGCAGACGAGGAAGGCGAAGACCCAGGCGAACCCGTCCATCCTGAGCACGATGTCGAGCCCGAGCGAGGGCACCCATTCGGCGCTGAAACGGACCGCGCTTCCGGCGCTCACCGTCCCGTAGAGGGAGACGATCAGCGCCAGGCACGCCAGCATGGCGCAGCCTGCGATCCAGGCCGATACGGTGCGCGAATCCGATCGCGGCAGGACGGCCACGAGGCCAGCCGCGAAGGGCAGGGCTACGATCAGAGGTAGCGCGTAGTCTTCCATCACACTCCGGGAAACGGGGAGGCCTCGCTCGTTGTTTATGTCATCGAATCGGTTTCCGCCACCGGCCGGAATCAGGTTCTTGCCCGCAAATCGGGAGTTCCCGGAACAATTCCGCGTGTCGGCGCCGAGGAGGCGCCGCCGCGACGGCCGAAACGGCGCAAAAAGCGGTTCCGGCGCCCGCCGGCCGCGCCGTCTCGGCGGCCGGACGGGGCAAGTCCGCGCGGGCGATTCGCGCCTGCCCGCCGACGGGCCTGCCGACATGGATGACGCAGGCGGGGAGCGCTGCCGCGCGCCGGCGAAGCCGGGTCAGCCGCCCGCGCCCGCTCTCCGGCTCTTCAGGTTGTGAACGTGGACGTGCTCGCCGCGCCGGACCGCGCGCGTCAGCCGTCCGATCGGGGCGCCGTACTTCCTGACCGCATCGCCGGCAGCCAGATCGGCGAGCGCGAACTTGTGCCCGAACGGCACCGGCTGCGCCAGCGCCACCTCCTCGATCCCGGCGCCGCAGAGAACCCGGACCGTGCCGGACAGGTCGCGCAGCGCCACCGCCACATCGTCGGCGGCGGCGATCCGGACGGCGTCCCAGCCGCTTTCCGCAGCTCCGCTCACAGCGACGGCCCGATGCGGGTGAAGCATTCCGCCCCCTGCCCCGCCGCCTCGCCCCAGGTCAGCGTCCCCGAAGCGACCGCGATCAATTCGGCAAGCAGGTGCCCTGCGGCCGCGTCGAGCGATAGGCGCCCCTGCAGCACGGCGCCGGCGTCGAAGTCGAGCTGCCCGTCGAGCCGGACGCAGGCGGCCGGATTGGCGCTGAGCTTGAAGGTCGGCGCGATGAGGCTGCAATAGCTGTTGCCGGGCCCGGTGGTGAACAGGATCATCTGCGTGCCGGAGGCCACGAAGCCGGTCATCGATTCGGGCGAATAGCTCGGCCCGTCCATCAGATGCAGGCCGCGGCCGGACGGCGGCTGCGCGAAGCCGAGCATGTCGGTGACCGGATGCCGGCCGGCCTTGGCGATCGCGCCCAGCGATTTCTCCTCGATCGTCGACAGGCCGCCGCGGATGTTCTCCTCGCCGGGATTGTCGCCCAGAAGATCGACCCCGGCCGCCGTCACCGCGCGCTCCCGCGCCATGACCGCGGCGGCGATCCGGCGGCCGATCGTGCCGTCGGCGCCGCGCGCGCTCAGCGCGTCTTCCGCTCCCAGCCATTCGAGCGTCTCGCCCACCACGCAGGTGGCACCCGCCTCGACCAGGCGGTCGGCGACGGCGCCGGCCAGCGGATTGGCCGCCAGGCCCGAGCTGGCGTCGGAATGCCCGCACTCCAGCCCGAGATAGAGCTCGGACAGCGGCAGCCGCACGCGGCGGCCGTGCGAAGCTTCGCGCGCCAGCCGGGTGCCGGCGCGGACCGCGCGCGCGACGAGCTCGTGGGCGTCCTCCTGCGTGTCGTCGAGCGTCACCGCCTCGACCGGCGCCGGCGAACGCTGCGCGATCGCCTCCGCCACGGCATCGGCCGACTTGCGGTCGGCGCCGACGATCAGCACCGCGCCGTTGTTGGGATTGGCGCCGATCCCTGCGAGCTGGAGAAAATGAAGCGCCTTGTCGGCGCCGAACTGGCCGCGCCCGTAGGGCGTGGCGACGAGCCTGCTTCCCGCAATCCTCGCCGCGGCCTGGCTCGCGGCGGGCGCGACCAGGCCGTTGATGCCCAGCACCAAGACATGGTTGCGCACGCCCGCCCGCCCGAACCGGCGTGGAAAGCCGAGAAACGACGGATCGACCATGCCCTTCTCCGCCAATCTCCTAGCCGGCGCCGGCCGGCGCCCGCCATGCCAGGTGCCGGCCACCCGTCGCCTGCAGGTCGGCGCCGGTGATGTAGCTGCCCGCCTCGGAGCAGAAAAGGACGGCCGCCCCCGCCATTTCCGTCGGCCGGCCGGCCCGCCGCATCGGGCTGCAGTCCTCCTCGATCGCCTTCCAGACGGCCGCGTCGTCGCGGCGCCATTTGTTGCGCTCCGTCGCGATCAACCCCGGGGACAGATTGTTGATGGTGATCCCGTACGGCGCATATTCGCGCGCGAGGTTGAAGGCCAGATTGTGCTGCGCGCTCTTCAGCGCCGCATAGACGGACAGAACCGGTTCCGGCGCGATCTGGTTGACGCTGCCGATCGTCAGGATGCGGCCGAAGCCGGCGGCGCGCATGGACGGCAGCACCGCCTGCATCAGCTCGATCGTCGCGGTGAAATTGACCTGAACCTGACGCTCGATCTGCTCCGCCGTGACCTCCTCGAAGGGCGTGCGGTACTGGATCGAGGCGCAGACGACGAGGACGTCGATGCCGCCCAGGGCAAGCTGCGCCTGCTCCACGCAGCGGCTCGCCGCGCCGGGCGCGGCAAAGTCGGCATCGATCGCGACGCCGATGCGTCCGCGCGCGGCGATCTCGGCAAGCGTCTCCTCGGCCGCCGCATCGCGGCCGAAGCCGGCATCGGCGGCGCGGGCATACTGGATCGCGACGTCGGCGCCGGCATCGGCGAAAGCCAGCACGATCTCGCGCCCGATGCTGACGCTGCCGCCGGTGACCAGCGCCTTGCGCCCCGCCATCGAAAAGCGCGCCGCCACGCGGCGGGCATTGTCGGTATCCTCACGCGTCGAGCTCATGGCATCCTGTCCTGTTTCTCCTCCCGCCCTGCACGCCCGTCATGGATCGAGGCGGACGCCCGTCTCGCCGTCGAAGAGATGGACGTCGGCGGGATCGGCCGCGAGCGTGACCGGCTCGCCCGGCCCGACGCCGATGCGCTCATGCAGCGTCACCACCACGGTGTCGGCACCGACCTTGACGAACAACTGAGTGTCGGCGCCGGTCGGCTCGACGACCTCCACCGTCGCGGGGATGTCGCCGCCGGGCGCGACGCGAAGCCGTTCCGGCCGGATGCCCCAGGCGACCGCCCTGCCCTGCCAGCGCTCCGCATGCGCCGGCAGCGGCAGGGTGAACCCGCCGGCGTCGAGCCGGCCGTCCTCGACCCGCCCCTCGATGACGTTCATGGCGGGCGAGCCTATGAACTGGGCGACGAACCGGTTGGCGGGCCGGTCGTAGAGATCGAGCGGGCTGCCGACCTGCTCGATGATGCCGTCATGCATGACGACGATCTTGTCGGCCATCGTCATCGCCTCGACCTGGTCGTGGGTGACATAGATCGTGGTCGTGTGGAGCTGCTGGTGCAGCGCCTTGATCTCGGTGCGCATCTGCACCCTGAGCTTGGCGTCGAGATTGGACAGCGGCTCGTCGAGCAGGAACACGGCCGGGTCGCGCACGATCGCGCGCCCCATCGCGACGCGCTGGCGCTGGCCGCCCGACAATTCGCGCGGATAGCGGTCCAGAAGGTTCTGAAGGCCGAGGATGCCGGCCGCGCGCGCCACCTTCTCCTCCATTTCCGCCGCGGGCGCGCGCCGCAGGCGCATCGAGAACCCCATGTTCTGGCGAACCGTCATATGCGGATAGAGCGCGTAGTTCTGGAAGACCATCGCGATGTCGCGGTCCTTCGGCGCGACGTCGTTGACGATACGGTCGCCGATGCGCACGGTGCCGCCGCTGATCGCCTCCAGTCCCGCCACCATCCTCAGCAGGGTCGACTTGCCGCATCCCGACGGGCCGACGAGGATGACGAACTCGCCGTCGGCGATGTCGATCGAGACGCCGCGGATCGCCTCCACCGCGCCGTACAGCTTGCGGACGTCTTCGATCGCAACGCTCGCCATCGCCCTTCCTCCCGGCTTCGCTTATCTGGCAATGGATTGCGGCGCGCCGTCAACCGCAGCCGCCGCGGCCGACGGCTCGACCCGGTAGATACGGGCTCCGGTGCCGCAGAAGATCATGTCCTTGTCGGCCTCCGAAAGACCCTCGAGAACGGCCTCCAGATTGCGGATCTGGTCGTCCACCCGGCACATCAGCTTCTCCACCGGATAGTTGCTGGTCCACATGCAGCGATCCGGGCCGAACTCGTCCACCACCATGCGCACCGGCCCGCCGATCCGTTCGGGCGCCCAGCCGCGGTCGATGACCCACAGGCCGGACAGCTTCACCGCGATGTTCGGGCACCGTGCACAGGCCCGCATGCCCTGCGTCCACTGCGCGATATCCTCGGCGGTCTCGCGCAGCGGCGTGCCGAGATGGTTGAGGACGATCTGCAGCTCCGGATTGGCGCCGGCGAGCGCGGCGAGCTGCGCAAGCTGGCCGGGCACCACCAGCGTGTCGAAGACGAGCCCGCGCCGCGCCAGCTCGGACAGCCCGCGCCGGAACTCCGGCGTCGGCATGATGTCCGGCGTTTCGACGAAGCGCCATCTCGGCCGCGCCGGGTCCCAAGCGAGCGACATGCGGATGCCGCGCATGCGCCGCGAGCGCTGGAAGGCGGCGAGCGTCTCGCCGATGTCGGGCTGCCGCAGGTCGGCATAGCCGACTGAGGCGGCCGGCAACGCGCCGTCGCCGGCCACCTCGTCGACCCATTCGAGCTCGGCGGCGCCCGGGGCCGCCGCGCTGCCTTCCACGAAGACCGAAGCGACGACGCCGGTGCCGGCCATGTCGCGCGCATAATCTGCGGCCAGATAGTCCTGCTTCAGCCCCGTGTGGTCGCCGAACGGCCGCTGCGGCGCGCCGGGGGCGAGCCAGTCATAGGGGAATCGGCCGAGCTTCCACAGATGATGGTGAGCATCGATTCTTCGCCGCAAAGCCCGGTCTTTCCGTTGATTCAAAAACAGACCTATTGATAGTTCTGTTATCCGCAATCGTCAATCGCCGGCACCCACCCAATGGCGTTTCGCACCGTTTGACAGCCCGAACAGGATTACATATGGTCCTGTTAATCGGACCACGGACCGGCGTCGACCGGCCCCCGTGAAAGCCGTGTTCGGGCATATGGGAGGAAGCCATGCTCAAATTCATTGCCGCCGGGCTCATCGCGAGCGCGGCAACGGTCGCGACGCTGGGGCTCGCCAGCGCCGATCCGGTCACCATCACGTTCCGCTTCAACGACACCGAACAGGAGGTCCGCGGGGCGATCGACGAGTTCCAGAAGCAGAACCCGGATATCAAGGTCGACCTCCAGCGCATCGGCTGGAAGGATGCGCGCAACCAGTTCCTGCGCGAAGCAGCCGTCGGGCAGGGCCCCGACGTCGCCCATGTCGCGCAGGTGTGGGTCAGCGAGATGGGCGATGCCGGCGCCACGCTCGCGCTTGACGATTTCCTCCAGAAGGACCCGCCGCCGAACGGCTTTGCCGATTTCGCCGCGCAGGATCTCGCCCACGGCAAGGACGGCAAGGTCTACGGCCTTCCGTGGACGACCGACACCTGGGCGATGGTCTACCGCACCGACCTCCTCGCGCAGGCCGGGGTGGAAAGCCTGCCGTCCACCTGGGAGGAGCTGCGCGCGGCCAGCGAGGCCGTCTACAAGAAGACCGGCAAGGCCGGCTTCGGGTTCCCGGCCGGCAGCTCCGCGTCCGGCGCCATATGGTTCCTCGCCAATTTCTACTGGTGGTCCGACGGCAAGGCGCTCATCGTCCAGAAGGACGACGGCTCCTATGCGCTCGGCCTCGAGCAGGCCGACGTGGTGGAGGCCATGAACTACTACAAGCAGTTCATGGATGCCGGCGACAACCCGCAGTCGAACCTCGCCGCCAGCGACGCGCACGATCCGGCGATCATGCAGGCCCTGGTGAGCGGCAACCAGGCGATGGGCGCGATGCCGCCCAACACCTACAAGGAAATCCTCAAGGCTTACGAAGACGCCAATCCGGGCAAGGAGCCGCCATTTGCCTCGGCCCCCTTCCCGCACCAGCCCGACACCAAGAGCTCGATGATCGGCGGCCGCATGCTCGTCATCAACGCCAGCTCGAAGCATCCCGAAGCGGCGTGGCAGTTCGTCAAGTACATGGCCTCCGAGCCGGTGTTCGCCGACCACTACCGCACCCAGTTCCCGGCGCAGAATTCGCTCCTGAAGCAGATCGATTTCGGCGCCCCGCTCAAGGGCTTCGCCGAGCAGTTCCCCTTCGCGCGCACCTGGGGCGCCTATGCCAGCGGCCCGGTGCCGATCGGCACGCTGTGGAACATCACCCAGCGAAGCTTCGGCAAGGCCTTGTCGGGACAGGTCTCGACGGAGGATGCTGCCAAGGAGCTTCTGGCCGAAATCGGCAAGCAGATGCCGTAGCACCGCCGAAGCCGCAGGACCGGGATCGGGAGCACCATGCGCGACAGGCTTTTCATCACCACGATGCTGGTGCCGTCGATGGTGCTCCTGATCCTCTTCTACGGCTATCCGATCTTCGACAACCTGCGCATTTCCTTCACCGACCTGTCGCTGCTCGGCATGAAGAAGGGCGGCAACTGGGTCGGGCTGGAAAACTACCGCGAGCTGTTCCGCAGCGGCGAATTCGGCCACATCCTGTTCAACACCTTCATCTGGCTGACGGCGACCTCGGTGGTGCTGCGCCTCCTGATCGGGCTGGCGATCGCGCTGCTTTTGAACACCCGCGCGCTGGGCAAGCTGCGGCTCGCCGCCGTGTCGCGCTTCGCCCTCCTCATCCCGTGGGCGACGCCGCCCATCGTGGCGGTGGTGATCTGGCGCTTCCTGCTCGAGCGCAACGGCTTCGTCAACGAGGCGCTGATCGGCCTCGGCCTGATCAGCCAGCCGATCGCCTTCCTCGCCGACATACGCACCGTGTGGCCGTCCATCGTGGTCATCATGCTGTGGAACACGGTGCCGCTGATCGCGCTCTCTCTGCTGTCCAGCCTGCAGACGGTGCCCGAGGAATATTACGAGGCGGCCGAGCTCGACGGGGCGACCGACTGGCAGACCTTCCGCTTCGTCACCCTCCCCTTCCTGATGCCGGCGATCCTCGTGCTCGGCCTGATGTCGGTGTTCTGGTCGTTCAACAATTTCGTCTATGTATGGCTGGCGACCGGGGCCGGGCCCGGCACCTTCACCAACGTGCTGGCCACCGAGGTCTATCTCAAGGCGTTCGTCGATTTCCGCCTCGGCTACAGCTCGGCCATCGGCATGGTCATGGCCGTCGTCATGGGCGCCTTCGGCATCCTCTATCTGCGACTCGTCGCGCAACGCCAGCTCGAGGAGACGCTGTGATGGCCAGGGCAGCCTCCCGCCACTGGCGCGATCCCGGCGCCTGGCAGGTCGTCGTCATGCTTTTGCTGGCCGTGCTCACCCTGTTCGTGCTGGTCTACCCCGCAATCTATGTGCTGGTCGGCTCGTTCCGGCCCGGCGGAGGGCTCCTGTCGAGCACCGAGACGCTCACCTTCCGCAATTATTTCCGCATCTTCGAGGCCGGCTTCGGGCGCTTCATCTTCAACAGCCTCGTCATCTGCATGGTCGCCACCGTCGTCTCGACCGTGTTGTCGATCATGGCGGCCTACGCCTTCTCCCGCTTCCAGTTCCGCTTCAAGCGCACGCTCTTCACCGCGATCCTGTTCGGCCAGGTGTTCCCGTGGATCGTACTGATCAACCCGCTGTTCGTGGCCTTCGCCACCTTGAACCTCATCAACAGCTATGTCGGGATGATCCTGACCTACACGGCCTTCACCGTCCCGTTCTCCGTCTACATGGTGGTCGGCTATCTGGTCACCGTGCCGAAGAGCCTCGACGAGGCCGCGATCATCGACGGCGCCTCGCGCTGGCAGGTGATCTGGTTCATCATCTGCCCCGTCATGCTGCCGGGCTTCGTGGCGACGGCGACCTACGCCTTCCTGCTCTGCTGGACCGAATATCTGTTCGCCCTCGCCTTCCTGACGCAGACCGAGCTGAAGACGCTGCCGCTCGGTCTCTACCAGTATTTCGGCGACGACTATGTCGACTGGGGCGCGGTGATGGCGGCATCCGTCGTCACCACGCTTCCCGTCTTCCTGCTTTTCCTGCCGATCCAGGGCCGCATCTCGCCCGGACGCATCGCCGGCGCCGTCAAGTGATGCGGCCGGCAGGGACCCCGAGGCGGCCTTGACCGCCCCCCTCATCACCCGGGTGCGCGTGGCGCTGGTCGCCGCGCCCCTGGCAACGCCGATCGTCGCGCCGTTCGGCACCGTCGCCACCCGGCACAACATCCTCGTGCGGATCGAAACGGCCGACGGCTGCTGGGGGATCGGCGAGGCGTGGGGCAACTTCCCGCCCTGGGGCTGCCGCGAGCGCGTCGACATCCTCGCCAATGTCGTGCGTCCTGCGCTCGTCGGCCAGCAGGCGGACGACCCGCAACGGCTCTATGCGATGCTGGCGCAGACCATGCGTGCGCTTGCCAACCAGCTCGGCGCGCCCGGCCCCTTCCAGCAGGCGCTGTGCGGCGCCGACATCGCGCTGTGGGACCTGCTTGCCCGTCGCGCCGGCCGGCCGCTCGCCGACGTCGTCCGCGGCGCGCCGGCCCCGCGCGAGGTCGATGTCTATGCCACCAACCTGCCGCCGGATCGGCCCGCCGCCATCGAGGACATGGCCGGGCTCGGCCATACCCGCTTCAAGTTCCGCGTCGCCGCCGGCGATCCGCACCTCCCGGACCGGTTGCGCGAAGCCCGGGCGGCAGCCGGCACGCGCCCGCTGATGGCCGACGCCACCCAATCCTTCACGCTCGCGACGCTGCGGCCGATAGCCTCCGCGCTCACCGCGCTGGATCTGGGCTGGCTGGAGGAGCCCTTCCTCGCCGACGATCCCGACGCCTACGCGGCCTGGCGCGACGAAACCGAACGCCCGCCCGTGGCGCTGGGGGAAAATGTCTACCGGCTCGCCGGCTTCCGGCACGTTCTCGACACGCTGCGCCCGGACATCGTCCAGCCCGACATCACCAAGACCGGCGGCATCAGCGAAGGGCGCGCCATCTGCCGCGCGATCCTGGCGGCCGGCCGGCGCGCCTGCCTGCACATGTATGGCGGGCCGGTCGGGCTCTACGCCAGCGCCCACCTCAGCGCCGCGATCGACGGCATGTCCTGGCTGGAGATGGATTCGTCGCCCAACCCGTTGTTCGACATGCTGCTGGCCGAAACGCCCCGCGTCGAGGCCGGTGCGCTGCGGCTGGCCGAAGGCCCCGGGCTCGGCGACATCGTCCGGCAGGCCGTGTTCGAGCGGTTCGAGGTCCGGTAGCGATGGCGCACATCCCTCGCCGCGATTGTGACAAGGCCGCCCGTATGCGCTAGTGACACGGCCGACCGTCCGACAGCCTTGCCGGACCGAAGCCGCAGACGGGCGTGTGGGAGAGCGAAGTGAAGCAGCCTTCAAAGTCGTCGCCGAAGCAGGGACGGCCGGAGCGCACGGCCGAGCGGCCGCGGCGTCTCGGCATCTCGACCTACCGGCGCGTCGCCTCCGTGCTGCGTCGCCGCATCTCGACCGGCGAATGGCAGCCGGGCGACAGGCTCCCCGCCCTCGACGCGCTGGTCGAGGAGTTCAAGGTCGGCCGCGTCACCGTGCGCCACGCGCTCGACCTTCTTGCCGACGAGGGACTGATCGCCCGCCATCGCGACCGGCGCGGCAGCTCGGTGACCGCGCACCCGCTCGACCGCCGCTGGTTCACGCTGGCGCTCAACCTGGCCGAGCTGGAGACGCATTCGTCCGCGATCGTCGTCACCGAGCTCGAGAACGGCCCGTGGGAGCGCCCGCTGCCGGTTTCCGCCGCTGAAGGCCGGCAAAGCGAGGCCTACCATCGGGTCGTCCACCTGCATCACCATTCGGAGTTCCCGCATCCGGTCGCCATGACCGAGATCCTGATCGACGCCGCGACCTATGCGAGCCTCGACAACAAGGCGGGCGAGAAGCGGCCGATCCTCGAGCGGCTGGCCGCGCGCCACGCCGATCTCGGCCAGATTCGCCAGACGCTGACCATCGGCGAGGCCGACCTTGAGCTTGCCCGCAATCTCGGCATCCATGAAGCCGCTCCGATCGCGGAATTGCGCCGCGTCATCCGGGACGGCACCGGCACCATCGTCTATTTCGGCCACCTGTTCTTCCGCGGCGATCTCGTCCGGCTCGATTTTTCCGTCAATCTCAAGGGTTAGCCCGGGAAAGCGCGGCACGCCGGACATCCGGTGCCGCAAGCCGCGGACCGGCAGACCGGCACCCGCACCGGGATGCAGAATTTGTCGCATTGGCTTGCCGGATATAAAGTGGTATTTTCGATCTACCTTTTTGGAGGAATGGCCATGGCGGCAGGCGAAGGCGACGGGCAGAAACGGGTGATCCTCTCCGGCGACAGCGCAAGCGGCCGGGATTCGCAGGGA
>Ga0207868_1000869_pt1 | contig 26172 bp, 29 predicted proteins | sample Passage237B_FD_187370 | JGI IMG/M metagenome (GOLD analysis project Ga0207868, IMG submission 187370) | Cellulose adapted compost microbial communities from Newby Island Compost Facility, Milpitas, CA, USA - Passage2 37B (SPAdes) (version 3) ... | reverse complement strand
GTGTTTTTGCGGCGCGTCTTCCGCCGGCATATCGGGCTGTTGCGCGGGGGCCTGGTCTTTCGGGACATAAACGGTCTGATAGCCGTTTGCCGTACACAGCACGATGGGCGCCATGCCCGCATCGCCTTTTGCCGCGCGCGCGATATTCGGCATGAACCCTGCGGGCAGGGCGGCGGCCGTCAAAAGCGCAAACAGCATCAAAATGCTGCATATATGGCGAAAGGCGTTTGTCATGCCCCCTTTATAATCCCTTTTACGGGAAAGAAAAGGGGTTTCGAAGGCCTGTTATTACAGGCGGTTGCGGCAGATTTCGTAGAGCATGATCCCCGTGGAGACCGCAAGATTGAGCGATTCCGTCCCCCCCGGCATGGGGATTTTCACAAGGCTGTGGCACATATCGGTCAGCGCATCGCTCATGCCCGATTGCTCGCTGCCCATGGCCAAAATCAGGGGCAGGGTGTAATCGGCGGCGCGGTAATCCGTCTCGGTGCGCAAATGCGTGCCGATAATGCGTCCCGCCCAGCCCGAACGCCAGCTGCCGAAGGCGGCCAGCGTGGTGCGGATCAGCTTCATGCGCGCGATGGAGCCCATGCTCGCCCGCACCGCTTCGGGGGAAAAGGCATCGCAGGTCTGCCCTGCCAGAATAATCCCCGCCGCGCCCACGGCATCCGCCGTGCGGATAATGGTGCCGAGATTGCCGGGATCGCGGATGTCTTCCAGCAGCAGCCACAGCGCCGCGCCGCTGTCGGCAACGGTTTGCAGCGCGTGCCAGTTTTGTTTGAAAATGCCGATGACGGGCTGCGTATTCTCGCGCCCCGTGATGCGGCTGAGCAAGGCGGCGGGCATGTCGTAAATCTCCGCCTGCATCGCATGGGCGGCATGGATCAGCCCCTCGTTCTCCGCAATTTCTGGCGCGGTCAGGGCAAGGGCCGCCAGCGTCCAGCCTGCCGCCAGCATTTCCTCCACATGCCGCAAGCCCTCGACGACAAAAAGCCCTTCTTCGTCACGGTATTTTTTGACGGAAAGGCTTTTTAGCTGTTTCACCACCGGATTGGCGGGACTGGAAATGGATTTGATATGCGGCATCAGGAAACCCGGCTTTCAAAAACAATATGCATGTGGGGCCATTGCAGCATATTTTCGGGCGGAGTGCTATACGCCGGCAACGGGTATTTTGCGCGGGGCGGCGGAAATGCGCGGCGGATCCTGCGGAGGGTCGGCTGCCGGTGCCGCTGCCGCGGGATCGGGCGGCGTGATGTATTTGGCAACGTCGATGCGGCTGTGGTCGACGCGGCGGTCGATGACGGCGCCGCCCGCGCGGGCATCCAGATAATCCATGGCATGGACGTAAATGGACAAAGCATCCGTTTCGTTATCGCGCTGCGCCGCGCCCGCATCCAGCAAGGCGGAGGCAAGGTGATAAAACGCGCTCGGCACATCCATATCGGCGGGGATGGCGTCGGTGTCCATCAACATGCCGCGCAACCGGTGATGCGCGCCGGCAAACTTCGCGCTGTCTTGCAGGGCCTGCATATGCAGGCTGAAATCATGCAAAGGGTCCTGCCGCACGAAATCGTTTTCCATCCCGCGTTGCAGGGCAAAGGCGGAGGCATGGCTGGTATCGCCGGTGGTCATGCTTGAAACGGCGCGTGCCGCCATGATGAAGACGCGCGCTTCCGCCAGAAGAGAGGGGGCGGCGGTGCCGAGCGCGGCGGCATGCAGCGAATAGGCATCGGCATCGCTTTCCTTCAGCGTGCGGTCGTCGCTTTTGATCTGGTCGCCGTGGCGGATTTCATGCAGCAGTCCCGTTTCGATCAGCAGGCGTTGCATACCGGCGCGGCTGTGCGGGCCGAAATCCAGCTGTTTGACGGCAATGCCGGTCATTTCTTCCAGCCATTCCTCCGGCGTGGTGCGGTCGTCGGACGGCCAGACAAAAATGCTGCGCGCGGCGGCATCGGGCTCTGTTGTGCCGAAGGAATAGGCCGCAAGCTTGCTGTCGTTGTTCATGATATTCAGGCCGTTGCGGAAACCGTACCCCAGCATGAGCGGTGCGCCCAGCGTTTTGAAGAGCAGGTTTTCGTTTTCCGCCGACCAGAGCATGCGCACGCGATGGCCTGCCATATGAAAGGGCACCAGCGGATTGTCGCGGTCATAGATATGCACGTCCTGCGCCTGAAAGGCTTCCAGCGTCGCGGTGGAAAATCCTTTTTGCGCCAGATAATCCGCGGCGGGTGTGGCGACAAGACCGGGCGTGAATTGCAAAACGGTCGCCAGTCCCGTGCTTGCCAGTAAAAGGGCGGTGACGCCTTTACGGAGTTTTTGCGAAAGGGTGCTTTTGCGCGCGACGGGTGAAGCGGCCTCAAAAGCCGTCCGCAAGGAGGTTTTTTCCTGTTTCCGTGTCACATCCGGCATCACACCGCGCCCGCAATCCGCTATGGTTTACATATCAAGTATAGGCGCCACGCCCGAAGGGAGTCAACGCATAATCGTAAATATTTCAATAGCTTAACAAAGTATTAATGCGGCCCGTACTGCAAGGGGCGGTTCGGAGAGGCGGGGGGCGGAAAATGGTGCCGGCGGAGAGGATTGAACTCCCGACCTTCGGTTTACAAAACCGCTGCACTACCGCTGTGCTACGCCGGCATTATGGAACAAGAGTGTCGCGCGGGAATGGAAAAAGGGGGGTTGTTTCCGGAATATGGGCCGGAGACGCCCTTCGGGATAGACAGAATCCCGCGCGCAAAGCCCCTTATTTATAAGGGGCGTTTAATTTTTTTCAACCAAAATCATGTAATCTGGAATCCGGTCGAAAACGGCCCGTCAAACATGTTGAAAACGATAGGCTTTTCCCGTTTTACGGCCTAAGATAGCGGTTGGGGTACTATTCTGAAACTTCTTCAGGCGGAGCAATTACGTGTCTCAGCAAAAAAGTCCACATGAAGATTTTATCATGACCTTTCTGGTCGTGTTCATTGTGGGTGGCCTTGCCTGGGTCATCTGGCATTTCTTTTCCGAAGAGCTGACCAACCTTGTGCGCTGGGTGCGCATCGGCGAAATGCATCTGGTGCAATTGATCTACGGCCCCGACCAGCGCGTTTACGTGCCCGATGTTCAGGGCTCCTATACGCTCTCGCAATGGACGGAAGCTTTCCGCCGCGCGGATGTCGAGGATATGAAGCGCCTGATCAAAACCTCCACCATCATCACGCAGACCGGTTTGCAATGGGTGTTTATCGGCCTGATGGGGCTGATGGCCGTGATCGTGTTCTGGAAGGGGCCCGGCACCTATTACCGCCGCCGCATGCGCCTTGAAGACCTGATGCGCGAACAGGCGAAATCCTTCCCCACCATTGCGCCGTTTTTGAAATTCGATCCGCGCAAGCTGCCTTACCGCGCGCCGGGCGCGCCTGTACCGGCGCAATTGCCGCTGTTTGCGGAGGCGCTGACGCCGGAGGAATGGCTGGCCTATAACGAAGTGCCCATGGTCGGCGGCAAGATCGATGTGGGCCGCGCCTATCAGGCCTTGACCAAACAGCTCGGCAAGCGCTGGCAGGGCGCGATGAAACTGCCGATCCACATGCAGGGGATTTTTGCCGCCTGCGCCCTGAAACATGTGCGCAAGCGTAACCAGAGCGACGAATTGCTGAACGCCATGGCGCGTGCCTGGTCGCCGGAAAAAGGTTTCGCGCCCGATGCGAAGCTCGTCGCCGAAATCCGCAAGGTGATCAAGGATCCGAAAGTCGGCGGCGCGCTGGAAAAATTCGCCAACCAGCATGCCTATGAAACGACGGCGCTGCTGCGTTGCCTGCAACGCGCGCGGGAGGAAGGCGGGGTTCTGGCGCCTGCGCAGTTCGTCTGGCTGCGCGGCCATGACCGCACGCTGTGGTATCCGCTCAACAACCTCGGCCGCAAGTCCTATCACGCGGAAGCGGCGGGCGCGATGGTGCATTACACCAACGAGCTGATCGCGGGCCAGCGCATTCCCACGCCGCGGTTTGACGAAGTTATCAGCGGTTTTGAAACCTATATGAAGAGCGGCGCGCAGCGCGCCATTCCCGAACTGGATAAAAAAGCCGGTAAAACGTCTTACTGGAAGAAATAAAGGATAGAGGAAAACAGATCATGACAGCAGCAAGGAAAACGGCAACGGAAGCGCGTGTTGTGGACGGCGCAATGATCGCCTCCTTCATGGGGGCGGAACCGCCGAAAGTCTGGCGCGCCGATCTGAAAAGCCTTTCCACCGCCACTTTCGAGATGAAAGAGGACGCGGGCGCTTTCCATGTCGTCATGCGCACGGGCGAGCAGACGGAAAACATTGCGGCCTTCACAAGCAAGGATGGCGCGACGGAGGCATTGCAGGTGCTGATGACAGCCATGCTCGCGCCGGCCGCAACGGTTGTGCCGGCGGCGGGAGAGGTCGCCGCCGCGCCCGTGAAAAAAAGCTTTTTCCGCCGCCTTTTGCGTTTTGTTCTCAAAGCGGTCGCATGGCTTTTCGGTATCGCCTTTGTACTGTGGCTGACGCTGTCGCTCTTCGGGCCGAAGCTGGTCGGTCTTGTGCTGAAAGATCCCGGCATGACGCGCGTGCAGCAGGGTACGCCCGTGCCGGCAGATGATCTTTTCGGTCAATAACGGCGCCGGGGCGAGGGGGAATATAGACCGTGGCACTGAAGTCAAAATACGAATATAAGCACGAGGATATCCTCCGGGACGCGCGGCCCTGGACCGTGCGCATGGCGGCGGCGGCCAAAGAGCCTGCCAACGCGGTCATTGCCTATATGCTGGCTTCGCTGGCCATCTGGCTCGATCCGATGATCCGCCAGTTCGCCGACCTGATCTTTTTCATCGGCGCGCTCTATTTCTGGTGGCTGATGACGCGGCCGGTGCAATTGCCTTTCAAGCTGCCCAAATCCGCTAAGCGCAAGGATCCCGGCTATAAACGCCCCGACGGGTCGCTCGGCATGGCCGACGGTATTTTGTATCTCGGCAACGACGGCGATACGGGGGAGGAAATCTGGTTCACTAACTCCGATGCGCGGACGCACTGCCTGTATCTCGGGACGACGGGTTCGGGTAAAACCTTCGGTCTGAAATCCTATGCCTGCAACGCGCTGTGCTGGTCTTCGGGCTTTATTTACATCGACGGTAAGGCGGATACGGATTTGTGGTCCACGCTGTCCGCCATGGCGCGGCGCTTCGGCCGCGACGACGATCTTCTGATCATGAACTATATGACGGGGAACAGCGCCATGGGGGCGCGCGTGCCGTCCAACACGCTGAACCCGTTCTCCTCCGGTTCCGCCTCGTACCTCACCAACATGCTGGTGAGCCTGATGCCGGATTCCGAAGGCGACAACGCGATGTGGAAAGAACGTGCCGTCGCGCTCGTTTCCGCCCTCATGCCCTGCCTTGTCTATAAACGCGAAACGCAGAACATTCCGCTGTCCATCGGCGTGATCCGCCAGTTCCTGACCTTCAAGGCGGTCATCAAGCTGTCGCGCGACCAGTCCATTCCGGAACATATCCGCGCGCCGGTGCAGGGTTATCTCAACGAATTGCCGGGCTATGTCGATAACGTTTTCGACGACAACGGCGATGAAAAACCGCAGGCGCCCGATGCGGGGATGGTCGATACTTCCGTCCCGCGCCAGCAGCACGGCTATCTGTCCATGCAGTTCACGCGCTCCATGCAGTCGCTGGGTGACGATTACGGCTTCATCTTCGATACGCAGGCCGCCGACGTGGACATGATGGACGTGGTCCTGAACCGCCGCATTCTGGTGGTGCTCATCCCCGCGCTGGAAAAATCCAGCGACGAAACGGCGAACCTTGGTAAAATCATCGCCTCCACGCTGAAGGGGATGATGGGTGCGACGCTCGGTAACTCCGTCGAGGGCGATACCGCAACGGCGATTGAAAACAAACCCACCAACTCCGCGACGCCTTTCATCGCGATCTTTGACGAGGTCGGTTACTATACCTCCCAGGGTATGGCGGTCATGGCGGCGCAGGCGCGTTCTCTGGGTTTCAGTCTTGTCTTCGCCGGTCAGGATTTGCCCGCGCTGGAAAAACGCGTGAAGGAAGAAGCGCGCTCCATTACGGCGAACTGTAACATCAAGCTTTTCGGCAAGCTGGAAGACCCGACGCAGACGAAGGATTTCTTTGAAAAAACCGTCGGTCAGGCGATTGTGACCGAGGTTTCCGGCTTCCAGCGCGGCGGCCCGCAGGGCGGCGGCGGCAAAAACTATATGGACTCGCAAAACGCGAGCGTGCAGGTGCGCGCGCGCGCCAGCTATGACGGCCTGCGCGGCTTTACCGAGGGCCGCGCCGTTTGCGCCTTCGGTAAAAGCGTGAAGGAAATCCAGGTCTATAACTCCGACATCGGCCATGCCAAGGCGATGCGCGTCCACCGCTTCCTGCCTATCCCGCCGCCGGCGGAAGAGGCTTTGGAAAACCTGCGTCTTGTGGACGGTATCCTGCGCCGGTTCCGCAACCCGAAATGGGATGCGGAGGCGGAACCCACGGCGGCCAACCGTGATATTGACGCCATGGTCGAAGGCTTCAAACTGGGCCGCGAGGCAAAGACGGATCTGATCAGCAGCGGTATCGCTGCCGTCGCCGCCGTTGCCGAAGCGCATGAAACGATCAGGCCCGAAGATGCCAAGCCCGAAGATGCGCCCGAAGCACCGGAAATCCCTGCCGCGCCGCCGCTGGATCCTGTAGCGGAACGCGCCGCCGCCGCTGCCGTTGCCAAGGTCGGCCGCGGCCCGCTGAACTGGGCGGAAGTCATCGGCGGCGATGCCGAGGAGACGCCCGCGCCGCCGCTACGCCGCGATCCGCCGGTGGTGGAACAGAAGAAACCCGTTTCCTGGGCGGATGTGCTGGGTCCCGAAGCGGGCGGCGATCTGGCCGTACAGGCGCCGGAGACGACGGCATCCCAAGCGAAAGCCGCAGCGGGGGCGAAGCTTGACGCGCCGCTCAGCTGGATGGATGTGATCGGTGCCGCGCCTGCTGCCGCGCCGGAAATGCCTGCCGCGCCCGCCACACCGCTGGAGTCGCCGCCGGCGCAACAGGCACCCGCACAACCCGCCGTGCCGGAAATACCTGCTGCGCCGCCTGCTGCGCCGATGGAAACGCAGGAAGGCAAAACGAAAATCCCGATGACATGGGCCGATGTGATCGGCGCCGGCATCACGGATGATGACGCACAATAAAGAGGAAACAAAGCCATGATGTTCCTGCGCGGACTGAGCAAGGTGCTGGTGATCTTTCCGGTCATCACGTTCCTTTTCGACCTGATCAACGGTTTCTTCGTCAAAAACAAAGTGGAATTCCGCAGCCTGAAAGTCTGGTGGCAGGCAATCAGTCAGGACAGCTATCCCGCCGGGCGCGAATTCCTGCGCGGCATTTTTGAAAATTGGGACAAATGGGCGGATAAACCCGCCTGCCTTGTGCTGCTGGTGCCGCCCGTGGTGTGTTATGTGATCTATCGCCTGATCTTCGCCATTCGCGGCGGGCGCGGCGGCGGCGGGTTCAATTACAAGTCGCCGGACTAATATGTCCTTGATTTTATAAAGAAAAAACGCCTTTACATTTACGTAATGCGCGCCTAGACTCGTCTGTGCCGTTCAACAGCAACAGCGTGAGTATTCAAGGCATGCGCGAGGATTTTCAAAACGCCCGCAGCAGAAAACATTCCCCCACTTCGCAGCGTCTGGCGAAAAAGGCGCAGCTTGCCCGCGACCGTGCGCTGCATGATGCCGTCAGCCTGAACCGGACGGAAAAAATTCCCGCGCTTATGCAGGCAGGCGCCAATCCTGCACGGCTGATGCTCGGCTGCGTCAAGGACAGTTGCGGCCGTCGTCACAAAACCACCGCGCTGCATCTGGCCGTATCGGAAAACAGGCTGGAGGCGTTGTGCCATATCGTCGCGCATGCGCCGCCGCTGGATGCTCCCGATTTGCACGGGCAAACGGCGCTGCATCTTGCGGTGAAAGCGGGCCGTCTGCGCATGGTCGAGATTTTGTTGAACGCAGGCGCGGCGCGGGATGTGAAATCCGCCGGCGGCAAAACGCCGCTGGAAATGATCGACGCGACCATCCCCTCCGGCACGGCAGATGAAATCGTGCGACTGTTCAATGCCGCCGAGGGCCGCGATTGCCGCAACAGGGTGCAGACGGACCAGCGCATCCATGTGCGTCCGCCGCTCCAAATCAAAAAACCGGGACCTGACAAACCATGAACAAGCCTTTCAACGCATCCTCGGGCGCGCCGGCGCAAAATCGGCTGCGCCAACTGGAAAAAACCGATCCGGAACGCGCGCTGCTGCGCTATGCCGAAAGCGGCGATCTTGCCGGCGTGCAGCGCGTGCTGGCGGGGCAGGTGGATGTCGATGCCGTTCTTTATTGCAATTCCGGTGTCGAAACGGTGGAGGATACCGCCCTGCATGCGGCCGCCGGCGCAGGCCATGTCGATATCGTGGAGGCGCTGATCAGAGCGGGGGCGGAGGCCAATATCCGGATCAACGATCACGAAACGCCGCTGATCCATGCCGCCATGAACGGCTGGTCGCAAACAACGGCGGCGCTGCTGCGCGGCGGGGCGAAGATCGATCTTGCCGAAAGTTTCGAAGGCTGCACCGCGCTGCATTGGGCCAGCCGTATGGGCCATGAAAGCACGGTGCGGGTGCTGCTCGACGCCGGTGCGGATATGGACGTGGAGGACAAGCGCGGCGCCACGCCGGAAGAGGTGATCTGCGCGCAGGTCAGTACGGGGCATAAGGAATATCAGCAAATGTATAACGGCATTGCAGCCGCCTTCCGCGAAGCGCGGGAAAGCCGCCGTCTGGCCGCCGAAAACGCCCACCGCGAAAAAACCATGCTGGCCGAAGCGCTGAAAAACGCGCCCGTGCTGCAAAAGGAAATCCCTGTCGGCAAGCCGCTGCGCCTGAAACCGCGCAAGCCGTAAGCCTTTGAGCGCCTATACGTCCGAAGCGCGCTGTGCCTGATGCAGGACGCTCAGCTCCTGCACCGTGTTGTCGATCCGTTCAAGATCGGACGGGGTGGAAAGGCGATGGTCGCCGTCCTCGATCCAGATGACCTGCGCGTTTTCCGATGTCAGCTGGCGCAGGATATCTTCGCTTTTTTGCCACGGCACGGCGGTATCCTGTTTGCCGTGGATCAGCCGCACGGGGCAGGTGATATGGATGCGCTCGTGCAGCAGCAGGTGTTTCTTGCCGTCCTCGAACAGCTGGCGGGTGAGCGGATAGGGCGCGTCGTAATCATTGGGCAAATAAATCATGCCCATGGTCAGAAGATGGCGGCGCTCTTCCTCCCCGAATTCCTTGTGGAAAATATCCTCCGTGAAATCGGGCGCGGGGGCAAGGCCGACCAGCCCCGCCATGCGTTTCGGCCGCGCCAGCGCGAGCAGCAGCGCGATCCAGCCGCCCATGGAGGAACCGACGACAATCTGCGGCCCTTCCGTCAGCATGTCGAAAACGGCCAGCGCATCGGCCAGCCAGGTGCTGATATTGCCTTCCTCGAACACGCCGTTCGATTTGCCGTGGCCGGAATAATCAAACCGCACATAGGACTGGTGCCGCGCCTTGCAGCGTTCCTCCAGATAGGTCGCCTTGCTGCCTTCCATATCGGAGCGGAACCCGCCGCAGAACATGACGCCCGGCAGCGTTTTGGACGCGCCTTCATAGCGGTGATAGGCAAGCTCCACGCCTTTGCGCGGTTTTAAAATCTGGTGTGTCATGCTGTTTTCTCCTGCCGACCAGTGTAACGCCGTCGCGCGCGGAAAAAAAGCCCGGCTTTTCACGGCCGGGCTCAAGTCTCAAGGTGCAGTCAAGTACAAGTATGTGTGTGAACAGGACAGGACGAACAGAACGGGCTTAGATGACTTCCAGCATCTTGGCGACCAACGGGTGGCGCACGATATCGGTTTCGCGCAAGGATTCCACCGCAATGCCTTCCACCTTTTTCAGCTTTTCGGCCATATCCTTCAGCCCGGAAATGCCGTCGAGCAGGTCGGACTGGTCGGGGTCGCCGGTGATGACCATGGTGGCGTTCCAGCCAAGGCGGCTGACGATCATCTTGATTTGGCTATAGGTGCAGTTCTGCGCTTCGTCGATCACGACAAAGGCGTTGTTCAGCGTCCGCCCGCGCATGTAGCCGACGGGGGCGATTTCGATTTCTCCGCTTTCCATGCATTGTTTCAGGCGTTTCAGCCCCATGCGGTCGTTCAGCGCGTCGTAAAGCGGGCGCAGATAGGGGGCCATTTTGTCTTCCAGATCGCCGGGCAGATAACCGATTTTCTCGCCCGCTTCAATGGCGGGGCGGGAGAGGATGATCCGCTCCACCTTGCCTTGCGTAAAGGCTTCGACGGCGGCATTGATGGCAAGATAGGTTTTTCCCGTGCCCGCAGGGCCGATGGCGAAAACAAGATTGTGCTTGTCGATGGCTTCCATCAAACGCTGCTGCCCTTCGGAGCGCGGACGCACGTTTTTCACGTATTTCTGGTCGCGGTGGCCGTGATACCCGTCCAGCGGGTCCCAGTCGTTGCTGCCGAAGAGATGGCGCACGCTTTCATCCCCTTTCGCACCTTTCGGGCCGCGGTTGATTTGCTGATAGGCGGCGACTTTGGATTTCTTCCCCATGGATTATTTTCTCCCCTTCGTAAAAGTGCGTTCAGGATGGTAGTGGATGGAAAAACGCTGCGCCTGTTCGGGGCACAAAAAAACCTCCCACGGGGAGGTCGCATAACTTTTAACGAGGCGGGTGGAGGGGCTGGCAATGACCAGTTTCGCGATGTGGTCGGCGCTGAAGCCCGAGGGTAGGACATTAAGTCTGATGAGATCCATGCAGATGCTCCCCTGAATAAAAACCCTAAGCACACTGTACGACAAACCGATTCGCTTGTCATCAAAATTTTGTGTGTCGCGAAAAATTCCGCGCAACATATGGTGTGGCGTTATTCGGGAAAGATCGAAATGTCAGCGCATGGCGTTGCGTTTAACGGCGCGGCGCATCGCGTTCGTAGGCATAGTTTTGCATCGGCATCGGCGTTGCGCCCAGATGTGCAAGATAGGGCGCGCATGTTTTTTGAATCATTTCCGATGTGAAATGTTCGATATGCGCCTTCAGCTCCGGCGTCGGGTCGATCTTGCGGATCAGCATGTCGGTCAGCGGCGCATCATCCTGCGCGGCGGCGCGTTTCACCATGTCTTCGTTCGGGCGCACGCCGTGCTGCATGCATTTTTCGGCCAGATGATGATCGCGGAAGGCGACGGAGACTTGCAGCATTTCCTGCGTGAACCTTGCGCCCTTGGCGGCAAGGCTGTCGATGGTGTCATGCTCGCGACGGTAAAAGGCCTGCGTCATTTCCTCGGTCAGCTGCGCGATTTTGACATCGGCGGCTTTGGCATTGAAAGCCGCGTTGAAAGGACTGTCCGTGACAACCGTGCGTTCTTTGAAAAAAAGCATTCCGGCCCCCGCCGTTTGTTTCACCCGATACCCTGAAGCGGCCTGTTGACCACCGGCAGACGCCGGCACAGCCGCTTTTTTGTTTCTTTATTATTATACATAAGGTTTAAAAAACGGTGAAAGCGGCGCGTTTTTTATGCACATCTTTTATTCACATCCATGAAAAACAACGGGAAAGGCGCGGGGCGGCGCAGGCGATAAAAAAGAAGCCGCCATATGCGGCGGCTTGTCTTTTTGTCCGGTGCCGTAAAGGCGTTCAGAAACTGTCGGAAAGGTAGCAGGGCGTGCAACGCATGGGCTGCTGGTTTTCAAATTCCACCAGCATGATCACGCCGCGCTGGCGGGCCGTGTCCAGAATGGTGGGGCTGACATCCTCGAAAATCGCATGATGCGTTTCCGTGCCGGCCACAATGCGGCCGTCCTGAATGGTGAACCAGAAAGGCCCTTCCTCGGGGTTGTTATCCAGCGTGGGGTGGCGATAGAAAAAGAACGCCAGCGCGTTGCGCTCGTTCTTGAACACTTCGTATTCCGGTACAACCGGGCTTCCAGCGCCCTCGGCCATCGATCTTCTCCCCTTTAAAAAGACCTTCGTTTATCCCTTGCGCAAGATATCGCGTGATACCGATCAGGGTTCGAACTGATCGCCGACGGCAGTTCCTTTCGGCTTGGTATCCAGCGCGGCCTGGCGCGTGTGGTTCAGCTCCATCGACGGCTTGGTGGCGATATAGGCGTTCAGGATTTCTCCTGCGTTTTCACCGCTTTGGCGGCCGACGGCGGCACTGTTCAAAAGGCTAGACATGCGAAATTCGCTCCTTCACCTATGACGTTTCAATAACAATCGTACATTGTTATTAAACGACAAGAAAGTTAATTTTCATTTAACATATTGATTCAAAGGGTTTTTTGCGGGTTTTGGTCCTTTTCGGGGGATGGCGCACGCCTTTGCGCCGCCGCCTTTGCCGGCACCGCGAGGCCCGCCAAAACGAAGGACGTTTGCCTGCGGGAGAGCTTTGCGCGCCAACGCGGCCGCGCGCGCCGCTGTTCCCTTTTTTCTTTGCGGAACGGCGCGGCCCGCCCGTCCGTAGGCACGACGCAACGGCGAAACGCATAAAAAGAACACCTCAAAGGAGGGAGAAGATCATGAAAGCAGAACAGGCGACCAATAACAACGTGACGCGCCGCAAGGGCAAATCCGCGGCGGATGTGAAAAACAGCAAGGAGTATGAAACCTTGCGCGATCTTGCCCGCGATTTTGCGGCGAAGGATTACGAAGAGCTTGAGGACATCAAGCAGGACCTCGACAGCCTGCGCAACAATGTCGTGCAACTGACCCGCCATCTGAAACATGACGGCATGGCCAAGGCGGAAGATGTGAAGGAACTGCTGAAAGAAAGCATGTCCGATCTGCGCGAAAAAAGCGCGGAAAGCATGCATCGTTTTGAAGACAAGGTGCGTGAAAATCCGCGTAACGGCATTTTGCTGGCTTTCGGCGCGGGGTTTCTGGCCAACCTGCTGCTGCGCCGGAGGTAAGGCATGACCCCCCTCGTGCCGCTGATAACGCAAATGGTTGTGGATGGCGTCGTCAACCGCAAGCAACCGCCCGTGCCGGTGCGTACATCGGATGTGGTGCTGGCCGCGCTCGCGTTTTTCGGCGCGGCCGCTGCCGGCGTATGCGCCTTGTTGTCTTTTTACTTTTTCATGCGCGGATTGGATCTGACCCCGTCGCTGGCGGCGCTCGCCACGGCGGGGGTGGGGCTTGCGGTGATGTTTTTATCCTGCGCGGCGATGTTCGCGCTGCGACACATGCGCCGCCGCGCGGTGATCCGGCAAAAGGAACCCCGTGCCTCCGCCGTTGAAAGCGTGCTGGCGGTCATGGGCGGCGAACTGGAAGAGCTTGTCGCCGACAACCCCGCAACGGCGACGGCCCTTGCCGGTCTTGCCGGTTTTGTCGCGGCGGAGAAAATGCATTGAGGGGATGAAAGGGGTGCGGATTACAGATCCAGCCTGCCGTTGCCGCCTTTGGGCGCGGCCGGTTTTTGCGGCGGTGCGGCGGCGCCCTCCGCCAGCGCGGATTTCAGCGCGGTCAGTTCGTCGCGCAATTGCGCGCATTCCAGATGTTTTTGCATGAGCCGCAGACGCAGGCGATAACCCGCGTCGTTATCCACCATAAACCGCGTGAAGTCGAGCCCGTGCTCGCTCAGCAGACGGAAGGCGTCGTGGCGTTCCTCCCGCACGATCAGGCGGCCGGTGCCCATGCCGATTTCGCTGACTTTCGCGCCGCGCGCGAGCAGGGCTTCGGCGATTTTCAGCTGGTCTTGCGATGCCGCATGGTCGAGCGCCTTGCCGAGAATATGCGTCGGCACGTCGCGGTCTTCGTCAATCACGCGTTTGACGTCCTCGAGCGAGCCTTGCCTGACGGCGGTCATCAGCGCGTTCTTGAATTGCGCGACGGGATCATCTTTTTTCGGCCAGAACATGGGGATCAGGCTCCCGCGGGTTTCAGATGCGACGGCGCGGGCAGTTTGCCGTTTTTCTCCAGCTTGCTGGGTGCGGTCAGTTCCTGCATTTGCGCCTCCAGACGGGTCAGGCGCGTCTGGATATCGCGCAGCAGGTTGATTTGTGCCTGCGGCAGCGACACCGTCAGGAAGGCCTCCCTGAATTCGCGCAGCGTGCTGCTTTCCTGATACAACTGCCGCTCCCGTTCCTGATCTTTTCCCGTGGAGGGGACGTCGTAGCTGACATCGCCTGCGTGAACTCTTGTGCGCGGCACGTCGCTCAGTTCATTGTTGATGCACATTTCCGCATAGGCGCTATCGGCATTGTGCAGCATCAGCGTCTTGGCGGAGAGATAATCCTTGTTGGATGCCGCAATGCGCAACGGCAGGGCATTGTGCGTATTGGGGTTCGCGCCGTCGGCAAGGGCTTTTTCGATTTTTGCGGTATCACGCGTGCGGACGGCGGCGATGAGGATATCGTCGTGTATGTTCTGCGCCATTTGGGCGGTATTGTTGAATGCGGGATAGATCGTCATGGCTACATTTCCTTCGGCGTATGTTCGCCGCGTTTCAATCCGGCGCGAAAAGCGGCGGGGGCGGGCAGCGGCTGTTTGGGCAGCGGCTTGCCGTGGATGGCGTTCAGCATTTCCGCCTTCATTTCCCGGATTTCCTGCAAGGTGCGGAATTGCAGCTGCACGGCCTCGATCGGCGCGACGTCCTTGATAAAAACCTTCTGATAGTCGCCAAGGCGTTTGATGCAGGTGCCGAGCGCGTTATAGCGCTTGCGGTCTTCCTTTTTGAAGCTGTAGGAAACATCGCCCCAGGGATCGCATTGCTTTTTGCGCGGGACCGCGTCGCGTTCCTTTCGCGCTTCGTTCAGCGCGTGGGCAATATCGGCGCCGTGCAGGATCAGCTCTTTCATCATCAGCTGGTTGTTGACTTCCGCCGCGACAATCAGCGGGCGGCCGCCATCGGCATTGACCTCCGCCTTTTCGGCCAGCGCGGCGCGGAAAGCGGCCAGATCCTGCGCCTGAATGGCCTGCACCAAACGGCTTTCCGCCGTCGCGGGCGGCGGCGGGGTTTCGGCAGCAGCAGGGGCGGGGGTTTGGGTCATGGATCGGGATTCTTTCGTATAAAAATAAACGCCTCAATTCTTACGACAAATAAAGCATTCTGTCAATTGATCTCTGAGGGCTCCTTGATTGATTTATTTAAACTTTTTGCGCCAATGCGGGTTTTTATAGGCCGGCTTATGCGGCGGCGGGCTGTCGCCCGTGCGCAGGACATGCAGCGCCGTGGCCACGGTTTTTTGCAGGCGGCCATCCGCACGGATGACATGCCAGCCCGCCTTGCGCGAAGGTTTGGCGGCGGCGTTTTTCAACTGGCGGCGCAAAATGCGCACACAGGCATCGGAGGGGTTGTCGCGGCGGTGCGCCACGCGCTGGAAGAGTTTGGAGACCGGCACATCAAGATAAAGCCCGATGAAATCCGCACCGCAATCCTCGGCGGCGCGGCGCTGGTCGCGGCGCGTGGCATGGTCGAGGAAGGTACCCGTGACAATCACGCTTTGCCCGTTTTTCAGGTGTTTTTCCGCTTCCTTGCGCGCGAATTGGATAAAAGCAACGGTGTTTTCGGGCGTGTAGTAATGATCGGGCAGCGGGGTGAGCGGATCAACGCCGTGCATGCGTTTGCGCAGCTCGTCTGAATCCAGCACGACGGTATTCTCGAAATGCGCGCTCAGCGCCTTGGCCAGCGTCGTTTTGCCGCTGCCGGACAACCCGCCGATGGCAATCATGCGGGGGCGCGGGGTTTGCGGCTCTGGCGTCGGCTTGGTCACACGTCACTCTATGGTTTTATTGTTGTTTTTGAGGGTGCGAAAAATATACAGAAGCGATATCGTTATGTCAAATCTAATTGCATAACACAGAATGGAAATGTAAGACATTGATATAAAAGAAATTAATTTCCGGCACGGGGCAGAAGTCAGCCTGCGGCGGGCGGCGCGGGCGGGGATGGCGGCTTCTTGTCCTTGCGCGGCTTGCCGGTTTTGTCGCCTTCGTATTTTTGCAGCTTCTTTTGCAGGGTATCGACCGTGGCGGTCAGCTCGGCCACCTGCTGCTTGAAGGCCTCGATGGCGGCGGTGGCTTCTTCTTTCTCCAGACGCGCATCCCATGCGGAGACAACGGCCATATCGAGCGACCATGTGCCTGCGGCCTTGGCGAAATCCGCGCCGTGTTTATGCAGCGCGCGCAAGGAGGGCACATCCGCCGGTTCCTCCGCCAGCGCGTTTTTCACGGCAATGCCGCCCATGGTATTGCCGTCCGCACCGGCGGCGAGCAGCGCTGCCACCACATCGCTTTTTTTGCGGGCGGAGGCATAGCGCAGCAGGTAATCCAGCGTTTCCTGGCGCGCGGTGTCGTCCATTTTCAGGGTCAGCACCTTGGCCGTTTCCACGGGGTATTTTGTTTTTTCCAGCAGGGCCAGGCAGATGCTGCCGACAAAGGCATGGGTATCTTTTTTCCAGCTTTCTTCGCTGTGTTCGCCCTTGTCTGATTTGATCTGCGTCAGGTGCTCGCCTACCCAGGTGGCGAGAAAAACCTGCATATTGTCGAAATGCCCCGTCATGAAACCGGTCTGGCAACCCATCAGCACGTTTTGCTTGGTCGTGCGGTCGGCATGCAGCGCCATGGCTTTGACAACATCGGGCGAACCCGTATAGCCGTAGCCGAAAGCAAGATCAAAGCTGCAATGCGGGCTGTCAAAGCTGAATTTGTTGTCGTTCGGGCGCATGCAAACGTCCTCCTTTGTCAAAATGGGGGCGTGTCAAAAGTGCTTTTGAAAACGCGTCCAGTCTAACGGGCAGGGGCTATTTGTCAATTCGGCATATAAGAAGTTGATTTATATAAAAAAACCCTTTTTGCCCGTTTTGCGCAACTGTGGAAAAAGCGCCCTGCCGCCGAAGGGGGGGGCGTGGCGGACAAGCATAAGCCGTATAAAAAGAAAAACCCCCGATCGTCACATCGGGGGTTTTCTTTTTTGCCTGTAAGGGTGTGTGTGGTTCGGAAGAACAGGCAGTCAAAAGGGTTTGTCTCAGGCGGAAGCCTTGAACACCTCGTCGGCGAAGGCCTCTTCCCAGCTGCCTTGCGTGGAGGCTTTGGAGTATTCCGTCGCGCGGTTTTCGAAGAAGTTGGTGTGCTCCGCGCCGTTCAGCATCGCATCCATCCACGGCAGCGGGTTTTTCTCGATCCCGAAAATGGGGGAGAGGCCGAGCTGCGTCAGGCGGCGGTCGCCGATGTAGCGGATGTAGTCTTTCACCTCCTGCGCGGTCAGACCTTCGATGCCGCCCATTTCAAAGGCCAGTTCGATAAAGGCGTCTTCGTGGCTGACGATGGTTTCGCAAGCCTTGGTGATATCGGCCTTCAGGTCTTCCGTCCAGATTTCGGGGTTTTCCTCGATGAAGGTTTTGAACAGGCGGATGACCGACAGCGTATGCAGCGTTTCGTCGCGCACCGACCATGTGACGATCTGGCCCATGCCCTTCATCTTGTTGAAGCGCGGGAAGTTCATCAGCATCGCGAAGGAGGCGAAGAGTTGCAGCCCTTCGGTAAAGCCGCCGAAAACCGCCATGGTCAGGGCGATGTCGCGCTTGGATTCGACGTTGAATCCCTGCATGTAGTCGAACTTGTCCTTCATTTCCTTGTATTTCAGGAAGGCCTGATATTCGACTTCCGGCATGCCGATGGTGTCCAGCAGGTGGGAATAGGCGGCGATGTGGATGGTTTCGATGTTGGAAAAACCGACCAGCATCATCAGAACCTCGGTCGGCTTGAACACGCGCGCGTAGTGGCGCATGTAGCAGTTGTTGACCTCGACATCGGCCTGCGTGAAGAAACGGAAGATCTGCGTCAGCAGGTTTTTCTCCGCCGGCGTCAGTTTTTGTTTCCAGTCGCGCACGTCTTCCGCCATCGGCACTTCCTCCGGCAGCCAGTGCAGGCGCTGTTGCGTCAGCCAGGCTTCATAGGCCCAAGGATAATGGAAGGGTTTATAGACGTGGTTTTCGGTGAGCAGACGGGACATTTTCTGGCTTCCTTTCACATTGCCCTGCGCCGTGGGCGCGCAAAGGCATGGTCCTGCGGCTTTGCGGCGCGGTGGTCGATTCTGGTGATGCCTCTAATATAGAGGTTTATTTGCGGCTGAACAGGATTTCCTTGCCTTTGCTGGACAGGGCGGGGCCGCAACGGCCGGGCTCGATCAGGTCGAGGCGGTACAGCTTTTCCAGATGCCCGCGCGAAATCGCATCGCAGCTTTCCGGATTGTCGATCATGGCGAGTGTATTCAGCTCTGCGGTGGACAGATTATGCATGACGGTGTGCTCCCCTTAAAATACTTCAAGTGTCTTGCGCCGTAAGGGCTTCTTTTTTTGCTTCGGAACATGCCGTTTATGAAAGGGGGCGGCGCAAGCGGCATTCCGCGCCGCCCCTTGAATGCGTCTATTATCGCCGGTGTATCGTCATTACTGGCAGGCCAGACATTCGTCGTATTTGTTCGCCTCGGCCTGTGCGGCGGGCGTGACGACGCCGTTGCGCAGACGGCCGTCGCCGCCGTGCGCGTTTTCCGCGCGCTGGATGGATTTGGAACGGCAGTAGTACAGGGACTTCACGCCTTTTTTCCACGCCATCCAGTGAATCTGGTGCAGGTCGCGCTTGTGCACGTCTGCGGGCAGGAAAATGTTCAGCGACTGCGCCTGGCAGATATAGGGCGTGCGGTCGGCCGCATGTTCGATCAGCCAGCGCTGGTCGAGTTCGAAGGCGGTCTTGAACACGTCTTTTTCATCTTGCGTCAGGAAGTCGAGATGCTGGACGGAGCCTTCATGCGTGATGATGTTCGACCAGACGTCCTCGGTATTCTTGCCCTTGGATTCCAGCAGGTCTTCCAGATATTTGTTGCGTACGAAGAAAGAGCCGGACAGCGTTTTGTGCGTATAGGCATTCGCGCTGTTGGGTTCGATCCCGGGGCTGGCGCCGCCGGTGATGATGGAGATGGAAGCCGTGGGCGCAATGGCGATCTTGTTGGAGAAACGCTCCATGATGCCGTATTCCTTGGCATCGGGGCAGGGGCCGCGTTCGTGCGCCAGCTTGACGGAGGCCGCATCGGCCTGCGCCTTGATGTGCTTGAACATGCGTTTGTTCCAGACCTTCGCCATCACGGATTCCATCGGAATCATCTTGGATTGCAGGAAGGAGTGGAAGCCCATGACGCCGAGGCCGACGGAGCGCTCGCGCATTGCGGAATATTTCGCGCGCATCATCGTATCGGGCGCCTTGCGGATGAAATCCTCCAGCACGTTGTCGAGGAAGCGCATGATGTCTTCGATAATCGTCGGGTGGTCTTCCCATTCCTCGTATTTTTCAAGGTTCAGGGAGGACAGGCAGCAAACCGCCGTGCGTTCCTGCCCGTGGTGGTCCTTGCCCGTCGGCAGTGTGATTTCGCTGCACAGGTTGGACATTTTCACGTTCAGGCCCGCGAGCTTGTGATGCTCGGGGATGGCGCGGTTGACGGTATCGCCGAAGATCAGGTAGGGCTCGCCCGTTTCGATGCGGGCGGTCAGGATGCGGATCCACAGGTTGCGCGCGGAAACGCGATCGACGACGGAGCCGTCCTTCGGCGACAGCAGCGCCCATTCCTCGTCCTTTTCAACGGCGCGCATGAAGGCGTCGGTGATCAGGATGCCGTGGTGCAGGTTCAGCGCCTTGCGGTTCGGATCGCCGCCGGAGGGTTTGCGCAGCTCGATGAATTCCTCGATCTCGGGGTGGTGCACCGGCAGGTACACGGCGGCCGAGCCGCGGCGCAGGGAGCCTTGGGAAATGGCCAGCGTCAGGCTGTCCTGTACGCGGATGAAGGGGATGATGCCCGAGGTTTTGCCGTTGCGGCCGACCTTTTCGCCGATGGAGCGCAGGTTGCCCCAATAGGAGCCGATGCCGCCGCCGCGCGAGGCGAGCCAGACGTTTTCGTTCCAAAGATCGACGATGCCGTTCAGGCTGTCGTCGCATTCGTTGAGGAAGCAGGAAATGGGCAGGCCGCGCTCCGTTCCGCCGTTGGACAGTACGGGCGTTGCGGGCATGAACCACAGGTTGGAGATGTAATCATACAGGCGCTGCGCATGGGCGGCGTCATCCCCGTAATACATGGCGACACGGGCGAACAGATCCTGGAACGTTTCGCCGGGCAACAGATAACGGTCAAGCAGCGTCGCTTTGCCGAATTCCGTCAAATGGGCGTCACGGGCGTGGTCAAGCTTAACTTTGGCGCCTTTAGCAACCTGTGCGACATCGAACATCGATTGTGCCTCCCCATAATACATAATTATTTTTCTTTTTTGATCGCTTCGCTGCCACTGCGGTGAATCTGTGGATAATTCCCGCAGCGGGCGGGTTAACAAGGGGTTAGCCCCCAAAAGCACAACTCCTTGTGCCCGACGTTTTTCAGCATACCACATCTTGGGGAGCTGTCCAGAAACGCACGGGCAGAAAATTTTACCGTTGCCGGCATTTTTGGTCTTGACCCGCGCTCTTTCCGCGAAAAGGGCATCAATCCCGTCGGCAAAATTTTTTTGTGCCTAAAAACATAAGTTGTAACCCCCGCGATCATCCACACGCAGAGGGTCAATTTTTGTTTTTCTCTTCCAAAGATATGGTAATTTCCACGCCATATCTCCAGTGCTTCGCAAAGCGATGTGTCCCGCATCGGGACGGATTTTTAAGGAAGCTGTTTCCCAGACTAGCAGGAAGGGTTTAACAAAGGTTTAAAGGTTTAAAGCCATGGCGGTTTAAAGCCATGACCGCCGCGAAGGGGCGCGGCGGCTGGCGGCGCCGATTCCCTTGAAAACGGCCAAAAACCACTGGTAATAAAGTTACAAAAGATAGCCGGCAAAAGATAACAGGCTTTTATTTTGGGGTACTATAATGCCGTTTTTCTGTTTAAAAACAAAAACTTATTGACTTTGCTGCGCTGCAACGCGCATAGTGGGGGATGTCGAAGCCGCTTTAAAGAACCAAACACTCTTCAATCCAGACTTCGCAATATCACAAACAACAAAAAACAGAGGTGTGTCATGCGTCGATTTTTCGCACGCGGCGCGCAACGTGATGTATTGCGCCAAACCGAAAACAAAAAAAGCAACATCAAAAAAAGCAAAAACGGCATCGAGCGGGATCACCTGCCCCGCGCGTCCAAAGGCAAACAGCTGGTCACGGCTTTTCTGCTGGCGGCGCTGGGCAACGAAGCCAGCCATTTCCACGAAGCGCATAACCCGCACGGCAACCGCCGCGAGCGGATCGAGGAAATCCGCATGCGCATGCAGGAAGCGGAAACCCATACCAGGCGGTTTCGCAACATGGCGCATACCGCAGGCGGGCCGCAGCCTTTGCCGCATCCTGCCGTCATCGAAGATGTGGTGAAAGAAACCCGCCGCCGCCGCATCGGCCCCGATATGAATCAGGCCTGACCGCAAGGCGCGACCGCCGCCGTGTTTGTTAAAGCGCTGATTGTCAGCCCGGCAGCGTCGGCTTGTTTTGACGCAGGCGGATGCGCGGCTTAAGCGCGACAGGCTTTTGTGCGACCGTGGCCTGCTGTGCGAGGCTTTGCAGCGCGGCCGCTTTTTGCTGCCGTTGTTTTTCCGGCGCGGTGCGCAGGTTTTGCGGCACCTCGTCCCGGCTGTTGAAAACGCCGAAATCCGAAACGATTTGTTTGGCGGCAGGGGCGTATTCGAGGGAGTCAAGATCGGGGTTGTTTTGACACCAGAAAACATCGCCCACCGTGGCAGGGCCGCCTTCCAGCGTGGTCAGGTTATTGTCGTTGCATACAAACCTGTCGCCGACCTTCTTTGGGGCGAAGGCGAGTGTGGTGAGCCGGTTTTTAAAGCAGGAGAAATCCCCGCCGACCGTCTGCGGCGCGCCCTCCAGCGTGGTAAGTTCGTTGTCATTGCAATTAAAAGAGCCGCCGACGAAGGCGGGCGCGCCTTTCAATGTCGTCAGCCGGTTGTTGCCGCATTCGAAATCGCCGTCCACACGGGCCGGTGCGCCCTTTAGCGAGGTCAGCCGGTTGTTGTGACAAAAGAAATGTCCTTTGACATGCACGCGCGACAAGTCCGGCAGCTCGGTCAGGCCTTCGTCGCACAGGTTGATATTGCCCGTGACCACATAGGTGCCATCGCGGCGACGCGAATAGGTGCATCCCAGCTTCTCAAGGATCTGTGCTGTCGGGTCGGCCGCTGCTTTTTGAAACCATGTCAGCATGATGTTATTCTATTTCAAATTATGCAATATGTCAATAAAACGCCCGCCCGCAACCCCTTGCCTATACCGCCGGGAAAGGTATCTTATCCAATTGAAATATATTAATTTATTCCGGAAGGCCCAGCGCCTGCCGCCACAGGGGCGTGGGGTCGATCAAGCGGCGGGCGCGCAGGTCGAAAAAGCCCATTTTGAACAGCGCCTCGCAGCAGACGGTGCCGTCCGGGCGCTGCATGACCTGCCGCAGATCGCCGACCTTGCCCGTATAGGATAAAATCTCCGAAACGATGCGTATTTTCTCGCGCAGGCGTACTTCGCGCAGGAATTTGACATGGGTTTCCAGAATGACGGGGCTTTGCTTGTACTGCTGTATTTCCCGCATGCCGTAGCCGCCTGCCGTGATCCAGTCCCAGCGCGCTTCCTCGAACAGCGTCAGATAGGCGGCGTTGTTCATATGGCCGAGACCGTCGATATGCGTTTCGCGGATCAAAACATCGTAATAATGCGGCATGGGGCGGTTTCCTTGGCAAGCGGGCGTGTGCTTCATTGAGATAAGCCGCAAAAGGGCGAGTGTCAAAAAGAAGATTATAATTTTATGTGAATGTTGCGTGGAAAAGAGGCGGGATTAAATCTTGCGCCGCAGCGGGGAATAATGGTTTTCTATAGGCACGGCAACAGGGATTCACGCCTGCCGGATTCACCTTTTAACCCCCATACAGAAGCCGTTTTTCGCATGTCTTACCAACGCAACCGCAAAACCAAGATCGTCGCCACCCTCGGCCCTGCCTCTTCGACGCGGGAGATGGTCAAGCAACTCTTCGTGGCGGGCGCCGATATTTTCCGTCTCAACTTCAGCCACGGCACCCATGCCGACCATCAGGAACGCATTGCGATCATCCGCGACGTGGAGAAGGAAGTCGGCCGGCCCATCGGCGTTTTTGCCGATCTGCAGGGGCCGAAGCTGCGTCTTGGCACCTTCAGGGACGGCGCGATCGAGATTGAAAAAGGCATGCGCATCACGCTCGACAGCAACCCCGAGCCGGGCACGCAGCAGCGCGTGTACCTGCCGCATCCCGAGGTGATGGAGGTGCTGGACGTCGGCGCGGATATTCTGCTCGACGACGGCAAGGTGCATCTGACCGTTATCAAACGCGGCGCGGATTACGTGGAAACCGAAGTGGTCGCGGGCAAGCGCCTTTCCGACCGCAAGGGCGTGAACCTGCCCAACGTGCTGCTCAAGGCGTCTGTTCTGACGCCGAAAGACCGCAAGGATCTGGAAGCGGCCATCGCCATGGGCGTGGAATGGATCGCGCTGTCCTTCGTGCAGCGTCCCGACGATGTGGCCGAAGCGCGCAAGCTGATCGACGGCCGCGCGAAAGTCATTGTGAAGCTGGAAAAACCCTCCGCCATTGAATTTCTGGAGCCGATCATTGATCTTGCCGATGCCGTCATGCTGGCGCGCGGCGATCTGGGCGTGGAAATTCCGGCGGAAAAAGTGCCTGCCGTGCAAAAACACGTGGTGCGCGCCGCGCGCCGCGCGGGCAAGCCCATCATTATCGCCACGCAGATGCTGGAATCCATGATCTCCGCCCCGCGCCCGACGCGTGCGGAGGCATCGGATGTCGCCACTGCCATTTACGACGGCACGGATGCCGTGATGCTTTCGGCCGAAACCGCCTCCGGCGATTATCCGCTGGAAGCCGTCTCCATCATGGACCGCATCGCGAACGATGTGGAAAAGGATGACCTTTACCGCAAGATCATGGATGCCGAACATCCCGATCCCGACAATACGCCTTCCGATGCCATTACCGCGGCGGCGAGCGATGTGGCCACCACCATCGGCGCGGCGGCCATTATCAACTATACGACCTCCGGCTCCACCGCGCTGCGCACCGCGCGGGAGCGCCCGACCGTGCCGATCCTGTGCCTGACCTCCAGTCATCAGGTCGCGCGGCGTTTGCAATTGTCCTACGGCGTCTATCCCGTGCATACCGAAGACGTGGACAATTTCGGCGATATGGTGAAAAAAGCCGTGCGCCTTGCGGAAGAACACAAAATCGCCGCCAAGAACCAGCGCGTCGTCATCACCGCGGGCGTGCCTTTCGGCACCCCCGGCGCCACGAACATCCTGCGCATTGCTTGGGTTGAATAAGATACGGGTTTTCAAGGTGCCCGCCCCATCGGCGGGCACTTTTTTATTTCAGACGTTTTTTTCTTGGGCGGAGTTTTCACATGTCGGCGCGCGCTTTTTTGCAAAACGGCATATCGGTCATATGCTGGATGTGGTCAGGGGCGCGGCGCTGCGTTTTCCGCTCGCCTTTCTGGCCGTGCTGGTGCTGACTGTTTGCGTGGTGGCCGAAACGCATAACACGGCATGGCCGGCAGAGGATAGGCTGGTGCGCATGATCTGGTTTTCCGCGCAGGCGGCGGTGCTGGCGCTGGGGGGGCAGCTGCTGGGCGAAGGACACCGGTGGCAGAGGGGCAAAGCCGTCCTTGCCGGTCTGGCCGCGCTGGCCGCGCTGGCAGCGACGGTTTTTGTACCGCCGCATTTTTCCGCCCTGCATATCTTCCTTTCCGCCGCGCTGGCGCTGTTTTTGCTGTTTGCCGCTTTTGCGGGGCGGCGCGTGACGGAAGATGCGGTCTGGCTGTTCAACTATAAATCGGCGCTGGCGGTGATTTTCGGCGGCATGGCGGCGCTGGTGTTGTGTCTTGGCCTTTCCGCCATTCTGGCATCGGTCAAATACCTTTTCGGCGTGAATATCGAGGGCAAGTTTTTTGCCGATATCTGGGCCGTCGGCGGCTTTTTCTTTTTTCCGGTGTATGTGCTGGCCAGCTTGCCGCGCGTGACGGAAGATCAGGGCGCGATTTGCGCCCTGCCTGCCGGCATATCCTTTATCGCCAATTACCTGATGGTGCCGATGATGCTGGCCTATACCGGCATTCTCTATGCCTATGGGCTGAAGATTGTTTTTGAATGGTCGCTGCCGCGCGGCAATCTGGCCTATATGGTGACGAGCTATGGCAGCATCGGCGTGATCACGCATCTGTGCGTTTATCCGATGCGGGAGACGGGCACGGCTTTGCTGCGCTTTTTCTACCGCCGGTTCTATGTGCTGCTGGCAGGGCCGCTGGTGCTGCTGGGCATCGGCATCTGGGCGCGCATCCATGATTACGGCCTGACGGAGCCGCGCGCGGCCATTGTGCTCTGCCTTGTCTGGCTGGCGGTATTGTCGGCCCGGCACGTGCTGAAACCCGCGGCGACGCATATCAAGCATGTGCCGGCGGCGCTGTGCGTCATGGCGCTGGTCGCTGCCCTCGGCGCGCAAAAACTGTCGGTGCAAAGCCAGTTTGACCGTCTTGCCGCTGCCTTGCAGCGCGCGGGTGTTTTGCAAAACGGGCAGGCCGTGAAGGTGACGGGTGAAGTCGATTTCGACACCCGCAAGGAGATCAGCAGTATTCTTGATTATCTGCGTGACCGCCGCGCTTTGGGGTTGGTGCGTGACTGGGCGGAGCCTTTCCGCGCCGCGCTTTTGCCAAACAAAAAAAGCCGGCATGCAAGCGGGGCAGGCATTATTTATGACTGTGGCCGCTGGATGGAAAAACCTTGCGCCGGACGCCTGCAAACGGGGGCGTTGATGCAGGCATGGGGCATGGAATACGTGTACCGCGGGCAGGGCCAGCCGCGTCATGAAAATCGTCATCATGTCCGCCTGCCGGAAGATTACCGCAGCCGCCACCGGCTCCGCCATGTCGCGCCCTATGCCTATACGGTCGATCTCAACATTTACGCGCGTGACAACAGCCACAATCCGTACCGGTTTTACGAGTCGGGAGAGGGGAATAATCCCGCCGCTTTGACACAGATATCCGTCCGGCTGGATGCGGACGCCATGCTGACGG
>Ga0207868_1000868_pt1 | contig 26172 bp, 21 predicted proteins | sample Passage237B_FD_187370 | JGI IMG/M metagenome (GOLD analysis project Ga0207868, IMG submission 187370) | Cellulose adapted compost microbial communities from Newby Island Compost Facility, Milpitas, CA, USA - Passage2 37B (SPAdes) (version 3) ... | reverse complement strand
AACCTGGTCAACCTGAAGGGCGGGATCACCGCCTACTCCGCCGAGGCCGATCCGGCCATCCGCTGCGAGTAACACCCCACGCCATGATCGAACTGGTCCAGGAGTTCTGGTATTTCATCACGCATCTGAACGAAACCCTGCCCGCCTTCGTGGCCGAGCATGGGATGTGGATCTACGTGCTGCTCTTCATGATCATCTTCGTGGAGACCGGCCTGGTGGTGATGCCCTTCCTGCCCGGTGATTCGCTGCTGTTCGTGGCCGGGTCGCTGGCCGCAGGCCCCACGGCGCCGCTGGAATTGTGGATCCTGATCGTGAGCCTGATCATCGCGGCGGTCCTGGGCGACAACGTGAACTATTGGATCGGACGCTTCTTCGGCGAGAAGGTGATGCAGTGGAAGCTCTTCGGCCGCCAACTGGTGCGGCAGAAGGACATGGACAAGACGCACGAATACTTCGAGAAGTACGGTCCGCGCACGATCATCATCGCGCGCTTCGTGCCGATCGTGCGCACATTGGCTCCCTTCGCCGCGGGCATCGGCAGGATGGACTACCGCCGCAGCTTCACACCGTACAACGTGGTCGGCGCGGTGGTGTGGATCGTGCTGCTCACCGTGGCGGGCTACTTCTTCGGCAAGCACCCCTTCGTGCAGAAGCACTACGAGACGGTGATCCTGGGGATCATCTTCATCAGCGTGCTGCCCATGGCCGTGGAGATCCTGCGGCAGTGGTGGGGCAACAAGAAGACCGTCTGAACGTTGGTGCGACCGTGGCACGCTATGGATTGATCGGGAAGCCGCTCGGGCATAGCTGGAGCAAGGCCTATTTCTCGGAGAAGTTCGAGCGCGAAGGGCTGATCGGCCATCGCTACGATGCGTTCGAGCTGGACGATGTGACGGAGCTGCCCGCCCTGCTGCGCGACACGCCCGGCCTGTGCGGACTGAACGTGACGATCCCCTACAAGCAGCAGGTGATGCCGCTGCTCGATGCGATCGACCCGATGGCCGCCGCCGTGGGCGCGGTGAACACGATCGCGATCCGCGATGGCCGCACCACCGGGCACAACACCGACGTGGAAGGCTTCCGCAGCAGCTTGCTGCCACTGCTCGATGGTGAACGTCCGCGGGCGCTGGTGTTCGGCAGCGGTGGTGCGAGCCGCGCCGTGGTGTTCGTGCTGCGCGAATTGGGCATCCGCTTCCGGGTGGTGAGCCGCAGCCGTGAGCGCGGCGACCTGACCTGGGACATGATCGAGCCCACGATCGTGAAGGCCTGTCCGCTGCTGATCAACACCACGCCGCTGGGCATGGCGCCCGACATCCACTCGGCGCCGCCCATCCCCTACTCCGCGATCGGTCCGCGCCACCTGCTGGTGGACCTGGTGTACAACCCGGAGCTCACGTACTTTCTCTCCCTCGGTGCCGCCCAAGGCGCCCGCACCTGCAACGGCCTGCCCATGCTGAAGGCCCAGGCGGAGGCGAGTTGGAGGGTGTGGCGGGCGGAGTAGTTGGCAGTTGATCGTTGACAGCTGTCAGGCCCTACTGACAACCGACAACTTTGAACTACCTGCCACAAGCCCGCACCACCATCACGATGATGCAGAAGAGGAACAGGAACACGCTGATCCGGTTGATGCCGTGCATGAAGCGCAGGCTGAAGTTCGGATCGCGCCTGCCGAAGAGGGTCGCGGGGTTGAGGTAGTGGAGCAACCGGCGCAGGAACATGAGGACGAAGGTAGTGCCATGCTCGTGGCCTCGCGCCCAAGCGGGGATCAGCGTGGTTCGGCGGTGCGGATGGTGAAGCGCTCCCACTCGCCGAGCTGATCACGGTCGGCGATCAAGCGACCACGTGCGGGGCCTTCAATACCCAGATCGGAAGTGACGTACTTGCCGTGGGTGGTGCGCAGGCCGAAGACATCATCGCCCACGGGCACCAGGTCGAAGGATTCCCAATCGCCCACGTAGTCGCGGTCGGCCACGAGCAGGCCACCCTTGTCACGGTCGGCGCACACGAACTTCCCGCCCACTACGCGCAGGCCGATGCGACCATCGCTCTGCTGCTCCACACGGAATTCGGCGGGCTCAACGGCCGAGTCGCGCGAAGCGATCAACACGCCGCGCAGTTCGCCTTCGCCCTGCACTTCGACATACCGCCCCTCACTGTTGCGCAGGGTGACGATCGTGCCGGAGACGAAGCCTTCGGGCACGGCAGGGGCCCCGGTGCCCGACGCATCGGGTGCTGTGCGTTGCGGATCGCAGCAGGCGGTGGCCAGCAGGGTGAGCAGGAGCGTGGCGGACAGGGAACGGAGCATGGCTACAGTTTATTGGAGACCACAAAGATGGCGGTCCGTAGAGATGGTCAGGCCAGGTGGCCGAGGCCGTATGCAGGTACCTTTGCACGTTACCGTGCCCTTCCAACTCACTTCCGAATTCAAGCCAACCGGCGACCAGCCCGAGGCCATCCGCCAATTGGTGGAGGGCATCCGCGCCGGCGAGCCCGCGCAGACACTGCTGGGCGTGACCGGCTCGGGCAAGACCTTCACGGTGGCCAACGTGATCGCCCAGGTGGACCGCCCCACCCTGGTACTGAGCCACAACAAGACCCTGGCGGCCCAGCTCTACGGGGAGTTCAAGCACTTCTTCCCCCACGACCGGGTGGAGTACTTCGTGAGCTATTACGACTACTACCAGCCCGAGGCCTTCCTGCCCGCCACCGGCACCTACATCGAGAAGGACCTTTCGATCAACGACGAGATCGAGAAGCTGCGCCTGAGCGCCACCAGTGCGCTGCTGAGCGGGCGACGCAATGTGATCGTGGTGGCCAGCGTGAGCTGCATCTACGGCATCGGCAACCCGGCCGAGTTCCACAAGAGCGTGGTGCACGTGGGCGTGGGCGACAAGCTCCCGCGCAACAAGCTGCTGCACACACTGGTGGGCTCGCTCTACAGCCGCCGGGACACCGACCCGGCGCGGGGCAACTTCCGGGTGCGCGGCGATGTGGTGGAGGTGTTCCTGGCCTATGCCGACGAGGGCGTGCGCATCCATTTCTGGGGCGATGAGATCGAGCGGATCGAACGCTTCGACCCCATCTCGGCGCGCACCATGGAGCAGGTCGAACGCATCAGCATCTACCCCGCCAACATCTTCGTGACCAGCCGCGATACGCTGAAGGACGCGCTGCAGGCGATCGAGGAGGACATGGTGAAGCAGGTGGAGTACTTCCGCGAGATGGGCCGCCACCTGGAGGCCAAGCGTCTGGAGGAACGCACGCGCTACGACCTGGAGATGCTGCGTGAACTGGGCTATTGCAGCGGCATCGAGAACTACAGCCGCTACTTCGACCGGCGCGAACCCGGCCAGCGCCCCTTCTGCCTGCTGGACTACTTCCCCGACGATTTCCTGACGGTGATCGACGAGAGCCACGTGACGGTGAGCCAGGTGCAGGCCATGTTCGGCGGTGACCGCAGCCGGAAGAAGAACCTGGTGGAGTATGGCTTCCGCCTGCCCAGCGCCATGGACAACCGGCCGCTGAAGTTCGAGGAGTTCGAGGCCATGATCGGCCAGACGATCTTCGTGAGCGCCACCCCGGCCGACTACGAGCTGCAGCGCAGCGAGGGCGTGGTGGTGGAACAGGTGGTGCGTCCCACCGGTCTGCTGGACCCGCCGATCGAGGTGCGCCCGAGCAAGGACCAGATCGACGACCTGCTGTACGAGATCCGCCAGCGCGCCGCGAAGGAGGAACGCGTGCTGGTGACCACCCTGACCAAGCGCATGGCCGAGGAGCTGAACGACTTCCTGGGCCGCAACGGCGTGCGCTGCAAGTACATCCACAGCGATGTGGAGACGCTGGAGCGCATCGAGATCCTGCGTCAGCTGCGGCTGGGCATGTTCGATGTGCTGGTGGGCGTGAACCTGCTGCGGGAAGGGCTTGACCTGCCCGAGGTGAGCCTGGTGGCCGTGCTCGACGCCGACAAGGAGGGCTTCCTGCGCAGCAACCGCTCGTTGACACAGACCGCAGGACGCGCCGCACGGAACGTGAACGGCCTGGTGATCTTCTACGCCGACAAGATCACCGAGAGCATGCAGCGCACGATCGACGAGACCGAGCGGCGCCGCGCCAAGCAGATCGCCTACAACACCGAGCACGGCATCACGCCCACCCAGATCAAGCGCGACCGCGCCGACGTGCTGCGCCAGACTGCGGTGATCGACATCAACGAGGGTGGTGCCAAGCCCTACGTGGAACCCGAGGTCACCAGCATGGCCGCCGACCCCGTGGTGGCCTACATGACGCCGGAGCAGTTGAAGCGCAACACCGAGCTGCTGGAGGCCCAGATGAAGAAGGCCGCGGCCGAGATGGACTTCCTCACGGCCGCACGCCTGCGCGACGAATTGTTCGCCATGCGGAAGCTGCTGGACGAGCGGGTGGGAAGCACCGGTCGGGGTTGAGCGACAGGATCCCCATGCCGGTCGATATCATGCCCTTCAGCGATCCGGACCGGGTGTATATTGCCCCCGGAACCAACCCCTCAAGATCCCCGCGATGACCCGCTACACATTACCCTGCATCGTACTTCTTGCATCGCTTTCCGCCCAAGGCCAGATCTCCTTCGGCGGGCAGCCCATCGGCATGAAGGCCAAGGCCGCGCTGCCCGAGCCCGCACAGGTGACCCTGCCCGCCGTGGACGTGGAGGCCCTCATGCAGGAGGACGCCCAACGCGCCGCTGAAGGCATCAAGGGCCCCTACCGCTTCGGCTTCAACCACGCCACCGACCTCTCCCTGGAGAACAGCGGCACCTGGTACACGCTGCCCAACGGCGACCGCGTGTGGCGCATCGCCATCGCATGCCCCGAGGCATACAGCATCAACTTCGAGTTCCATGACTATGTGATCCCCGAAGGCGCGAAGGTGTTCGTGTACAACGACATGGGCGATGTGCTCGGTGCCTTCACGGCCGAGAGCAACGGCGGCTACACCAGCATGGGCGTGACCCAGCTGGCGGGCGACCGGATCACCATCGAGTACGTGGAACCGTTGGCCGTGCGCGGCCAGGGCCGCCTGCAGATCGGGCAGGTGACCCACGCCTACCGCGACATCATGGGCCTGGCCAAGGGTCTCGGCGACAGCGGCTCGTGCAACAACAACGTGATCTGCCCCGAGGGCGATCCCTGGCGCGACCAGATCCGCTCGGTGGCCATGATCACCGTGGGTGGCAGCGGGCTCTGCACCGGCACCCTGATCAACAACTGCGCGCAGGACGGCACTCCCTTCTTCCTCACGGCCAACCACTGCTTGGGCGGCAACGTGAGCAACTGGGTCTTCCGCTTCAACTGGGAGAGCCCGGTGTGCAACGCCAACCAGAACGGCCCCACCAACCAGACCGTTTCCGGCTGCACGCAACTGGCCAACAGCGCCGCCTCCGATGTGGCCCTGCTCCGCCTGAACTCCACGCCTCCCGCCAGCTATAACGTGTACTACAGCGGCTGGGACCGCAGCGGCACCCCACCCACCAGCTCGGTGGGCATCCACCACCCCAGCGGCGACATCAAGAAGATCACCTTCGACAACAACGCCGCCACCCAGGCCAACTGGAGCGGGGCACAATGCTGGCGCATCGCGAACTGGGAGGACGGCACCACCGAACCCGGCTCGAGCGGCAGCGGTCTGTGGAACCAGGACAAGCGGTTGATCGGCCAGCTTTACGGCGGTCAGGCCTCGTGCCAGAACAACGTGAACGACTACTACGGTCGCTTCAACGTGAGCTACACCAACGTGCTCCAAGCCCACCTGGGCAATTGCGGCAACACCTTGGATGGTTACGACCCGAACAATTCCGCCACCTACCAGTACGATGCCGGGATCGAGTCGATCAACAACGTGCCGGCCCAGTTGTGCAACCAGAACACGGTGACACCTTCGATCACGATCAAGAACAACGGAACCGCCACGCTCACCTCGCTCAACATCGCCTACACGGTGAGCGGTGGCGGCCCCTCGGGGAACGCGAACTGGAGCGGTTCGCTCGCCACGGGTGCCAGCACGAACCATACCCTGCCCACGCTCACCCTGCCCAATGGCAGCGTGACCTTGACCGTGACCGCGAGCCAGCCCAATGGCCAGACCGACGAGAACCCGGCCAACAACTCCCGACAGCAGAACGTGTCCGTGGCCTCGCCCGGGATCAACGTCACCTTCAACCTGACCCTGGACAACTACGGTTCGGAGACCACGTGGACCCTGACCACGGCCGGTGGCGCCACCTTGGCCAGCGGCGGCCCCTATTCGGACGGTCAGAACGGAACCTTGGTACCCGTACAGTTCTGCCTGGCCGAGGGGTGCTATAACCTCACAGTGAACGACTCCTACGGCGATGGCATCTGCTGCCAGTACGGTCAAGGCCACTTCGAAGTGGTCGGTCCTTCGGGCAACGTGCTGGCCAGCAACAATGGCAACTTCAGCTCCAGCACGACCGCGAACTTCTGCGTGAGCGCCACGAGCATCAATGAATTGTCGGGCGGTATCCTCAGCATCTCCCCGAACCCCAGCACCGGTCGGCTGGTGGTGGAACTGCCCGCCGACCTGCAGGGTGCGGGCACCCTCACCCTGTACGATGCAGTGGGCCGTGCGGTGATGCGCCAGAACTACGCACAAGCCACCGGCCGCGTCGAGCTCGACCTTTCCCCACATGCCGATGGCACCTACCTTCTGGAGGCCATCAGCCATGGAGCACGCTCCATGCAACGTGTGGTGCTGAGCCGTTGATGTTCAGCACCATCAAGGAAGGGGCGGTGTGACGGACCACACCGCCCCTTCCATTTTCCCACGCGCCTATCTTCACCCTCCCAAACCCCTGCCATGCTGCGTTCGGTACTCCCTGTCGCCTTCCTCTTCTGGTCCTCGTTCGCCGCCGCCCAGATCTCCTTCGGTGGTCGGGCGATCGGCCTTCTGGAACAAGGTCCCAGGCTCCCGGCCCCCGCGACCGTGGTGATGCCCACGGTGGACGTGGCGGCGTTGATCGCCGAGGACGAGGCCCGCCATGCCCAAGGCATCAAGGGGCCCTACCGCTTCGGCTTCAACCACGCCACCGACCTGTCGCTGGAGAACAGCGGCACCTGGCATATGCTGCGCAACGGCGACCGGGTCTGGCGGCTGGCCATCGAATGTCCGGGAGCCTACAGCATCAACTTCGAGTTCCACGACTACTTGGTGCCCGAGGGCGCCCGCGTGTTCGTTTACAACGACATGGGCGACCAGCTCGGGGCCTTCACCGCCGAGAGCAACCCGGGACACGCCTCATTGGGCGTGTCGCTGCTGCCCGGAAGCCGGATCACCGTGGAGTACCACGAGCCTCGGGCCGTGGCGGGGCAAGGGCGCCTGCGCATCGGGCAGGTGACGCACGGCTACCGCGACGTGTTCGGGGTGGACAGGGACTTCGGCGACAGCGGCGGCTGCAACATCAACGTGATCTGCCCCGAAGGCGACAACTGGCGCGACCAGATCCGCTCGGTGGCCCGCATCGTGGTGGGCGGATCGGGCTTCTGCACCGGCACCTTGATCAACAACTGCGCGCTCGACAGCACCCCCTACATCCTTACCGCCAACCACTGCCTGAACGCCAACATCGCGAACTCGATCTTCCTCTTCAACTGGGACAGCCCCGAGTGCGATCCCACCATGAACGCGCCGATGGACCAGACCGTGTCGGGCTGCGAACTGCTGGTGAACAGCGCGGGAACGGACGTGGCCCTGCTGCGCATGAACAGCATCCCGCCCGCCGACTACCAGGTGTACTACAGCGGCTGGGACCGTACGCCCGTTCCGGCCACCAGCGTGGTGGGCATCCATCATCCCGCCGGCGATATCAAGAAGATCTCCCGCTCCGACGGCGCGGTGGTACAAGGCACCATGAGCGGCGCCGATTGCTGGCAGGTGCAGGTGTGGAACGCGGGCACCACCGAGCCCGGCAGCAGCGGCAGCGGCCTGTGGAACCAGAACAAGCACCTGGTGGGCCAGTTGTTCGGCGGCCAGGCCAATTGCGCCAACAGCGTGAACGACTTCTACGGAAGGCTCGACGTGAGCTGGCCGCTGCTCGAACCCTACCTCGGCGACTGCGGCGATACCCTGATGGGTTGGGAGCCGGGCACGGTGATCGTGCCACCCGACACCAACGATGCCGCCGTGACCTCCATCAACGGCATCCCGCCCCTGGTGTGCAACACCAACGCGATCGCCCCGGTGATCACGTTGAAGAACAACGGAACGGGCATGCTGTACTCGGTCATCATCACCTACGGCGTTACGGGTGGCACGCCCGAGGTGTTCGTGTGGAACGGCGAACTGCATCCCGGACAAACGGTGAACGTAGCGCTGCCGCCGATCACCGTTCCGCCCGGCGAGCACGTGCTGGAAGTGACCTGCAGCTCGCCCAACGGCCAGCCCGACAACGTGATGGGCAACGACACCTGGACGCAGGCCTTCACCGTGAGCTACCCGGGCGAGACCATCTCGCTGCTGCTCACCCTGGACAACTGGGGATCGGACATCACCTGGACCCTGGCCACCAGCACGGGTACGCTGCTGTACGCTGGCGGCCCGTACCCCGACCTGCAGGCGGGGCATACCGACACGTCCCTGTTCTGCCTGAGCAACACCTGCTACGTGTTCACGATCAACGACGAGTTCGGCGATGGCATCTGTTGTTCCGAAGGCAATGGCCACTACCGCATCCAGGACAACCATGGCACGGTCTACGCGGAAAGCGACGGCCAGTACACCACACAGAACGTGAACGAGTTCTGCGTGACCGTGGTGGGACTCGAAGGGATCGCCCCGGACGCCCCCCCGCCCCTGTGGCCCAACCCCACCAACGGCCTGTTGAGCGTGGACCTCTCGACCGTGCAGGGAATGGCGGTGCTACACCTGACCGATGGCCTGGGGCGCAGCCTGCGCCAGCGTACGGTGAACGGCGAGGCCACCGTGCAACTGGACCTCGGCGACCTGGCCGATGGGCTTTATCTGCTGGAGGTGCGGGCCGCCGGGCACCGCTCCTCGCAGCGCGTGGTGCTGGCCCGCTGAGCACGGCTACTTCCGCCTGCGCACCGTGTTGATGTTCCGGAAGTTCATGAACCGGTAGCCGACGGTGAACTGCACGGTGCGGTTGCGGGGGAAGAGCACTTGGTCGCCGACCAGGATCTCCTCCATGCCGTGGTAATAGCGCAAGGCGATATCCCAGCCGGAGCGCGTATCGAGGCCGACGCCGATGTTCAGGCCCCAGTCCATCGAATAATATTCGTCGGTCACCTCGACCATCTCCTCGGCCAGCTCCTTCTGCGCGCTGAGCAACCACCCCACCTGCAGGCCGCCTTGCAGGTTGAAGGACTTGCCGAAGAAGTATTTGACCGAGACCGGGACCTGGAGATAAAGGCTGCGCACGATGTACTCATCGCCATCGGGCTCCTGATAGCCGGAACCGAGGTAGGCCCCCAGCAGTTCCACCTGCACTTCGGTGTGCTTGCCCGACGCATAGGGCAGGTACAGGCCGACCGTGGCACCGGGTACGGGGCTGGTCCCGATATCGTTGGCATCGACGTGGGCCATGAGGGCCCCAGCCTTCGCGCCGAGCGCGATGCGTTGGGCCGTGGCATGGGCCGTGCAAAGAAGGAACGGGAGAGCTGCCAGGATCAAGCGGTGCATGGGGCACGGAACTGTGCCGCTCATACGCAAGTGCCGCGGCCGGGTTGCATCCGCCTGAAATGCGAAAGGGCCGGGGGATCCCGGCCCTTTCGCAGGATCGATCGGGCTCAGCGCAAGGCGGTCACGTCCAGACGGAGGCGGTTCTCGGCGCCCTGCTGGCTCACACGCACCACGTAGCTGCCCGTGGCCAGCCCATCGGTGGCGATCGTCGCGCGGCCGCCCAGCACCACGTGCTCGGCCACCACACGCCCCTGTAGGTCGATGAGTTGGAGGTATGCCTCGGCGGCAGCGGCCAGTTCAACGGTGAACCGGTCCGTGGCCGGATTGGGGAACAGGGAAATGTCCTGCCCTTCAACCGCGGCCACATCGGTGCTGGTGGTGACCACGATGCCGTAGTCCTCGGTCTCACCGTACACGTAGTTGTAGCAGGGATCCGTGGGCGAAGGCTCCACCAGACCGGCATTGTTCAGGTGGTACACGCCGCGCACCCGCATCCGGGTGGTGCCCAGGCTGGCGTTGGCCGGTACGGTGAAGTTGATCTGCTGGGTCTGGAACGCGGCGCTGGTGGTGAATTCACCCAGCTTCTCGTTCGCTTCGAAGGTGTTGTTCTGGTCGTAGTCGATCCAGGCCGCGTAGTGATCGGGCTGGTAACTGCCGCCTTGGATGCTCAGGCTGTAGGTCGCACCGCGGGCCAGTGACGTGCTGTGCGAGGCGGTATAGTTGGTGTAGGTGGGCGCGGAGGTGCCACCGGTGTTGGTGTTGTTGATGCTGCCCAGTTGAACGGCGTTGATGAAGTCACCGTCGCTCGTGCCCGTCTGTGCCGTGGGGATGCAATAGCTCCCCGCTGGTGCCGTGATCGTGATGCCGTAGTCCTCGGTCTCACCGTACACGTAGTTGTAGCAGGGGTCGGTGGGCGAAGGCTCCACCAGGCCGCCACTGTTCAGGTGGTACACGCCGCGCACACGCATCCGGGTGTTGCCCAAGCTGGCGTTGGCCGGTACGGTGAAGGTGATCTGCTGGGTCTGGAAGACGGCGCTGGTGGTGAATTCGCCCAGCTTCTCGTTCGCCTCGAAGGTGTTGTTCTGGTTGTAGTCGATCCAGGCCGCGTAGTGGTCGGGCTGGTAGCTGCCGCCCTGAATGGAGATGGTGTATTGGCTGCCGCGCTGCAGGGAGGTGGAGTGCGTGGCGCTGAAGTTCGTGTAGGCCGGTGCCGAGGTGCCGCCCGAGTTGGTGTTGTTGATGCTGCCCAGTTGCACGGCGTTGATGTAGTCGCCGTCGCTCGTGCCCGTCTGTGCCGTGGGCGTGCAATAGCCGGAGCTGGAACCACCGGAGCAGGGCTGCGGCTGCGTGAGCAGGCTCGAGCGGATGCCCGTGATCACGTTCTGCATGTGCGCTGCCTGTTGCTGGGTGAACATGGCCGGGCAGTTGCTGTAGTCCATGAAGTTCTCGTATTGCGTCAGCACCCCGCACTTCATCAGGTTCGGGTTGGAGCAGGAGAAGGTGGGGCTGTTGGTGGTGGGGGTGTCGGTGAAGCCGTCCGCGTTCACGCACTGGCCGTTCTCGTCGAAGGGGTGGTACAGGCCGAAGTAGTGGCCGATCTCATGAGTGGCGGTGCGGTCACCAGCACCGGTGCCGTAGTTGTAATCGATCACCAAGCCGTCCAACCAACTGCCCACCACGCCGCCCTGCGGCAGGTAGGCGTAGCCCACGGTGATCAACCCGCCCGTCGCGCCGCTGGTGATGTCGCAGATCCAGATGTTCAGGTAGCGGCTGGGGTTCCAGGCCGGGCTGCCCAGGGGCGCCTGCTTCATCGCGTTGGTCTGCGTGTCGGGGTTGAACCAGGTGGCCGAGGTCTGCACCCGCACGATACCCGTGGTGGGGTTGCCGTTCGGGTCCACCTGTGCCAGGCAGAAGTTGAAGCCCACGTTGCCGATCACGCTTTGGAAGGTCTGGCGTACCGAACTGAGGTTGGGGTTGGACATCGAGTAGTCCATGTTCAGCTGGCCGATCAGCGCGTTGACCGTGGCATCGGAGACGTTCTCGGCCGCCGTGTTCCACACCACGTGCACCACCACGGGCACCGTGTAGGTGCCGCCACGGAGGTCGAGCTGGGATACATCGGGAACGGCGGGCGGGGCCTCCATCGCGAGCCCCTGTTCCGCCAGATAGCGGGACGTGATCTCGTGGGAGATGCAGTGATGATGTCCGTGGTGCTGCGCCTGTGCCACCGTGGCCGCGAGCAACGCAGCGAGCGTAAGGGTATGGGTCCTGGTCATGGGGTGGCGAAGATACCGAACCCCTCCCTTGCGGCTATACGATCGGGCCGACGTTCCGTTCCAGGTCCAGAAGGTAGTGGTCGGCATAGCGGGCGGCCCACGACCAGTCCTTCACCTTCTCATCGAGCCAGGCCAGGCGATCGAGCAGGCGGGGCTGCCGATCCAGCGTCTCGGCCATGGCCGCCGGGGGCACGAACAGGCCCATCGGCTTCACCGCCACGGTGCGGAAGTAGGGTGCGAAGATCCGGCGCACCACATCGGGCCGATGGTACCAGGTGACGGCACCGGTACCGCTCAACCCGGCCCACACGGGCTCCTGGCGCCCCCGCGCGAAGGCCTCGCGCCACCGGCCGCGCAGGAACAGGTGCACGGTTTCGGCAACGCAGCGGTCGGGCATGATCACGGCGATGAAACGCCCACCGGGCTTCAGCGCCCGCGCTATGGGGCGGGCCAGCGCCGACAAGTGCTCGGCACTGATGCAGTTCAGGCCACCCATGTTGCTGAACACCAAGTCGAAGGCCATGGGCCATTGCCGCTGGCCCATCTCGTCGAAGCCCATGCGCTCGTGCACGATGCGGTCCTCCACCCCCATCTGCCGGGCCTTCTCCCGCGCCACCCGCAGCATCTCCGCGCTGATGTCGGTGGCGATCACGCGATGCCCGTTGCGTGCCAGGTGGATCGCGTCGGAACCCGTGCCGCAGTTCAGTTCCAGCACGTTCATGCCGGGCATGCGGAGCATCTGGTCCAGATAGCCCCACACCATGCGGCGGCGCACCACCCCCACCGGGTTGAAGGTGAACTCCTGATCGTAGGCGGAAGGGTATGAGCGCAAGGGAGAGGCCATGCCACCGCGGAGCCGAAGTTACCGTGCCACGGAACGGTCGTTACGCCAGCGCGGCCATCGCCGCCACGGGGTCGGGCGCGCCGAACACGCTGTTCCCCGCCACCAGCACATCGGCACCGGCAGCGGTGAGCCGCTGCGCATTGTCGGGCCCCACCCCGCCATCGATCTCGATCAGGGCCTTTGATCCGGTGCGTTCGCGCAGCGCCACCAGCGCTTCGATCTTGGCATAGGTGCGCTCGATGAAGCGCTGCCCACCGAAGCCGGGGTTCACGCTCATCAGGCACACGATGTCGATGTCGGCGAGCACGTCCTCCAGCAGGTCCACGCGGGTGTGCGGGTTCACGGCCACCCCGGCCTTCATCCCCGCGGCCTTGATCGCCTGGATGCTGCGGTGCAGATGGGGGCAGGCCTCGATGTGCACGGTGAGGTGGTCGGCGCCCGCATCGCGGAAGGCGTTGATGTACTTGTCGGGCTCCACGATCATCAGGTGCACGTCGAAAGGCTTCTTCGCATGCCTGCGGATGCTGCGGATCACCGGCAGACCGAAGCTGATGTTCGGCACGAACACCCCGTCCATCACGTCCAGATGGTGCCAGCCGGCGCTGCCCTGCTCGATCAGTTCCACGGCCTGGCGCAGTTCGGCGAAGTCGGCGGAGAGCAGGGATGGCGCGATGATGGCGCCGGTTCGGGCGGTGGACTGGGACATGGCGCCACGAAGGTAAAGGGCGGCGTCACGCCGGGGGCATCTGCTCGGTCGATGTGGTCTTGCGCACGTAGGGCCGGATGATGAGGCGGATGGTGTTCTTCCAGCTGAGGTATTTCCACGCCCAGTTGAAGAGCACCTGCAGGCGGTTGCGGTAGCCCACCAAGGCCATCAGGTGCACGAACATCCAGGCCAGCCAGGCGAAGAGCCCGCCCATGTGGAACCGACCGACATCGACCACCGCCTTGTAGCGACCGATGGTGGCCATGCTGCCCTTGTCCGTATAGGTGAAGGGCTTCAACGGTTTCCCTTGCCGCTCCCGCATCAGGTTCTCGGCCAACAACTCGGCCTGCTGGATGGCCGGTGGCGCCACCTGCGGATGGCCCCGCTCCCACTTGCCCTCGGCCATCAAGGCTACGTCGCCAAGCGCGTACACGTCGTTGAAGGCCTTCACCCGGTTGTAGCGGTCCACATCGTAACGCGAGGCCCTGGGCACCTCGCCCGCTTCGAGCCCGGGCAGCACCTGGCCCTTCACCCCTGCCGCCCATAGCACCGTGTTGGTGTCCATCGCGGTGCCGTCGGCGAAGGTCACGCGCTCGCCGTCGTAGTCGGCCACGCGGGCGTTGAAGCGCACGTTCACGCCCATGCTCTGCAAATAGCGCAGAGCCTTCGCACTGCTCTTCTCGCTGAAGCCGGAGAGCACCCGCCCGTTGCCGTCCACCAGCCAGATCTGCATCCGGTCGCTTTCCAGTTCGCGGTACTCCCGCCTGAGCACCGTTCGACGGATCTCGGCCAGTGCGCCGGCCATCTCCACGCCCGTGGGACCCGCCCCCACCACCACGAAGTTCAGGCGGCGCCGCTGGTCCGCCTCGCCCTGCGCGTACAGGGCCGCCTCGAAATCCTGCAGGAAGTCGCTGCGGATGTCGAGCGCCTGGCTGATGGTCTTCAACTGCATGGCCTGTTGCTCCATGCGCGCATTGCCGAAGAAGTTCGTCGTGCTGCCCGTGGCCACCACGAGTATGTCGTAGGGTACCTCACCGCGATCGGTCCGCACCACCTTCTTCACCGGGTCCACGCGCTGCACGGTGCACATGCGGAACGCCACATTGGCCATGGGGGCCACGGTGCGGCGGAAGGGATGCGCGATGCTGTCGGCACTGAGGCTGGCGGTGGCCACCTGGTAGAGCAGCGGCTGGAAGCAATGGTGGTTCTGCTTGTCGAGAAGCAGCACCTTGAAGGGTTTGTTCTCGAGCCGCTGGATGAGCTCCAGTCCGGCGAACCCGCCACCGATCACCACCAGACGGGGGTACGGCAACTGGTCGTATGCATGTTTGGCCGTGCTCATTTCGGGGGATCGGTGCGGGTGGGTACAAAGATCCGGATCTTTGCGCCCCAGCCGATGCTCACCGACGACACGATCGCCGCGATCTCCACCCCCCCGGGCACGGGCGGCATCGCGTTGCTCCGCCTTTCAGGCCCCGATGCGCTGCCCATCGCCCTGCGCCTGGCTCCCACCCTGCCCCTGGACCCCGCGCCACGGCGAGCCTACTTCGCCCCGCTGGTCGACGCCGAAGGGCAGATGGACGAAGGCGTGATCACGTGGTTCAAGGGTCCGCACAGCTACACGGGCGACGATGTGGTGGAGGTGAGCGTGCACGGCTCGCCCTACATCCAGCAACGCGCTCTGGAGGCCATGCTGGCCGCCGGTGCACGCACGGCGCTGCCCGGCGAGTTCACGCAGCGGGCCTTCCTGAACCGCAAGCTCGACCTGAGCCAGGCCGAGGCCGTGGCCGACCTGATCGCCAGTCGCAGCGCGGCCCAGCACCGCCTGGCCATGCACCAATTGCGCGGCGGCTTCGGCGCCCGCATCGATGAGCTGCGCCAACAGCTGATCGACTTCGCCGCCCTGATCGAGCTCGAGCTCGACTTCAGCGAGGAGGACGTGGAGTTCGCGCAGCGCATCGAGCTCACCACGCTGCTGGGGCGCTCGATCGACCTGTGCAGCGAGCTGATCGACAGCTTCCGCTACGGCAACGCGATCAAGCAGGGCATCCCGATCGCCATCGTGGGCGCGCCCAACAGCGGCAAGAGCACCTTGCTGAACGCCCTGCTGAACGAGGAACGCGCCATCGTGAGCGACATCCCCGGCACCACGCGCGACACGGTGGAGGAAACGATCACCATTGGCGGCATCCTGTTCCGTTTCATCGATACCGCAGGGATCCGTCGCACCGACGATACCGTGGAGAAACTGGGTATCGAACGCAGCTACAAGAAGGCGGCCGAGGCCCACATCGTGGTGCTGCTGGGCGATGCCTCGCGCGTGGCCGAAGGCGCGCTGCGCACCGAAGCCGCCATGCTGCGGCAGCGCATCGGCGAAAGCCCGCTGGTGCTGCCGGTGATGAGCAAGGCGGATGTGCCGGGTGCCACCACACCACGCGACCTGCTGGCGATCTCGGCACGCACGGGCGCCGGCCTCGATGCCTTGAAGGAGACTTTTCTCACCCATGTGCGTGGCCTCGCCGGCCGCCCCGGTGATGTGGTGGTGACCAACGCCCGCCACGTGGACGCGTTGACCAAGGCGCGCCAGGCCATGGTGGAGGCGCGCCAGGCGATCGAGCTCGGGGTGAGCGGCGAGTTGCTCGCCCTCGACCTGCGCCGCGCCCAGCACCACCTGGGCAAGATCACCGGAAAGATCACGCCCGACGACCTGCTGGGCAGCATCTTCGGCAGGTTCTGCATCGGCAAGTAGGCACGCGGCGCGCGCACGCGAGCGGCGAACACCGACCCCTACGGTCATCACCGTAGCGGAACACGGTCGGGCACGGAAATCCCCACCTCGTTGCACGGGGGAGTTTTGCCCAAACCTCCCTCCGTGTTCTCTTTCACACCCGCAAAAGGGGTTCGTCGCCCATCGCTCATCCTCCTGTTCCTCACGGCCCTCACGGGTTTGCTGGGGCTCGCCGCCTTCGGGCAGGACGATGGCCAGGAGTACCGGATCCTCAAGGTCGGTGGCCAGGAGACCGTGAGCGGTTATCTGGCCTGCTGGCTGGACATCGCTCCCGATCAGAAGACCGTGGGCCTCTCCTCCACACAGGGCTTTCCCTACCGCAGCTTCGCCATCGACGATGAGCTGAGCGTGCAGGAGATGGACATCGGCAACTGGTACGCCGGGTCGCGCGCACGTTTCAGCCGCACCGGCAGGTACCTGCTGCTGCACCAGCTCTTCTACCTGGACTACGCGCCCAACAAGGATCGCCCCATCAAGTACGAGGTGGTGGACCGGGCCAGCGGCAAGGCCGTGGCCGCCTTCAGCGACCTCTACGCCGCCGACATCACGCCCGATGAGACCACCGTGGTGACCCTGGGCAGGGACGGTCTGCACCTGTACGACATCGCCACCGGCAAGCGCACGGCCACCCCACTGCAACGCACGGGGAATTCCGTCGCCGTGAGCACCGACGGGAAGTACATCGCCGTGGCCCACCGCCCCACCAAGGCCGAGTTGGAGGCCCTGCCAGCGCTGCGGAACCAGAAGGACGCCATCAAGGCCGCGCTCAAGCTGGGCCAGATCGTGATCATCTACGATCGGCATACCCTGCAGCCGGTCACCACACTGAACGAGCTCTTCGACAAGGTGTTCCGGTTGGAGTACAGCCCCGACGGCAAGGACCTGTGGATCCACGCCAAGCCGCACACGCGCAAGAGCGGCAACCCCAACCCGAACCAGAGCTATGTGAGCGTGGCCGATGCCGCCACCCATGCCATGAAGCGCACCAGCTTTCCCTCGCTGGCGGTGTACGAACCCGACTTCCGCATCAGCCCCGACGGCCAGCTCTTCGCCATCGGCAGCCAGAACGGGAAGTTCATGGAAGTGCACGTGTACGACCGCGCCACCGGCCGCATGAAGGACCGCTTCGTGCTGAGCTACCGCCTGTTCGAGAAGATGTTCTCCAAGGCAGAGTTCCCCAGCGACGGGCGCCTCTCATTCGTGTTCCTGCCCGACGGCCAGCGCATGCTGATGACGTTCGGCAACCGCCTCATCGAATGGACCTACGCCCCATGAAGCACCTCATCGCACTGCTGTTCATGATCCTCACCGCCTTGGGCGCCGATGCGCAGAAGAAGGAGTTGCTGGAGGACAAGGCGACCATCCTGACCCGGGCGGCCGAGGCGTTCACCGCTTCGCTCCAGCCCGGCGCGGCATTGCATGCGGCGGTGGTGAAGGAGAACCTGATCGGCCGCTATGTGCTCCAAGTGAGCTTCCGCGAGAAGGGCGACATCAGCAGCGTGTTCGTGGTGAGCGCCGAAGGCCACGACATCCGCTCGCAGAACCGCTTCAAGGACCTGGTCCACCAGTACGCCCTGCCCTTCAAGATGCCCAAGGGCCGGCAATACCGCATCGAGCACACGTTCGACCTGAACGCCATTCACCGTTGACCACGAACACCCACATCAACATCACCATGCGACACCTCCTCTCCTCACTTCTGCTCCTCACCGCGCTGGGTCTCCATGCACAGGCCGACATGCCGGTGCTCTGGGAGACCAAGCTCGGCCACCGCTGTGAGTTCACCGGCACCGGTACCGAAGAGCGCGGATACAGCTACGCGGCCGACGACAAGGAGATCACCTTCTTCGACAACAAGACCGGCAAGACCATCTGGACCGGCCGGTTCAAGGACCTCACCCCGAAGCTCAACAAGGTGGATGAGCTCATCCCCTTCTGGGAGAGCGACGTCGTGTTCCTCTTCGATCGGAAGATGGGCAAGGACCAGATCGCCGTGCTGGACATGGCCACCGGCAAGTTGCTCTGGAACACGGACAAGTACCAGAACCTCTCCGACGAGAACATCGTGTACATCCCCGAGAAGGACGCCTTCGCCATCGCCCTGAAGGAGCGCATGGTCTTCGTGAAGGCCAAGACCGGCGAGGAGGTGTGGAGCACCGACAAGTTCAAGGGCGTGGCCGGCCAGTACGTCGCCACTCCCGACGGCAAGATGGTGATGGTGAACTTCGTGCCCGGCAACCTGGCCGCGCTGTTCTCCGGCTTCAAGAACCAGATCGTGAAGATCGATCTGGACAATGGCAACATCCTCTGGGAGAGCACCTTCGTGGGCCGCGCGGAGCGCAAGGTGATCACCGGTGAGTTCGTCTATGACCTGGATGTCGTGGGCGACAAGGTGTTCCTGCGCATGAACGGCATGCAGGTGTACGACCTCAACACCGGCGCCAACCTCTACACGGCGGCTTTCGACTACACCCCTGACAAGGTCGTTGGTGCTCCCGCCGGCGCCCAGAAGTTCGGTGTGTACGGTGCCGTGGCCGATCCCGTGATCGTGGGCGACGACCTGTACGTGCTGGACATGAGCAACAAGCGGAACCAGTACGTGAAGAAGTACGACCGCCACAGCGGCAAGCTGCTTTGGACCAGCCCCGAGATCAAGGATGCGCGCGCCATCCCCAACATGTACGTGGTGGGCGACCGGGTGCTGCTGCAGATCGGTGGCACGGTGGAGGCCCAGGCCTTCATCTACAAGCGCGAACGCCAGGCCGACGGCTCCTATTCCATCACCAAGGAGTGGCGCGTGTGGCACCCCCTGGTGAAGCCCTGCGGCATCCAGGCCTTCAGCACCACCGACGGCAGCCTGGTGTGGGACAGCGAGCGCTTCCGCAAGGGCATCACCAACGCCGTGGTGATGGGCGATCAGTTCGTGGTGTGCAGCGGCAAGGAGCTCTACAGCATGGACATCGCCACCGGCGCCGAGAAGTTCGTGGTGCCCGTGGCCAAGGGTGGTGTGGGCAACGCCGACCAGATCATGACCTACAAGGACATGATCGTGGTGGTGGGCGACAAGGGCGTGAGCACCTTCAACATGAACACTGGCGAGCCCGTGGCCAGCGGCAAGTACAAGAAGGCCGACCTGGAGGACGTGGAGGGCGACCGCATGATCCTGAAGACGGCCAAGAGCGACATCGCCTGCTTCGACCTGGACAACTGCTCCTTCAAGGAGTTCAAGGCCCGCACCGGGGCGATCACCAGCATGAGCACCTGCGGCAACTTCGTGTACGTGTACGACAAGAAGAACGTGACCAAAGTGGGTACCCGGTAAGGCGCGTGCCCTGCCGGGGATCGCGGGCCGCTCCGAAAGGGGCGGCCCGTGCCATGTTCGGGCCATTTCGCGCCGCGCCGCACCTTTACCCCGTGGAACCCGTCCCCCTGCTATCGGCCTTCTACTTCGGCAGCGTGGAGCATTACCGGCTGCTGGCCCGCCACCCGAAGGTGATCATCGACCTTGGCGAGCACTACGAGCGCCAGAGCCACCGCACGCGCACCACGATCGTGGGCCCCAACGGTGTGCAACACCTGAACGTGCGGATCGCGCGCGACCACGGCCACAAGATGCCCATGCGTACCGTGGGCATCTCCTACGCCGAGACCTGGCCCCAGCAGCACCTGCACGCCATCCGCAGCGCCTACGGCCAAACGCCCTGGTTCATCCACTACATCAACGCCATCGAGCACGTGCTCACTACGCGGCATGAGCGGCTGGCCGACCTGTTGCTGGCCACCATGCGGCTCGGGCTGGGGTGGCTCGGCCTGCGCACCGAGCTCGAGATCAGCAACACCTACGTGGAGCCCGATGCCACCTTCCTGGACCTGCGCACCACCCTGCACCCCAAGAAGCCCCTGCCCCCAGCGGTGGAGGCCGTTCAGCCTTATCCACAGGTGTTCGCCGACCGCCACGGCTTCGTGCCTCGCCTGAGCATCATCGATCTGGTGTGCAATCGCGGTCCATCGGCCGGCGGGCACCTGCTCGCCGATCGTGCGTAGGGCTTGCATATCTCGCTGGATCTCTTTCCTTTGCGCCTCCTTTTTCAAAACCAAACCGACCAGCACAATGCGCATTCTTTCGATCCTCGCGATTGCCGCGACCACCCTCTTCGCCGCCTGCGGCGGTGGCAGCGAAAGCCCCAGCGAAGTGGCCACCAAGTTCCTGACCCACATTGACAAGAAGGAATTCAAGGAAGCCAAAGCCTACGGTACCAAAGCCACCGGCGAACTGCTCGACATGATCGCCAGCATGGCATCGATGATGCCTGCCGAAGAGACCCCCGGCTTCACCATCAAGAGCGAGAACATCGATGGTGACAAGGCCACGGTGACCTACCGCTCCAATGGCAAGGACGAGGACGAGACCCTGAGCCTGGTGAAGGAGAACGGCAAGTGGCTGGTGAGCATGAGCAAGGAGGACCTGAACAAGGAGGAAGGCGCCGGTGACATGGACATGGACTTCGATGCCGACACGCTGAACTTGGAAGGCTTCGAGGAAGTGATGGAGGACGAGGCCGCCCAATAAGCGGACCTTCGCTCAAAAAAATAGGCCGGAGCGCGCTGCGCTCCGGCCTATTTTTTTGGTGGTCCAGCACCACGTCGAACCAGCGCGGGTCCATGAAGCGGCCGAAGCGGAAGGCCTCCAGACCGCCGTCGGCCGCATCGGCGAAGATGTCGACGCCGAACTCGTCGCGCAGGATGCGCCAGGGCAGCTCCGAGCAGTAGAAGCTGCTGGAGTCGGTGCGATCGAAGTGATGGTCGAAGGGCACGCGCTGCTTCAGATAGCGGATGGCCCGACGCGAAATGACCGAGCGGTCGCGGTCGGTGCGCAGGCGGCAGACCACCAGGCTGCCGGGCCTGCTCTGGCGCACGAACTCCTGCAGGCCGTGCACCTGCATGCCGTCGTGGTCGGAGATGTTGTTCGACACCGCGTGCACCACACGGAACACGCCATCGCGCAGCACCAGGATGCCGCAATGCGACAGGTCGTGGTCCTCGTTGAGCATGCCGGCGATCATGTCGCTCACCATGCCCGAACCACGGCGCAGGATGATGTCCCCGTCCTGCAACAGGGCCAGTTCGGCATCGCTGAGCGCATAGCGCACGGCACGTTCCTCCTCATCACGGATCTTCATCCACCACATGCCGAAGGCAAGCAGGGGCACCACGGCCAGCAGCAGGAGGATGAAGGGCCAGCGGCGACGCATGCGGCCAAGGTATCGCAAAGCATCACGACCCGATCAGAGGCGGATCCCCACCAGGGTCACGTCGTCCACCTGTTCGTAGCCGTTCTTCCAGGCATCGAAGGCGGCCTCGATCGCCGCACGTCGCTCGGCCATGGGCAGGGTATCCACCTGGAGCAGCAACTCGCGCAGGCGGCGGACCATGAACTTCTTCCCCTTGGGCCCGCCGAACTGGTCCACCAGCCCATCGGTCATCAGGTAGAGCGTATCGCCGGGCGAAAGCCGCAGGCAATGGGTGGGGAAAGCCGTGGGGCGGGTGGTGCGGGCGATGGGCTCGCGGTGCGCCTTCAAGCGGTGCACCTCGCCGCCCGCCACGAAGAAGAGGTCGGTATTGGCGCCGCTCCATGAGATGGTGGCGGTGCCACGATCGATCGTGCACAGGGAGATGTCCATGCCATCGGACACCTCGGCGCGGTGGGCCAGGCGTTCCTGCACGAGCTGGCGCGTCATGTCGAGCACCAAACCCGGCTCGGTGAAGCCGAACTCGTTCACCACCCTGTCCAGCTGGTGGCTGCACATGGCCGAGAGCAAGGCACCGGTGACGCCGTGGCCCGTGCAGTCGGCCACGGCGAAGAGCACCTTCTGCTCGCGCCGCGCCAGCCAGTGGAAATCGCCCGAGACGATGTCCTTGGGCCGGTGTATCACGAAATGGTCGGGCAGCAGCTCGTTCATCAGCTCGGCGCTGGGCAGCATGGCCTTCTGCACGCGTTCGGCATAGGTGATGTTGGCCAGTTGTTCGCGGTTGCGCTGCTCCAACTGCATGGTACGTTCCTGCACGCGGGCCTCCAGGTCCTGGTACACCCGCACCAGCTCGATCGTCACGGCGGTGATATCAGTGAGGGCCTCCAGGATGCGCACCTCCTCCTCGGTGGGCTCGCGCTTGTCCTTCCAATACGTGCCCACGGCCCCGAGCGGGTCCTTCTTGCGGATGGGGGCCATCACCAGGCTGCGCACGAAGGTGGGCTCGTAGAGGTCCACCGGGATGCGCGGATCCTTGTAGATGTCGCCGATCACCACGGTGGCCTTGTTCATCATGGCCCAGCCGCTGATGCACGAGTGCACCGGGAAACGACCGCCCTTCCACAGCGGGCCGATGGCGTCCTCGTCGGCATAGTAGCAGTAGTCCCCTTCCGAACGGTGGTCGAGCAGCACGAAGGTGGCGCCATCGGCACCGGTGAGCTCGCGGGCCGCGCGCCGCACCACCGTCATCACCATGTCCATATCGCGCGCCAGGGAAAGGTCCTCGCACACCGACACGAGGCGCGAGAGCAGGCGGGTACTGATCCTGGGGTCCATGAGGGGGAGAGTCCACGGACCGGCGGGGCCGGTCAAGGTCCGTAGTACGGGAATGCCGCCGACGGGGTTCTGAAGGCTCACAACGTTTCTTGATCCGCATCAAGTGCTCCCGGGAACGATCAAGAACACCTTCGTGGCATGGAACGCGCCATCATACCTCCACCCTGGCTGGATCGCCGCGAATTCCCCTTCGCGCCCCACACCTTCCACCACCCGCACGGCCGCATGCACTATGTGGACGAAGGGTCGGGCCCGGTGATCCTCTTCGTGCACGGCACGCCCGAGTGGAGCTTCGGCTTCCGTCACCTGGTGCGCGCCCTTTCCGCCACACACCGCTGCATCGTGCCGGACCACCGGGGCTTCGGGCTGAGCGACAAGCCCGCGAACGCCGACCTGACCGTGGCGGCCCATGCCCGGCGTCTGCATGACTTCATCGATCATCTGGGGCTGAAGGACCTCGTGCTCGTGGTCACCGACTTCGGCGGCGGCATCGGTCTGCAACATGCGCTCACGCGGCCGGACCATGTGCGCGGCATTGTGCTGTACAACACCTGGATGTGGCCCTTGGACGACGATCCGCGCTTCGCCCGTCCGGCCCGGATCGCCCGCTCGTGGCTGGGACGCCTGCTCTACCTGCGCCTCGGCTTCAGCGTGAACGTGCTGATGCCCTCCGCCTATGCTGACAAGAAGAAGTTGACGCGGCACGTGCACGCGCACTACAAGCGGGCGCTCCCCGATGCGCGCTCCCGTATGGCCACGCACGTGCTGGCCTGCGAGCTGCTGGACGCGGCTCCGTTCTGGGCCGGGCAATGGCGGCAAGTGGAACGCCTGCGCACCATACCGACCCTGATCGCCTGGGGCATGAAGGACCGCTTCGTGCCGCCCGACCTGCTGGAACGCTGGAGGCAGGCACTGCCACAGGCGCGTGTGGTGCCCATTGCCGATGCCGGGCATTTCGTGCACGAAGAGGATCCCGCCGCGCTCATCGAGGCCATCACATCGCTTCTCTCGTGATGACCGCATGCTGAAGCACCGCCATTCCATTGGCTCGGCCACCCGATCTTCGTGCGACGGACCGGTCCGTGGATCAATACGAACAGGCAACAATGCGCGCAGCACCGAAGAAGACCTCGACCCGTGGCGCCACGGTGAAGGCCGCCGCAGGCCAGGCCGCGAAGTCAGCGACCACGTTGAAGCAGGCGATGGACGGCAAGGCGAGTCCGGCGAAGGCCGCGGCGGGAGACAAACCGGTGTTCGACTACATCGCCGGTATGCCGCAGCCGCAGCGCGGCATCGCCAAGCGCATCGATGCCCTCGCGGCGAAGACCCTGCCGGGGCTGCAGCGCGCGGTGAAGTGGGGCATGGACTACTACGGCGTGGACGATGGCTGGTGCTTTTGCTGCGGCGCCTTCCAGGGCCATGTGAAAGTGATGTTCATCAAGGGCACGGACCTGAGGCCCGAACCGCCGGTCACCCCTGTGGCGATGGGCAAGGCCACCCGCGGGGTGGAGCCGAAGACACTGGCCGACCTCGATGAGAAGCAGCTGGTGGCGTGGATGAAGCAGGCCGCGACGATGCCGTTCGTGAGCGCGGCGGCGAAGCGGAAGTGAGCGCACACCGCCACCCCTCCGTGACATCGGCCGTATCCCCGGATAACCCCGCCGCGGACTACTTTCGGCGCCTATGGCAGAGAAGATCGACATCGAGGCCTCCAAGAACGAGGACCACAACAAACTGGCCCTCTCCGAGCTGGACCGCCGCCTGAAGCAGGTATACAAGGGCGGGGGCGAGAAGCGCATCGCCAAGCTGCACGAGCAGGGCAAGTTGACCGCCCGCGAACGCATCGACGCGCTGCTGGACAAGGGCGCGCCGCGGATCGAGATCGGTGCGCTGGCCGCCGACGGCATGTACGCCGAGCACGGCGGATGCCCCAGCGCCGGTGTGGTGGTGGTGATCGGCTACGTGAGCAAGCGCCAATGCATCGTGGTGGCCAACGACGCCACCGTGAAGGCCGGCGCCTGGTTCCCCATGACCGGCAAGAAGAACCTGCGCGCCCAGGAGATCGCCATCGAGAACCGTCTGCCCATCATCTACCTGGTGGACAGCGCCGGCGTGTACCTGCCCATGCAGGACGAGATCTTCCCCGACAAGGAGCACTTCGGCAGGATCTTCCGCAACAACGCGGTGATGAGCTCCATGGGCATCACGCAGATCGCCGCCGTCATGGGCAGCTGCGTGGCCGGCGGCGCCTACCTGCCGATCATGAGCGACGAGGCGCTCATCGTGGAGAAGACCGGCAGCATCTTCCTGGCCGGCAGCTACCTGGTGAAGGCCGCCATCGGTGAGGACATCGACAACGAGACCCTCGGCGGCGCCACCACCCACAGCCAGATCAGCGGGGTGACCGACTACCAGTGCAAGGACGATGCGGATTGCCTGAAGAAGATCCGCGCCATCATGGACAAGCTGGGCAAGCCGAAGGACGCCGGGTTCAGTCGCGAGAAGCCCGCCGCCCCCAAGGCCGATCCGAAGGAGCTGTACGGCATCGTGCCCACCGACCGCGCCAAGCCCTACGACATGCGCGAGGTGATCGCCCGCCTGGTGGACGAAAGCGACTTCACCGAGTACAAGCAGGGCTACGGCCAGAGCATCATCACCGCCTACGCCCGCATCGACGGCTGGGCCGTGGGCATCGTGGCCAACCAGCGCAAGGTGGTGAAGAGCAAGAAAGGCGAGATGCAGTTCGGCGGGGTGATCTACAGCGACAGCGCCGACAAGGCCACGCGCTTCATCGCCAACTGCAACCAGAAGAACATCCCGCTGGTGTTCCTGCAGGACGTCACCGGCTTCATGGTGGGCAGCCGCAGCGAGCACGGCGGCATCATCAAGGACGGCGCCAAGATGGTGAACGCCGTGAGCAACAGCGTGGTGCCCAAGTTCACCGTGATCGTGGGCAACAGCTACGGCGCCGGCAACTACGCCATGTGCGGCAAGGCCTACGATCCGCGCCTGATCGTGGGCTGGCCCAGCGCCCAGGTGGCCGTGATGGGCGGCGAACAGGCCGCCAAGGTGCTGCTGCAGATCGAAGTGGCCGCCCTCAAAGGCCGCGGCGAGGAGATCACCAAGGAGCGCGAGGCCGAGATCCTCGGCAAGATCCGCGCGAAGTACGAGGAGAGCATGAGCCCATACTACGCGGCGGCGCGGCTGTGGCTGGATGCGATCATCGATCCGCTGGACACACGCAAGTGGATCAGCATGGGCATCGAAGCGGCCAACCAGGCCCCGGC
>Ga0207868_1000866_pt1 | contig 26197 bp, 19 predicted proteins | sample Passage237B_FD_187370 | JGI IMG/M metagenome (GOLD analysis project Ga0207868, IMG submission 187370) | Cellulose adapted compost microbial communities from Newby Island Compost Facility, Milpitas, CA, USA - Passage2 37B (SPAdes) (version 3) ... | reverse complement strand
CATGGTGATCGGCAGGGAGCATGTGCTGCTGGCCCATCCGGACAGTTTCGCCGCGGACCATTGGTTGCAGCAAAAAGCCCTGCGTCACCGCCGCGCCGCCGGGCTGGACCTTCCGCTGCTCCTGCCACCGGAGGCATTGCATGGTGGTGAGGTGGTGCGTGCAGGTCACAGCCGGGCAGGGGAGGGGCGGTGGAGTGCGGCTGGCATCAATGCGGTGTTCATCGGCCCTGAGGCACGGCTGCCGCAACGTCCGGAGCGCTTCCAGGCCGACGTAGTCGTGCTCCATGGCATCCATCGGATGGACAGCACCGTGCTCGATGGGCTGGCGGGCCTTGCCGATCGGTTGGTGCTCGCGGGCGACAACCATTGGCGCGTGCGGCGGAAGGTGCGTGGCTGGTGTGCGGCCAACGGCATAGCTTGCCACGATGTTCGCGATGATGGCGCGTTCATCCTGCAACGATGATCGTGGAACGCACACGTTGGCATGAACTGAAGGACGCCCGGCTGAAGGCCTTGCCCGACGGCGGCCTGCTGCGTGTGGTCGTGCGCAAGCGGGCCTTGGTCTTCGTGCGCCGTGGCGGCCGATTGTTCGCCATGCTCGACCATTGCCCGCACCAAGGCGCCGCGCTCAGTGGCGGTTGGCTCGATGGCGATCATGTGGTGTGCCCGATGCACCGCTTCCACTTCGACCCGGCCACCGGTGCCTGTCGCCATGGCCTCACCGTGAACGTTCCCGTGTTCCCTGTTGAAGAGAGCGCTGAGGCGGTGCGCGTGGGCTTCCCCCACACCACGGTGCGCCTGTTCGGCATCGATCTGTGGTGAGGGGATTGCGATCTTCGTTGCATGGTGCTCGCTGACGCACAAGCCCTGCTGGCCGCATCCATCGCACGCTTCGCCGACCTGACCGAGGACGAGTTGCAGCGCTTCGTGTCCGCGTTCACGCCCGCCCGCTTTCCCAAGAAGGCCATGCTATTGCACGCCGGCGAGGTGTCGGACAAGGAGTTCTTCGTCACGGCCGGTTGCCTGCGCACCTACATGATCGACGCCAACGGCAAGGAGGTCACGCTCTCGTTCGCGCCCGAGGGCTGGTGGGCCGCGGACCTGGCCAGCTTCACCCAACGCATGCCCTCGCGCTTCCACATCGAGGCGCTGGAGCACACCGATGTGCTGGCGATCGGCCACAACGCCAAGGAGGAGTTGTTCGCTTCGGTCCCGCGGCTGGAGCGGGTGTTCCGGCTGCTGGTGCAGCGGCGTCTGGCGGCCTTGCAGGACCGCTTCGTGCAGGTGCTCAGCTCCTCGGCCGAGGTCTGCTACAACGACTTCCTGGTGAAGTACCCCATGCTGCACGGCCGCATCCCGCAAACAGTGATCGCCACCTACGTGGGCATCACGCCGGAGTTCCTCAGCAAGCTGCGGGCTCGTGCGGTGGGGAAGGGGAGAGCCTAAAGAGGCTCGATCCTGAACGCGTTGCCACGGATGCGGCGCGTGGGGCGGCCATCGATCGTGCTGTCCAGGATCATCGCCTGCGCTGCGGGAGTGCGCATCACTTCGGCCATGTCGCGCACGGCGCCGGTGGGCACGCCAGCGGCCAGCAAGGCGGCCAGCAGTTCATCGCGCTCGTGCTTGGCGATCGGCAACGCCAGCAGTTCAGCCAACACCACGCGGTGTTCCACCCGCGACGTGTTGTGCGCGAAGCGTTCGTCGTCGGCCAGGGCGGGTACACCAAGCACATTGCATAGCCCACGGAACTGGGCATCGCTGCCCACGGCCAGGATCAGCCGACCGCCATCGGCACAAGCGAACACCTCGCCGTACGGGGCGATGTTCGGGTGCAACGTACCCATGGGCCGCGGCACATGCCCGGCCATCAAGTGGTTGCTGGCCTGGTTCACCAGTCCGCTCAGCGCGGCTTCCTCCAGCGACACCTCCACGTAGGCGCCCTGTCCGCTCCGCCCGCGTTGCAGCAGGCCCAGCAGGATGCCTTCCTTCAGCTGATGCGCGGCCAACACGTCGATCAGTGCGATCGGGAGCTTGGCCACGGTGCCGTCCACACCGCCGGTCATGCTGATGTAGCCGGTCTCGGCCTGCAGCACCACATCGTAGGCGGGACGCTCCGGTCGATCCGCGAAGCCTTTGATGTGCCCGTGCACCAGTTTCGGGTTCAACGCGCGGATGCGTTCACGGGCAAGCCCCAGCTTTTCCGCATCGGCGGCCAGGTGGTTGGTGATGAGCACATCGGCGCGGCGCAGCAGTTCGTCCAGCTCGGCGCGTCCGTCGGCGCTCTTCAGGTCTTCAAGCCGATGTTCCTTGCCCCAGTTCACACTGCTGAAGTAGGCGCTCACCGGTGAGTTCGGATCCTCGACGGGAAGCCGCCATTGCCGGGTGACATCGCCCCCGGCACGCACGTTCTCCAGTTTGATCACCCGGGCGCCCAACTCGGCCAGGAACATGCCCACGGCGGGCCCTGCCAGCACACCAGCGGTCTCCACCACCAGCAGGTCTTTCAGCAGGTCGTGTTGCACGGTGGCGAAGGTAGGCGGGGTATGGCGCAACGGGAACGGTCGGCCGTATGTTCGTGCTCTTCCCATGCGCCACAAGCTCCTCCCGCTGCTCGCCTTGGCAGCGTTGTCCACCACGGTCCAGGCCCAGCTCGATTCCATCTTCGACCAAGGCATGTACCGCACCTACATCGTGCACCTGCCCACGGGCTATTCGTCCGCACGGCAATACCCCCTGCTGATCGACATGCACGGGCTGGGCTCCACCGCCACGGCGCAACAGCTCTATTCCCGTTTCGATGCGCAGGCCGATGCCTACGGCTTCATCGCGGTGTACCCGAATGGCAGCGATGGCTCATGGCACCTGACCCCGCTCAATGGCATCGACGATGTGGCTTTCCTGGCGCACCTGGTCGATACGCTGCGGGCGCGGTTCTCCACAAGCGATTGCCTCTTCTTCACGGGCATGTCGAACGGCGGGTTCATGAGCTACCGCATGGCGTGCCTTGGGCCCCACGCTGTCACCGCCATCGGTGTGGTGGCCGGCAACATGGGCACGGCCACGCAGGTGGTGTGCCAGGCGTCGCCCGGCCTGCCTGTGATCCATTTCCATGGCACGGCCGATGGTACGGTGGACTACAACGGCGGCTTCGGTGTGCCTTCGGTACCGAACACGGTGGCCTATTGGGCCGAGCTGGACCAATGCGGACCGGTGGAGGAGACGGCCATGCCCGACATCAACACCGGCGACAACTGCACGGCCACGCGGCTCCGCTATCCCAACGGGGTCAACGGTAGCGAGGTGGTGTTGTACCGGATCGACAACGGCGGGCACACCTGGCCCGGGGCCATCCACATCCCCACGCTGGGCAACACGAACCAGGACATCGATGCCACGGCGTTGATCGCCGCCTTCTTCGCACAGTACTGCACCATGCCCACCGGCGTGGCGACACTTCACGCCGTGCCGCGGATCACCTTGGCGCCCAATCCGGTGGACGATCAGCTGCGCATCACGGTGGAAGGTGCGCTGGTCCGGGGACAGGTACTTGATGCCGCCGGACGTGTGCAGCGCACCCTGCGGCTTACGAACGGGACCAATTCGCTTCCCGTGCACGACCTTGCGCCAGGGCTGTACCTCGTGCGCTCTGAAGCAGGCGAGGTGCTCCGCTTCGTGAAGAGATAGGAGGGGAGCGCCGTTCTTTGTCCAGGTCCATGGCCGGACGTATGATGAGCGCGGGAACATATCGGGTGGTAGTGATCGGTGGTGGTGCCGCCGGCTTCATGGCGGCCATCGCGGCCAAGACGCATCGACCCGACGCGGCCGTGGTGCTCTGCGAACGCACGGACAAGTGGCTGGCCAAGGTGCGGATCAGCGGCGGTGGGCGCTGCAATGCGACCCACGACCAAGGCGACCCTGTGAAGCTGTCGCGCAACTATCCGCGTGGCGAGCAATTCCTGCGGAAGGTGTTCAAGACCTGGGGCCAGGCGGATACGGTCGGCTGGTTCGCCAAGCAGGGCCTGCAACTGAAGGTGGAGAAGGACGGGCGCATGTTCCCCGTATCCGACGATTCCGCCTCGGTGATCGAGGTGTTGTGGGAGGCGGCCACTGCGACCGGCGTGGAACTGCGCGAGCGCTGCGGAGTGCAGGCGATACGCCCGAACGAAGGGCGATGGCACCTGGCGACCACCGCCGATGAGGTGATCGCCGATCGTGTGGTGGTGGCCACCGGAGGTTCGCCCAAGATCGATGGGTTGGCGTGGCTCACAGAACTGGGGCATGCCATCGTACCGCCCGTTCCTTCCTTGTTCACCTTCAACCTGCCCGACGAGCCCGTGCGTGAGCTGATGGGCGTGGTGGCCCCGGAGGCCCGCGTGCGCATCGAGGGCACCGGGCTCGAAAGCTCCGGGCCGTTGCTGATCACGCATTGGGGCTTCAGTGGTCCGGCGGTGCTGCGGCTCAGTGCGTTCGGCGCCCGGGTGCTGCATGAAAAAGGTTACCGCTATACCGTGCAGGTGAACTGGCCGGGTCCGAAAGGAGCCTCGCGCATCCGCGAGCGGTTGACCCAACAGGTGAACGAACACCCGAAGCGGCACATGGGCAACATCGAGGGTGTGGAGCTGCCCCAGCGCTTGTGGCATTACCTGCTCCAGCGGGCCGGGATCCCCTTGGTGAAACCGGTGGGCGAGCTCGGGCGGAAGGGCATGGAGCGGCTGCTCGATGTGCTGACGAACGACCGCTACACGGCCAGCGGCAAGACCACCTTCAAGGAGGAGTTCGTCACCGCCGGTGGCGTGGCGTTGGAGCAAGTGGATCCGCTGACCATGGAGAGCCGCGTGGCGCCCGGCCTGCACTTCGCTGGCGAGGTGCTCGACATCGATGGCATCACAGGCGGGTTCAACTTCCAAGCGGCCTGGAGCACGGGCTGGATCGCGGGCAGGGCCGCCGCAGGTGTGACCGAAGGGTAGGGACGGCGGTCCATCGAGGGACATATACCTGTCGCGTGTAGCTTCGGCACATGCTTCCATCCCTTCGCCTTCGTACCCTCGTCCACCTCGCGTTCCTGGGCCTGCCCTTCGCCGCCTTGGCCCAGCCCAACCCGTACGGCTGCCACTACTTCCGCCATGGCGCGGCGCCGCACCCCGTGTCCGGCGATGCGGCCCGCACCCAGATCGCCGAGACGATCGCACGCAGCGACACCTTCGATATCCTGCACTACGACATCCATCTGGACGTGACGAACTACAGTGGGGCGATCATCAAGGCGGCCACCACCGTGTCGTTCGCGGCGCGCATGCCCGACCTGGAATTCATCCGCTTCGACCTGTTCGACCTGGAAGTGGATTCGGTGGTGGAAGGAGGGGAGCACCGGACCTTCACCTACGACGGGGCCTTCCTCAAAGTGGACCTGCCCACACCACCGCTGGTGGGCGAGGAACGCGCACTCACCGTGTACTACCACGGCCATCCGCACCGTGACCCGGATTGGGGTGGCTTTTACTTCGAAAGCGGCTACATCTACAACCTCGGGATCGGCATCAGCACCATTCCGCCCAACTTCGGGAAGGTGTGGTACCCGTGCTTCGATTCGTTCGTGGAGCGCGCCACCTATACCTACCATGTGAAGAGCGCCGGCACCTACCGCTTGCATGGTCAAGGCGACTTCATCGGTGAGATCCAACTCGGTGGCGATACGGTGATCCGTTCCTACCACCTGCCGCAGGCCGTGCCCACACACATCAGTGCCGTGGCCGTTTCGGACTACAGCGTGCACGAGAGCGTGCACCAAGGTGTGAACGGCGAGATCCCTGTCACCCTCGCCGCCAAGCCCGCCAACCTGAGCAACATGGTGGCCCGTTTCGGCGACCTTGGCGCCGCCATCGACGCCTGCGAACACTGGTACGGCCCGTACGCCTACGGCCGCGTGGGCTATGTACTCACCACCGATGGTGCGTTGGAGATCCCCACGAACGTGGCCTATCCCGCCTTCATGGTCGGCCAGAGCGCCAGCCAGAACCGCGACCTGTACAGCCATGAGCTGGGCCACCACTGGTGGGGCGATATCGTGACGCCCCACGTGCACAACGACATGTGGCTGAAGGAAGGGCCTGCCGAGTACACCGGGCATCTGGTGGCCGAATGGGTGGATGGCCAGGCGGGTCTGGTGAAGGCCGTGAAGGACAACCAGCTCTACGTGCTGCGGCAGGCGCACGTGAACGATGGTGGCTTCCAGCCCCTTTCGCCCATGCCCGACCCGTACATCTACGGCACCCATACCTATTACAAGGGGGCGGCCGTGATGCACAACCTGCGCGGCTACCTCGGCGACGAGGTCTTCCGCCAAGCCATGCGCGAGGTGCAGCAGCAATGGGCCAACACCACCATCACGGCCGAAGGCTTCCGCGATGCGCTGGAGCAGGTGACCGGACATGACCTGCACCCCTTCTTCGACGCATGGGTGTTCGCTCCCGGCTTCGCCACCTTCGAGGTGAACAACTGGACCAGTGACCAGGTCGGAGGTGGTTGGAACGTCGAGGTGGAGATCGGCCAGAAACTGCGTGGCACCGAGGTCTACCACCAGCAGGTGCCTTTGGACATCACCTTCCTTTCGGCGACCGGTGAGGTGTTCGACAGCCAGGTGGTGGCCTCCGGACAGACCTCCACGGTGAACGTGGCCGTGCCCTTCGAGCCCACGATGATCGTGCTGAACCGCCACGCCCGGCTCAACCAGAACCGGATGGACCACGAGGAAACGATCGTGCCCGGTGCATCGATCGTGAACATGCTGCCCTACGTGGACTTCCGGCTCTACCCCGAGCAGATCACCGACACCACCTTGGTGCGTGTGGACCACATCTGGTCAGGGGCCGATCCCGCGCCCGCCGATCCCACGTTGATCGCCCTGTCGGGCACGCACTATTGGCATGTGGACGGCCTCTGGCCCGAAGGCACCGACCTCCGCGGCCGCCTCTATTACTACGGCCAGGCATCGGGGCTGGACCACGAGCTGATCAATGGAAACGAGGCGGGTATCTGCATCGCTTGGCGCGCCCGGCCGGGGGACCAGTGGGTGGTGTTCCCGGACCAGGAGGTGGTGGCCGGTTCGTTGACCAATGGGTCGGGGTACATCAACCTGCCGCACCTGCGCAAAGGGCAGTACGCGTTCGGGAAGATCGATGGCTTCATCGGCATGAGCGATGCTGCTTCCGACGAGACGGAAGGCTTCACGCTGCACCCGGTGCCGGCCAACGACCAACTGACCGTGACCGGGCACATCGAAGGAGCGCACCTGCTCGTGATCGATGTGCACGATGCCGCCGGCCGCAGGATCCAACGCACCACCACGAACGCGGTGGACCGGTTCACGCACCAGGTGGATGTATCTCGCCTCCCCGCCGGGAATTACCTGCTGCGGGTGGTCACCGGTCTGGGCCACGACATGGGAACGCGGCGATTCGAGGTGGTACGGTGAGCGGCTCGGACCACTTCAACCAGATGCACCAGCGCAAGCCGGCCTACCCGGTCGGTGCGCATTTGCGCCAATACCTGGTCGATCATGGGCGCGAGGTGCGGCTGCCGGTGGCCTACGCCGATCTGCTGCGCTTCGACGGCACCATGCCCGTGTATGATGACCACGGGCGGGAGACCCTCTGGCGCTCGGTGCTGCTGCGGCCCGGCGAGACCGCGGACATGCACCAGCGGCTGCTGGACACCTATCAACTGCTGATCGCCGATGGCAGGCACATCGGGCACCTGGTGGTGGCCGGGATCGACTTCTGCGCCTACGGCAACTCGCAGCCGTTCCGCATCAAGGTGCTCAACGCCATCAACGACAACCACGATTACTTCTATGTGAAGCGCGCCGATGCCAGCCGGATCCACGGCCTCGAACTGGAGCACCTGCTCTCGCCCAACCGGATCAACTACCTGGTGATGGGCGATACCATCGTGGAGGAGCACATCATCGGTGTACCGGGCGATGTGTTCATAGCCGACCCGAACCGCTATGGAGGCACCTTGAACGAAGTGCGCATCAGCAAGGAGTTCGTCAAGTTCAACGAGCGGTGCTTCGCCCGACTGCTGGGCGACATGCGCGCCTACAACTTCGTGGTGGACGTGATCCACGACGTGGACCGCGTGCAGTACCGGATCCGCTCGATCGACTTCGACCAGCAGTGCTACGAGGGCCGCGCCCGGATCTACCTGCCGCAGTTCTACAAGGAGAACCTGCCCTATGTGCGGCTGGCCCAGCGGGTGATCGGCCTGGAGTCGGTGGAGCAGTACCGCGCCGAGGAGAGGGCCCTGCTGGGCCGACGCTACCGCCTGTCGCAGGGCCAGATCGAACGGCTGGTGGACGTGCTCTCGATGGAGCCCATGTCAACACCGGAGCACATCGCGCAGCTGGCGGACGAACTGGGCAGGTACCACGGCACCCAGGCGTTCCGCAAGTGCGCCAGCATGGGCGGCATACTGGGCGTGCAGTTGCGGATCATGCTGGGCTTGGGTTGAGGCGGGTATTCCCCGGTGCGTGGTTCGGAACTTCCCGGGCGCTCCCGTCGGGCGAAATGTCTCGAGTATCACCTTGGTGGGCATGTCCGCCGCGCCGCTGGAACTGGTCTACGCGCCTTACCGCCTCCTCTTCAAGCGTCCGTTCGGTACCGCGCACGGCCTTCGGGACGGCACCGACTGCGTTTTTGTCAGGCTGCGTCGCGGTGGGTTCGCTGGGTATGGTGAGGCGACCCTTCCGCCATATCTGTCCGAAACACTATCTTCTGTTATTCAAGGATTTAAAAATCATGATCTGAAGCTTGAGTTGAATGGAATAAAAGGAGCGAAGACGTGGCGACCGAACGTGGGCTCCATGGCCACCCGTGCAGCCCTTTCCATGGCCTATTATGATTTGATAACCAAGGAGAAAGGAATTTCATTTTCAACTGAATATTTGGGTTTGCGCGGCATCCGGAACGAGGCGCTTGCCATGGTTACCCTTGGCTTGACCGAACTGGCTGATGTTCAGGCTGCTTTGAGCGAACTTCCGGCGACCGAAGTGCTGAAAGTGAAGCTCAGCGGAGTGGGCGATGTACATTATGTAAAGGAGGTCCTTCGCTTCGATGGCCGCAAGCTTTTCGTCGATGCCAACCAAGGCTGGGAAACCGTGGAGCATGCCTTGGCCGTGGTCGATGTCATTGGCGACCGCTTGGTCGGGATCGAGCAGCCGTTCCGGAAGGACCGTTGGGACCTGCACGGGGAACTACAGCGCCGCACAAGCGTGCCCGTGTATGGCGACGAAAGCATCCAAGGGCCCGAGGACCTGGAGCGCTCCGCAGGGATCTTCGGCGGGGTGAACATCAAGTTGATGAAATGCGGTGGGCTGGACGTGGCTGCGGAGATGGCCGTGCGTGCCAGGGAGCTGGGCATGCGCGTGATGCTCGGCTGTATGAGCGAGAGTTCGCTGGGCTGTGGAGCGATGGCGCAGTTGTCGCCTTTGGCCGATGTGGTGGATCTTGACGGACCCTGGTTGCTGGCCAACGATCCCTTCGAGGGGCTGGTGTTGGACGAAGCCCGACTGCGCTGTACAGGGACCAGCGGGTTCGGGGTTCGGCCGGTCCAAGGCTGGGATCCCGGCTGGATCCCGATTGTCGCATAATTTATATTATGTAAAGTTTCATCGGGCTGGAACTGAGGCAGGTCCAGTCCGACGCTATTCACAGATCGTGCCCCTTCCCCTTGGATCGGACCCAAGAAAAAAGCCGGGACACAAGCCCCGGCTTTTCAAGTGGTCGGTCGAAGGGGTCAGTTCCCGAGCAGCGCCTTCATCCTGGCGTATTTCTCCTGCTCGCCCGAGCGTGCGTACAGCTTCATGAGCTGCTGGATCGTCTGGGTGTCGTCCGGTTTCAGCTCGTGGGCCTTCTCGAAGAACGGCACGGCCTGCAGGTAGATCTCGTCGGCCACCTTCTTGCACTTGGTATACGCTGCGTCGTCCTTCAAGGCGTTGCACTTCTCGTACTCGTGGGCCGCGCGGTTGTTGTACACCACACCCACGTTGAAGTACGAGTCGAAGAAGTTCGGGTCCTTGCCGATGCTGGTCCTGTAGGCTTCCTCGGCCTTGGCGTACCACTCAAGCATCACTGCCGGGGCCTTCGCGTCGGAGGCTTTCTTGTCGTACAAGCTGCCTAGCACCGAGTACAGCGTGGCGTTGTTCGGGTCACGGCTCAGCGCCAGCTTCACGATCTCCTCGGCCTCTTCGGAGCGGTCGGCCTGCAGCAGGAAGTACATCTCGTCGAGCACCAGGTCCTTGTCGTCGCCGAACTTGGCCCGGCCCTCGCGGATCGTGGTGATGGCGCCGTCCAAGTCGTCTCCGCGGCGTTGCAGGCTGGCGATGTAGCGGTACACCTCGGGCTTGTTGTAGCCGGCGGCCAATGCCTCACGGTAGCGCGTGATCGCGCTGGCGTGGTCGCCCTTCGATTCGTAGGCCAGCGCCGAGTTGAAGATGGCGTTGGTATCCACCTGACCGAAGGCCTTGGCGATCCGCTCCGAACGGGCGTAGTTCGCGATGGCGGCGTCGTAGTCCTTGTTGGTGAAAGCCTCGTTGCCGGCGTTCAGCGAAGCGCCCTGCAGTGCGCCCAGTGCGCGGATGTTCTCGGTCCTGTTCGCCCCCTTGGTGTCCAGCTCGTTGGCCTTCAGGTAGCTTTCCACGGCCTTTTCGATGGCATCGGGGAATTGGGCCTTCAGGGCCTCGTTGTTGCCCAGGGCGATCAGGCGGTAGATGTCGCCGCGGTAGCGCCAGGTCTTCTCCTTGGCGGCGGTGCTTTCGTTGGTGATCGCGGGCTCGATGAATTCGACCGCCTTGGCCAGCTGGCCGTCGTTCATGTAGTTGTATGCGCTCACCACGTTGGCGTTCTGGGCGGCAAGGCCCAAGGTGCCCACGGCGAGCGTCGCGGTCAGGATGGTCTTCATGGGTGTTGGTTCGCTCAGGTTCATGCTTCGGCGTCGGGGGTATCAACTTCGGTGCCACTCGTACCGGCATCGGCCGATCCGTTGACCGGAGAACCCTCCGTGCCTTCGCCCGGCACCTCCTCGTCGTCCTCCTTCAACGCGCTGTCGATCCTGGCCACGGCCGCGATCTGGTCGTTCTTGCGCAGTTCGATCAGGCGCACACCCTGGGTGGCGCGGCCCAGCACACGCAGTTCGTCCAAGTTCATGCGGATGGTGAGGCCGCTGCGGTTGATGATCATGAGCTGGTCATCCTCCTTCACGTCCTTGATGGCGATCAGCCGCCCGGTCTTGTCGGTGATCTGCATGGTCTTCACGCCCTTGCCACCGCGGGTCACCATGCGGTACACGTAGTCGCCGTCCTCGTCCATCATGGCGGTGCGCTTGCCATAGCCTTTCTCGCTCACCACCAGCACCTGACGGGTGCCCAGCTCGCTCTTGTCGATGGCGATCATGCCGATCACCTCGTTGTCCTTGCCATCGCCCAGGTTCATGCCGCGCACGCCGCTGGCGCCACGGCCCATAGGGCGCACGTCGTTCTCGTCGAAGTGCACCGCACGCCCCTCGCGGCTGGCCAGGATGATGTGGCTGTTGCCCGTGGTGAGCTTGGCCTCCAGCAGCTCGTCACCCTCGCGGATACCCACGGCGATGATACCGTTGGCGCGGGGACGGCTGTAAGCCTCCAGGGTGGTCTTCTTGATGATGCCCTTCTTGGTGCAGAGGGTCACGAAGTGCTTCTCGAGGTAGGCGGGGTCCTTCAGGTCGGTCACGTTCAGGTAGGCCACCACCTTGTCGTCGCCCTCGATCTGCACCAGGTTCTGGATCGCGCGGCCCTTGCTCTGGCGGGTGCCTTCGGGAATGTCGAACACGCGCATCCAGTAGCACCGGCCCTTCTGGGTGAAAATGAGCAGGTAGTTGTGGTTGGTGGCCACGAAGAGGTGCTCGAGGAAGTCCTCGTCGCGGGTGGTGCTGCCCTTGCTGCCCACACCTCCCCTGCTTTGGGTACGGAATTCGGCCAGGCTGGTGCGCTTGATGTAGCCCATGTGGCTGATGGTGACCACCACCGCCTCGTCGGCGATCAGGTCCTCCATGCGCATGTCGCCGCTGGCCTCCACGATCTGGGTGCGGCGCTTGTCGCCGTACTTCTCCTTGATCTCGAGGGTCTCCTCCTTCACGATCTGGTAACGGAGGCCCTCATCGGCGAGGATGGCCTTGAGGCGCTCGATGAGCTTCATGAGCTCGGCGTGCTCCTCGCGGATCTTGTCGCGCTCCAGGCCGGTAAGGCGCTGTAGGCGCATGTCGAGGATGGCGCGGGCCTGGATCTCGCTGAGACCGAAGGTGTTCATGAGGCCTTCGCGGGCGATGTCGGGCGTTTGGCTGCCGCGGATCAGGGCGATCACCTCGTCCAAGTGGTCCAGGGCCACCAGCAGACCTTCCAGGATGTGGGCGCGCTCCTCGGCTTTGCGCAGGTCGAAGCGCGTGCGGCGCATGATCACGTCGAGGCGGTGCTCCACGAAGTGGACGATCATGGCCTTGAGCCCCAGCAACATGGGCCGGCCGCCCACCAGCGCGATGTTGTTCACACTGAAGCTGGTCTGCAACGAGCTGTACTTGTACAGCTGGTTGAGGACCACGCTGCCCATGGCCTCGCGCTTCACGTCGTACACCACACGGATGCCGGTGCGGTCGCTGTAGTCGTTCACATCGCTGATCCCCTCGATGCGCTTCTCGTTCACCAAGTCGGCCACGCCCTTCACGAGCTGCACGGCCTTGTTCACCTGGTAGGGGATCTCGGTGCACACGATGCTCTCGCGGCCGGTCTTCTCGTCCTCCTCGATGTGGCACTTGGCACGGAGCACCACCTTGCCGCGGCCGGTCTCGTAGGCCTCGCGGATGCCCTCCACGCCGTAGATCACACCGCCGGTCGGGAAGTCGGGGCCCTTGATGTGCTGCATCAGGCCCTCGGTGGTGATGTCGCGGTCGTCGATGTAGGCCACGATGCCGTCGCACACCTCGCTCAGGTTGTGCGGGGGCATGTTGGTGGCCATGCCCACGGCGATGCCCGCCGCGCCGTTCACCAGTAGTTGCGGGATCTTGGTGGGCATCACGCTGGGCTCCTCCAACGTATCGTCGAAGTTGGGGCGCGTGTCCACCGTCTCCTTGTCCAGGTCGGCCAGCACCTCCTCCGCGATCTTCTTCAAGCGGGCCTCGGTATAACGCATGGCCGCCGGGCTGTCGCCATCGATGCTGCCGAAGTTGCCTTGGCCGTCGATCAGCGGATAGCGCAGGCTCCAGTCCTGGGCCATGCGCACCATGGCATCATATACACTGCCATCGCCGTGAGGGTGGTATTTGCCCAGCACCTCGCCCACGATACGGGCGCTCTTCTTATAAGGACGGTTGCTGAGCACCCCCAGGTCCTGCATGCCGAAGAGCACGCGGCGGTGCACGGGTTTAAGGCCGTCGCGCACGTCGGGCAGGGCCCGGCTCACGATCACCGACATCGAATAGTCGATGTAGGCGGTGCGCATCTCGTTCTCTATGTTGATCGGGATGATCTTCTCTCCTTCTGCCATGTCTGTCAGTTCGTCACGCTGGCCCGGTCCTTGTTGAGCGGGCTTCCGTAAAAGGGAGCCCGAAGGTACTCCGATCGCATATCCTGCCCCCCCGTACTTATCCACAAACCGACAGATGCTTGTGGATAATTGCAGTTGCCTGGAACAAGGTCGCCAAGGTGCTTTGGATAGCTTGCCCCGGTGGGCGGAGCACTAACTTGGTGCCCTAGGGGGCACGTGGCCGGAGCCTGGGACCCACATAGAACCTGAACGAATGGACGCCAAATTCTCGCCCCGTGTACGCGACGTGATCACTTACAGTCGCGAGGAGGCCCTGCGCCTGGGGCATGGACATATCGGTATCGAACACATCCTGCTGGGCCTGATCCGCGAAGGCGAAGGCAACGCGGTGAAGGTGCTCATGCGCTTGGAGGTGGACCTGGACGAACTGCGCCGCAGCATCGAGGCCGCCATGGAGCCGGCAAGCCCCATGCGACCGCCCGACAAGGACAAGATCACCCTGGTGCGCCAGGCCGAACGCATGTTGAAGATCACCTTCCTCGAGGCCAAGCTCTTCAAGAGCCCCAGCATTGACACCGAGCACGTGCTGCTGAGCATGTTGAAGGACGAGGACAACCTGGTGACCCGCACCCTGCGCAAGTTCAACGTGGACTACGAGGCCGTGAAGCACGAGGTGGACGCCATCATGGCCGAAAGCGGTGCCGGTACGTCGCCCGACACCTTCCCTCCTCCCCGCTCGCCCAGGGCCCAGGCACAGCAAAGCGCCGACGATGACGAAGACGATGGTGGGCTGCCCGGCGGTGGTGCGAGCAGCCATCGCAAACAGGGCGACAGCAAGAGCAAGACCCCGGTGCTGGACAACTTCGGCCGCGACCTGACCAAGTTGGCCGAGGACGGCAAGCTGGATCCCATCGTGGGTCGCGAGAAGGAGATCGAGCGCGTGAGCCAGATCCTTTCCCGTCGCAAGAAGAACAACCCCGTGCTGATCGGTGAGCCCGGCGTGGGCAAGAGCGCCATTGCCGAGGGCCTCGCCCTGCGCATCATCCAGCGCAAGGTGAGCCGCGTGCTCTTCAACAAGCGCATCGTGGCGCTGGACATCGCCAGCCTGGTGGCCGGCACCAAGTACCGCGGCCAGTTCGAGGAGCGCATGAAGGCCGTGATGAACGAACTGGAGAACAGCCCCGACGTGATCCTGTTCATCGACGAGATCCACACCATCGTGGGCGCTGGCGGGGCCAGCGGAAGCCTCGACGCCAGCAACATGTTCAAGCCCGCCCTGGCGCGTGGCGAGATCCAGTGCATCGGCGCCACCACCTTGGACGAGTACCGCCAGTACATCGAGAAGGACGGCGCCCTCGAACGCCGCTTCCAGAAGGTGATCGTCGAACCCACCACGGTGGATGAGACGATCCAGATCCTCAACAACATCAAGGAGAAGTACGAGGACCACCACAATGTGACGTTCACGCCCGAGGCCATCGAGGCCTGCGTGAAGCTCACCAACCGCTACATCACCGACCGCCACCTGCCCGACAAGGCCATCGACGCGCTTGACGAGGCCGGCAGCCGCGTGCACATCAGCAACATCGTGGTGCCGAAGAACATCCTCGAGGTGGAACAGAAGATCGAGGAGATCAAGGAGGAGAAGAACAAGGTGGTGCGCAGCCAGCGCTACGAGGAGGCCGCCAAGCTCCGCGACCGCGAACGGCACCTGCTCGAAGAGCTCGACCGGGCCAAGAAGGCCTGGGAGGAGGAAAGCCGCAACAACCGCACGGTTGTCACCGAGGAGAACGTGGCCGAAGTGGTGGCCATGATGAGCGGGATCCCCGTGAACCGCATCGCCGAGAAGGAGAGCGGCAAATTGCGCCGCATGAAGGAGGAGATGATCGGCAAGGTCATCGGGCAGGACGAGGCCGTGGCCAAGGTGGTGAAGGCCATCCAGCGCAACCGCGCCGGGCTGAAGGACCCGAACCGCCCGATCGGCAGCTTCATCTTCCTGGGCCCCACCGGCGTGGGCAAGACGCAGCTCGCCAAGGAGCTGGCCCGTTACATGTTCGACACCGAGGATGCGCTGATCCGCATCGACATGAGCGAGTACATGGAGAAGTTCTCCGTGAGCCGCCTCATCGGTGCACCGCCGGGCTACGTGGGCTACGAGGAAGGCGGCCAGCTCACCGAGAAGGTGCGCCGGCGCCCCTATTCCATCGTGCTGCTCGACGAGATCGAGAAGGCCCACCCCGACGTGTTCAACCTGTTGCTGCAGGCCCTCGATGACGGCAAGATGACCGACAGCCTCGGCCGCCACATCGACTTCAAGAACGCGATCATCATCATGACCTCGAACATCGGGGCGCGCGACCTGAGCGACTTCGGCAAGGGCGTGGGCTTCGGTACCGCCGCCAAGATGGCCGGACAGGAGGAGAGCAACCGCGGGATCATCGAGAAGGCGCTGAAGAAGGCCTTCGCCCCCGAGTTCCTCAACCGGATCGATGACATCATCATGTTCAACTCGCTCAAGCGGGAGGACATCCACAAGATCATCGACATCGAGCTGGGCCACCTGTACAAGCGCATCGCCGAGCTGGGCTACGAGCTGAAGCTCACCGACGAGGCGAAGGACTTCCTGAGCGAGAAGGGCTACGACGAGAAGTTCGGTGCCCGCCCGCTGAAGCGTGCCATCCAGAAGTACATCGAGGACCCCCTGGCCGAGGAGATCATCAACCAGGGTGTGGAGGAAGGCGACAAGATCACCGTGTCGTTGAACAAGGAGAAGTCCGAGCTCTCCATCAAGGTGACGAAGGGGAAGAAAAAGGTGGGCAAGGGTGAGGAAGGCAAGGAAGCGCCACCCACCGAGAGCGAGTGACCTTTTGACCATCACGGATCAGAACGAAGGGGCCGATCAGCGGCCCCTTCGCATTCCGGACCATACCGTCCTTACTTTTCCACTATCCATTCCCTCCCCATGAGCGGACCCGCCAAGCGCTACACCTCCCTGAAGGAGTTCTATCCCTTCTACCTGACGGAACACCTCCATCCCACGTGCCGTGTGCTGCACTTCATCGGCACCAGCCTGATCCCCCTGTGGGTCGTCCTGGCCATCGTGCAGCGGAATGCGTGGTGGCTGGTCATGGTCCCTGTGGGCGGTTACGGGTTCGCCTGGGTGGGGCATTTCTTCTTCGAGAAGAACAAGCCGGCCACCTTTCAATACCCCGGTTACAGCCTGGCCAGCGACTTCATCCTGTGGTGGCACCTGCTCACGGGCGTGGAATCGTTCCGGCCGAAGCAGTGACCTGATCGCCGATCGGCGTCCACCTTTGCACAACACCCCCTCTTCCCATGGCCGTACGCATGACGCCCGATCAGCGGCGTAGTTCCAGTGGCAGCAACATTCCCTCCCAACGCGCTTCCGGTGGTGGCATGGGCGGCGGCGTCGGCAATGTGCTTCCGCTGCTGCTCGGCTTCCTGATCAAAAGGCCCAAGTTGCTGCTGGTCCTGCTGTTGCTGGGCGGCCTGTGGTGGTTCTTCAGTGGCCGGCACAGTGGCGAGGGCGACATGATCCCGCGGCTCGCAGGCTTCACCACCGGCGCCGACCTGGATCCCGCGGAGTACGACAAGGCCGAGGTGTATGAGCCGCTGGCCGACAACGTGAAGAACCCCTTGCCCGAGCGGGTGAGCCTGGAGCGGTTCTGTCCGCCACGACTGGACCAAGGGCAGCAGGGCAGCTGCGTGGCATGGGCAAGTGCCTATGCGGCGCGCACCATCATACAGGCGCAGGCCGCGGGCAGCACGCCAGGCCAGGCCGATGCCTTCAGCCCGGCCTACATGTACAACCAGATCAAGATCGACAACAGCGATTGCCAGGGTTCGTACCTGCAGCGGGCCATGGAGCAGATGAGCAGGACGGGCGCCCTGCCCTTCAGCCAGTTCGCCTACACCGACAAGAGCTGCAGCAAGCAGCCTACGCCGGACGATGTGCAGCGCGCCCTCCCCTTCCGCATCAAGGGGTACCAGCGACTAAGCTCCGAGGCCGACCCGCAGAGCCGCGTGAACATGCTCGCCATGAAACAGCAACTCGCACAGGGTGCGCCCATCGTGATCGGCATGATGGTGGGCGGCAGCTTCATGCAGGACATGCAGGGCCGCGAAGCATGGATCCCCACGCAGAGCGATGTGCAGATGCGCGGCTTCGGCGGCCATGCCATGTGCGTGGTCGGCTACGACGATTACAAGTTCGGCGACCAGGGCGGTTTCCTGATCATGAACAGCTGGGGCCCCGAATGGGGCAGGAACGGCATGGCCTGGGTGCCTTACGATGCCTTCGACTACTTCACCCGCGAGGCCTTCGCCGTGTACCCCATGGGCGATGGCGTGGACGTGAGGCCGTCGCGCTTCGATATCGCCTTCGGTTTCGCCGAGGTGGACGCCGAGGGCAACGCGACCGGTCGCAACATCCCCGTGCGCCAAGTGGATGGCAACGTGTTCCGCACCGTGCAGCCGGTGGCGAAGAAGAGCCGATTCAAGATCGAGGTGACCAACAACGCCGAGTGCTACACCTATGTGTTCGGCCAGGAGGCCACGGGCGAGCCCTACGTGCTCTTCCCCTACACGCCGAAGCACTCGCCCTATTGCGGCATCACCGGCACGCGGCTCTTCCCGAGCGACCACAGCCTGGAGCCCGACGAGGTGGGCGACCGCGACCAGATCGCGATCCTGGTCACCAACCAGCCGTTCGACTACCCGCGTATCAACGAGCTGCTCAAAGCCAGCACCGCTCAAGGCTTGAAGGCCAAGCTCGACGCCGTGATCGGCAATGAACTGGCCACCGATGTGCAGTACCGCGACGGGGCCACCATCAGTGCGAGCAGCGCCCAAGGCCGCAATGGCCTGGCCATCGTGCTCGAGCTCGACAAGCGATAGAGCGATGGGCGGGAGCGGCCGCCCAGGCCACAGGCGGCTCTCGGCGGCTGCCGGACGGTGAGGCGATACGAACACCGCAAGCTGCACGTGCACGACCGCACCGAGGCGGTGAACAGGTATTTCGGGTGGTTGGCGGAGTGGGCCCTGTCCGGGTGAACCCGGCCTAGCTGGGAAGCTCCAGCACCTCCCCCACCAGCTCGTGCTCGCGGGCCTCGGTGATGCGCACTTGGGCGAAGTCGCCAACTCGCAGATGTACCGGGCCGTTCGGGCCCTTGATCGGGACCAGCACCTCGTTGTCCACGTCGGGTGAGTCGAACTCGGTGCGGGTGATCCAGTGGCCGGCCTCGGCCTTGTCCACCAACACCCTGTAGACCTTGCCTACGCGAGCCTGGTTCAGATCGAGGCTGATGCCGCCCTGCAGCTCCATGATCTCCTGGGCGCGCAACTCCTTCACTTCGGCCGGCACATCGTCGTCCATGGTGTAGGCGTGGGTGTCCTCCTCGTGGCTGTAGGTGAAGGCGCCGAGCCGGTCGAAACGCATGCGTTCGATCCAGCGGAGGTTGTCCTCGTGGTCGGCCTGGGTCTCGCCCGGGAAGCCGGCGATCAACGTGGTGCGGATGGCGATGCCGGGCACCTTGTCGCGGATGGTGTTCACCAGGGCCTCGGTCTTCTCCTGCGTGATGCCGCGTCGCATGCGGGTGAGCATGCGTGTGCTGCCGTGCTGCAGGGGCATGTCGAGGTACTTGCACACGTTGGTGCGGTCGCGTATCACGTCGAGCACTTCCATGGGGAAGCCGCTGGGGAAGGCGTAGTGCAGGCGGATCCAGTCGATGCCCTCCACATCGCTGAGGCGGGCCACCAGCTCGTGCAGGTTGCGCTTCTTGTAGAGGTCGAGGCCGTAATACGTGAGGTCCTGGGCGATGAGGATGAGCTCGCGCACGCCCTGTGCGGCCAGGGAGCGGGCGTTGTCCACCAGTTGCTCCATGGGGGTGCTCACGTGGCGGCCGCGCATCAGGGGGATGGCGCAGAAGGAGCACTTGCGGTCGCAGCCCTCGCTGATCTTGAAATAGGCGAAGTGCGCCGGGGTGGTGAGCAGGCGCTCGCCCACCAGCTCGTGCTTGTAGTCGGCCTTCAAGGTCTTGAGCAGGCGCGGCAGGTCGCGTGTACCGAACCAGGCGTCCACCTGGGGGATGCCCTCCTGCAGTTCGGGGGCGTAGCGCTGGCTGAGGCAGCCGGTCACGTAGACCTTTTCCACCATGCCCTGCTCCTTGGCCTTGGCCCAGCTCAGGATGGTGTCGATGCTCTCCTGCTTGGCGTTATCGATGAAGCCGCAGGTGTTGATCACCACCACGTTGTGGTCGCCCTGCTCCGATTCGTGGTCCACGGCGATGCCGTTGGCCTTCAGCTGGGCCATCATCACCTCACTGTCAAAGGTGTTCTTCGAGCAGCCCAAGGTGATCACGTTCACCTTGGTACGCTTCAGGGTCCTGGCTTTCATGCGCGGTGCGGATCAGCGGCGGGGTGCGAGGGGCTCATGCCTGCACACCGGCCATGGCCTTCTTCACCGCTGCTTCCACCTTGTCCAGGTAGCTGTCCAGCTCGGCCTCGGTCCAGGTGACACGGATGTTGAAGCTGATGAGGCGCGAGATCACATCATCGCTCTTGGGGAAACGCAGGGTCTTGAGGTCCTGCGGCAGGCCGAGCTCGTGGGCCACGGTGCGGAAGGGCATCCGCAGATCCTTCAGGTGGTCCCACTGCTTGATGTAGTGGTACATGTTGTCGTACCAGTAGGCGCCGCCCACGCCGGCCTCGCCCATGGCCTGATACGCAGCGCGTGCCACCGCCTCGCTGGGGAAGAGCATGTGGAAGAAGGTGGCGCTGTCGCCGGCATCATCGCACTGGCGGCGGAAGGCCAGGCCGGGGATCCCGGCCAGCCGCTCCTGGATGATGGCCTTGTGCTTGCGCTGCTGGGCCAGGATGTACGGCAGCTTGCGGGCCTGGGCCAGACCGATGGCGGCATTGATCTCGCCGATGCGGTAGTTGGTGCCCAGCACGGGGTGGGGCTCCATGCCGCGGTTGTCGCCCTGGTGGCTGTGGCCGTGGTCGCTGAAGTACTCGGCGGTCTTGATCAGTTCGGGATCGTCGGTGATCACCACACCGCCTTCGCCGCAGGTGTTGATCTTGAAGAAGTCGAAGCTGAAGCTGCCCATCTTGCCGTAGAGCCCGAGGTGCCTGCCCTTGTAGGTGGCGCCGAGGGCCTGCGCGGTGTCCTCGATGAGCATGATGCCGTGCTCCTTGCACACGGCCATGATGCCGTCCAGATCGGCGGCGGCACCGCACATGTGCACGAGCAGCACGGCCTTGGTCCGCGGCGTGATGGTGGCGCGGATGCCCGCGGCGCTGAGGCAGAGGGTGTCGTCGATCTCGGCGAACACGGGGATGGCGCCCGCCAGCAGCACGCTCTCGATGGTGGCGATGAAGGTGAAGGGCGGCACGATCACATGGTCGCCGTAGCCGATACCACAGGCGGCGAGCATGGTGCTGACAGCGGTGCTGCCGCTGCTCACGGCCAGGGCATGCTTCGCCCCGGTGAAGCGGGCGATCTCGGCCTCGAAGTCGCGGGCCTTCCAATGGCCTAGGCGCTGGGCATCGTGGTTGTAGCGGAACAGGACGCCGGTGTTCAGGACGTCCATCACCTCATTGCGTTCTTCTTCGCCGAAAAGTTCAGTGCCGGGCATGGTGCGTGATCTTGGGCGCGAAGTTACGGGCCGCCTACCATGGCGCAGCCCTCCTCCCCCATCGACACAGGCTCATTCCCGCGCGAAGACCACCACGCTCTGGTCGGTGTCGTGCACCAGATGGTGGATCCCGGGAGGGAGCATGGAAGCATCAAGGCTACCTCATCGGAAAGGGGTGAGCGGCCCCTTTCAACGTGTCTGCACTTCCGGATCGCCGTGGACCGCGTACCTGCCAGGCTCAATCCCCCTTCTGCCCCACGAAATGGTCCTCCTTGTCCTCGAAAAGTATGTTGAAGGTGGTGAGGCTGCCATAGCACCGAGTGATGTACTGCTGCAATTCCACCTTTTCCTGCTCGCTCAACTTGTCGTTGGCGTTGATCTTCTGCTCGAGCACGCGGAAGCGGTCGCGGATCATCACGATCTTGTGGAAGAAGTCCTCGATGGGCACTTCCTTGCTCTTGAGGGCCGGATCGCGCGGCTTGATCTCCAAGGTGCCGCCTTCGTACCGCGGGGCCATGTTCACCGGCCGTTGCGGCATCTGCATTTCTTCCAGCACCTCGCGCAGCGCGTCGCGCACATGGTCCAGGTCCAATGGCTCCTGCCCGATCTCCACACCGGGGCCGGTCACCTTCAGGCCCTCGAAGCCGCGGCTTACCGATTGCTCACCGTGGTCCTTGAAGAATACGTGCACCGTGCGGGCGTCGAGGTCGTAGACCACACCCTGACCGAGGGAGGGATGATGCACACGCGCGCCGATGCTCAGGTCGTATAGTTCCATGTCGGTTCGATGTCTCGGCAAAGATGGCCGTCAATCCACGATGCGCAACACGGGGTAGCGCCTGTGCGTGGGCTCGTAGTGCGGCGAGCGCTGGTACACCCAGTAGAGCTGCTGCCAGGCATCGGCGGCGAAGGCCGGATCGGTGGCCTTGCGCTTTTCCAGCTCGACCCGGAGCACGGGGTCCTTCTCCAACAGCCCGGCGGCGATGTCCTCGAACACATAGCTGCTGAACCATTCCTTCTGCTGCAGGATGCTGTCGAAGAAACCCCAGGCGAAGAAGCTGTCGCCGGCGCGCGGCTCCAGCACCTCCATCACCAAGCGGTCGGTGGCGTGCCCCATGGGGATGAGCACATCGCCGGGCCGCAACTCCACCCGCTCCTTCGTCACCGAGGTGCTGATGTCGTAGTGCAGGTAATGCCCTTCGTACGGGTTGGACACGGTCTTGAAGTCCTCGATCCGCTGCACCTCGGCGGTGACGGTCCGCGGTTCGCGCACCGTTCCCATGGGTACGTTCTCCAGCTTCAGTCGCCGGACCACCTCGTGCCATTCCTGCGGCACCACATAGGCGCTGGGTTTGGCAATGATGAAGCTGGGCGGGAAGTGGTCGTACCAAGGCACCTCGGTATCGATGGGGCGTGAACGATCATAGTACAGGCGGGGCAGGCCGCTCACGGCGCTGGGTTTGTAGCCGGCCTGGAAGCCCTTCCACGGCAGGCGCACCACGGCGGTGGTGTCGAGGCTGTGTCCGAAGTCGAAGGAGCCGGCCGCTGCATCGCTTTCACGGGCACGCTGGCGTGCGCGCACGAGATCATCGCCATGCCGGGCCAGCACATCGAGGGTGGCGAGCATCAGCTGCACCGTGGCGTTCACCCGGTCGGCGTAAGGCTTCAGCATGTGCGTTTCGCTGAGGATGCCGATGCGTTGGCGCAGGCCCGCGTGGCCGGTGCTGTAACGGGGGCTGTCGAGGAAGCCTTCCAGCCCCTGCTCGGGATGGTCCTTCACGGTCTCGAAGTAGGGGCACATGAGCATGTCCCGTTGCTCCATCCAGGCGTAGAGGCCAGGCTTCAGGCGGGTGTGCAGGAAGTCGGCCAATACCGGGTGCAGCCTGTCGTGGTGCGTGGTGAGCAGTTCCATCACGTACTGGTGGTCGGCCCCGTTGCTCACGTGGTTCTCAAGGAAGATGTCCGGGTCCCAGGCATCCATGGCGCGGAGCAGGTCGCGGGTGTTGCGGGCATCGGCCTTGATGAAGTCGCGGTTCAGGTCGAGGTTGCGGGTGGTGGCGCGGAAGCCGTACTCGTCGGGGCCGTTCTGGTTGGCACGGGTGGTGCTGTTGCGTTGCACGAAGCCGCTCACGTTGTACACCGGCACGATGCACACGGCGGTGTTCGCCAGCAGTCCCATGTACTGGTCGCTGTGGAGCAGGGCACGGGCCAGTAGGGAACTGGCGTCGATGCCGTCGGGCTCGCCGGCGTGGATGGCGTTGTTCACCCAGAGGATCCGCTTGCCCGCCGCGCGAATGCTGTCGGGGTGAGGGAACGTGCCGTCGTGCAGCACGAAGAGATGGATCGGCAGGCCGTTGTCGTCGGCCCCGATCACGGTGAGGGTGGCCTGGCGGGGATGCTGTTCGGCCAGTTGACGGAACTCCTCCACCGCTTCGGCCCAGGTGGGCGCGGTGTTGCCGGTGAAGGTCCATTGGGCCGTGGCCGGCAGAGCGAGCAACAGCGGGAGAGCGTGGATGCAGGAACGCATGGGGCAAAAATGCGCAGCCGCCCGTTCCCTTGGCGGGAGCGGGCGGCCACGGTGATGAACGGGTCAGTTGAAGGTGACGGTGCCGAAGCGGTGCGTCTTCTTCCAGTCGGCGTAGATGAACAGACGATCATCGGCGATCTGGGCGGCGGACTTGGGCCGGATGATGGCCTCGCGCTTCTCCACCGACAGCAGGGCCTCCCGATGCACCTTCCCATCGCCAGCGATGGTCGCCAGTGTGACCAATGCCTCCCTCCCCGGCCGGTAGGACTGCACTTTGTCACCCGGCTTCAGGAAGAGGTTCGCGCCATTGTCGTTGAACAGCAGGTGGATGTTGTCCCCTTTCAACACCATGCCATAGGAGGAGGCCCTTCCGCCGTCGTTGATCGTGTGTTGGCGCTTGGGCACTTTGGCCGCCCATTCGATGTCGCCGTTCGGATCGATGTTCACGGCGATGATGTCGTTGTAGACGTAGTGGTAGGTGGTCGTGCAGGTCTGTCCCCCGTTCGCATTGGTGCTACAGGTGGTCACGGTGTAGTAGTTGTACTGCTCGCCCATGAGGATGGCGCCGCCATCGCTGCGGACGATGATGTCGCGCAGTTCGTAATCGTACATCTCCAGCTCCTCGCCTTTTCGCTCGGCACGCTTGGTGGCCTTGGCCTCCTCCTTCTCGGTCATGTACATGGTGATGAAGTCGCGGTCGAATTCCTTGAAGCTGGAATGGACGATCTGCTTGGTGGTGCGGTCCAGGCGGAGGAAGAACGCACCACTGGTGGCGAAGGACCCTTTTGCCCCGTAGAAGCCGCCGCACAGGATGTCGCCCTCCCGCGCGATGGTGATCGACAGGTCCTGCAGGAACTTGTCCGGTACCACCACGGCATGGTCCTCGGGCGCAGAGCCATCGCTCCTGTACACGAGCAGGTGGTACGTATAGGTGGCCTTGCCGTCCTTCCGCAATTCCTTGGCCTCACGCTTCTCGGCGTATTTGTTCCCGATCACCATCACCGACCCGTCATCGTCCACACGCAGGCGCTCCACCCGGAACTCATCATCCTTGTAGGGCAGATCGACGCGCTGCTCCCATTGCACCTGCAGGCCGGTATCGAGGACCTTCAACTCGAACCGTTCGTGGCCTTCCTTCTCGAAGGGCAACCTCTGGTGCACGAGGATCATGCGGTCGTTCGGGGATACGTGAACGGAGAAGGACCCTTGGTTGCGCCGGCGTTCCACGTCCATGGTGGCCAGTTTCTGCAGCCGGACCGCCGGGCTCATGTCACCGGCATTGAAAACACGCCCATACAGCGTGTTCCTGTTCTCCTTCTTGTCGAAGAAGCTGGTGAAGACAATGATCTTGTCGTCGGCCAATACGATGCGTTCCAGGCTGTGGTCCTTTTTATCGATCTCCAAGGGGAGCACCTTCTGGTACACGACCTTGTGCCTGGTGTCCATCTTCCGGATGAACAGCTCCTTCTTGAGCCTGACGGTCATGTAGACCGCCTCATCGGTATAGCCGAACATGCTGGCGAACACGCCATCCTTGTTGTCCGACATTTCCGCCCCCCACTCCACAGTGGCGCGGTCGGTCTTGGTTTGTGCATGAAGTTGGCCGAATGGGCCGATCAGAGCGGCCATCAGGCCGACGAGGGGTGTCTTTGTCATGAGGTGTGATCGCAGCCAAAATAGGCAAACCCGTCGTCACGACACGCGCGACCATCGGAACCGTGGCGCATGCGCATGCCATGATCCCGAACATCGTAGGTGTTGAAGCGCGTCCAGCCTGCATCTTGGAGTTTTCACCGTGCCATCTATATTTGGATGACATTCGTACCAAATCGAAGGGGAGACACCATGGCCGACGATCGAGAGGACGTGTATTCCAAAGCCGTTCGCGCTGGCAAGCGCACCTACTTCTTCGACGTGAAAAGCACTCGGGGCAAGGACCTTTACTTGACCATCACCGAAAGCAAGAAATTCACCCACGAGGACGGTAGCACCTCCTACGACAAGCACAAGATCTTCCTGTACAAGGAGGATTTCGAGAAGTTCATCGATGGGCTGCGGGATGCCTACGCTGAGATCGACCGCCTGCGCGAGTCGGGCGAATACATGCGCCACGACCACCGCCGCGATGGCCGCTCCAATTCCGACAACCCTCCCTACACCGACGTGAACTTCGAGGACCTGGACAGGAAGGACATCTGACAGTGCCCTTTCGCGGCCCACTGCTGGCCGCCCCCCGGCCGAGGACGAGCCACACCACACAAGCCCGCTCGTTCTATTGATCCGGCAGTAAATAGTTGACACTTTGGCGCGATCCTTGGATCCTGCATTTCATGCGAACGAACGACTCTAGGAAACTTTCGATACCGGAGCTCAATGAGCGCCGTAGGCAGGTGGTGGCCTGCTTGAAAAAGGGCATGGCCCAGAATGCCACCGCTGAACTCTGCGGC
>Ga0207868_1000863_pt1 | contig 26250 bp, 20 predicted proteins | sample Passage237B_FD_187370 | JGI IMG/M metagenome (GOLD analysis project Ga0207868, IMG submission 187370) | Cellulose adapted compost microbial communities from Newby Island Compost Facility, Milpitas, CA, USA - Passage2 37B (SPAdes) (version 3) ... | reverse complement strand
CATAGGGAGCCTCGACGATGAGGTCGGCGGCGTAGGTGGACGAAACGAAGCCGATGGCAGCAACACCGGCAAGCAGACTGATCGCAATGCGATTCATGGGAGACCCTCCTGATTAGTTGAGTGAAATTACCGCTCTCGCCGTTTCCGGTCTACGCCGAATATCCAAATTCGAACTTAATACAGCCACTTATGTGGCAGCTGTTGCATGTTTGCACCGCAATCGCCGGAAGCAAAAGGCGATGCCCCTGTAATTGCACAACTTTCCGGACATGAACGAAAAGCCAAAAACGAGCCGTTCAGTTTCCGGTAACCGCAAGTGTGGCGAAAACCGGTCCGATTGTGGCGGCAGGCTGCTTCGGGAGGTTAACGAAGCCCCCTTGGCGCGCGCCTCGCTCCACCACGCCGAGCGCGATCGGGGCAGTTTCTCGAGGGGACACTCACGGGCAGCAAAAACCCCGCCGCGGAAAACCGCGACGGGGTCGATCCTAACCGACGATGTCGGATGCGATCAGAAGCGGAAGTTGATGCCAGCCGTGACCGCATGCGAGGTCAGGCTGAAGTCGTTTTCGGTCGCGTTGATCGTGTAGGTCTTGGTGCCGTAATCCGAGTAACGGTACTGCAGATCGAGCGACACGTTGTCCGCCACGGCGAACTCGACGCCCGCGCCGGCCGTCCAGCCGATGTGAGTCTGGGTGTCTTCGATCGGCGTGACGGTGTCGTTCACGGTGTTGTTGGCGAATGCCAGACCGGCCGTCACGTAGGGCAGGAAGGCGCCGCCGTCGAAACCGAGACGGCCACGGATGCTACCAGCCCAGTTGGTGTTGAAGGTATAATCGCCGGCGGCCGTCTCGCCGCTGATGTCGGCCCAGGCGATGTCGGCCACGATACCGGCCACGATGGCTTCCGAGACGGTGAAGTCGGCACCGGCGGTCAGGCCGACCTTCCAGCCTTCGGTGTCGAACTCTTCGTCAAGGCCGATCAGGCCTTCTTCATCGGTGATCGTGCCCCAGCCGTAGCCGGCGAACACACCAATGTAGGCACCATCCCAGCCGCCCGAGGACGCCACGACGCCCGGGGCAACCGGAGCGTAGTCGACGATCAGGTCGGCAGCGTGAGCGGACGAAGCGACGCCGAGGGCAGCGACGCCAGCCAGCAGGGTGAGAGCGATACGATTCATAGAGGGGACTCCTATAATACGGATACGCAGCCTAACGGCCGCGCCCCCTAAAATCGACCTATCGGGATTAAGTTGTGACCCCCACCCTGCTCCTCCCCGCGAAAGTGTTGCGGCGATGCATCAGGGGTTTTGACCCCATCCGGGCGAAACCCCTGCAATTCCGGCATTGTCACGGACTCGTGGAACCGAGGCTTTCGCGCTCGACTAGACTTTGCAAAAATCAATTGTGACGGGACGCCGCATTGTTGCCTTACTGTCGCCCGGCACGGCCGACATTTGCGTCACATTCCCTCACGTTTGCCTAAATTATGCCGCGAGCGTTACCGCCCCTGCCATGGTGATTCAGGTAATTCCGGAGCGCCGCAGGGGACTCGGCGCCCTGCCCGGCTCGACCCACGGCATAGCCATGCGCGACACTCTTAGGCTCAGGCCGCCTCGAGGAACTCGATGACCATGGCCGCCGTCCAGGTGAAGCGGCCGCCGCCGCAGGGCTCGCCGGAGTCGGGGTCGTAGTACTCGGCAAACCCCGACTGGGTGATGAGATCGAGGCTCGAGCGGACGATATGCTCGGCTACCGTGGTTTCGCCAACCGCGCTGAGCCCGTCCTGGATCATGTAGTTCATCACCAGCCAGGCCGGCCCGCGCCAGTAGCGCTTGGCCTCGAAGCGCGGATCGGTGGGGTCGTGCGAAGGGATGATGTGGCGAACCGCGCCCGACCAGGCCTCGATGGTGCGAGCGATCGCCTCGGCCCGTCCGGGCGGAATAGCGGCAAAGACGGGCAGCAGGCCGCCGATGGAGGCGCTCTCGACCAGTTGCCCGGTGCTGCGGTCATGGCAGAGATACTGCCCGTGCCGCTCGCTCCACAGGGTTTCCAGCGCCCCCAGCCCCTTGGCAGCGCGGCTGCGGTTGGCCCGGGCGATTTCGGGCTCGCCAAGCTCCTCGGCCAGCGCCGCGAGATCGCTCATCGAGCGGATGAGGATGGCGTTGAAGCCGGGATCGACCACCTTGAAGGGCGAGGCTTCATGCAGGCGCGCATTGTCCCAGCCGAGCGAGCGGAAGAGCTGCACCAGATAGAGGTAGCGGTCATATTGCGCCTTGGTCGGCCGGTGCGCCGGATCGGCATGCTGCGTGTCGCGGCGCACATATTCGCCCACGCCCTCGGTGGGGACGCGCTCGAAGGCCTCGTCCCAATCCACCGAGTTGTCGCGCCCCGACTCCCAGGGGTGGAGGATGGCCACCAGCCCCTCCCCTGCCGGATCGCGCATCTGGTAGAACCAGCGGTGCCACGCATCGATCTTCGGCAGCAGGGCGCGAGCACGTTCGGCCGCCGCTGCCTTGTCCTTCGCCCGGTCGTAGAGACGCTTGACCGCGAACCCCGCGACGGGCGGCTGGGTGATGCCCGAAGTCGCCGTTGGCCGGCCGGTGTTCCACACCTCAGGGCCGGGGAAATAGCCGTCGGAATAGACGTGGAAGACGATGTGGGGAACCATGCCGTCGGGCCACTGGTGCGCGAACAGCGTTTCGATTTCCGTCCAGGCCCGCGCCTCGTCATAGTGGCACTGCCCCAGCGCCGTGAGGCACGAATCCCAGTTCCATTGGAACGGGTAGAGCCCCTTGGTGGGGATGGTGTAGCTGCCCCGGTCGTTCTCCTTCAGCACCTCGATGGCGAGGGCGCGGATTTCGGCATGGCTGGTCATGTGAGGGTACCTGTGTCGTTGGGCGGCCGGCCGGAACCGGCCCGGTGTCATGCCGTCACGGCCTGGGAAGTCTCGGGGTCGAACCAGCGGACGCGGTCGGGCTTGGGCACGAGGCTGAGCTCGTCGCCGGGCGCGATCCTGATGTCGCTGTCAACGATGGCGCGGAACAGCGCCCCATCCACCTCCGTGGTGACGAGCGTGTGCGCCCCGAGCGGCTCGATAACGCGCGCCGTGGCCTTGAGGCCCCCGGGCGCAACGGTGAGATCCTCGGGGCGTATGGCGAATTCGAGCTCGGGCCCGCCCTTCGGCGGACCGTCGAGTGCGATGCCGGCAACGTGGTAGCGGCCATCGCCATTGCGCCTGGCGGGCAGGAAGTTCATCGGCGGGTTGCCGATGAAGCTGCCGACGAAGCGGGCGGCGGGGTTGCGATAGACTTCGACCGGGGAGGCGGCCTGCACGATGCGCCCGCCATTCATCACCGAAATCCGGTCGGCGAGCGACATGGCCTCCACCTGGTCGTGGGTGACGTAGATGGTGGTGGTCTTCGAGTTCGCCAGCACGCCCTTGAGTTCGGCGCGCATTTCGAGGCGCAGCAGCGCATCGAGGTTGGAGAGCGGCTCGTCCATCAGGATCACGTCGGGCTCCATGGCGAGGGCTCGCGCCACGGCCACGCGCTGGCGCTGCCCGCCCGAGAGCTGGCCGGAATAGCGCTTCAACAACTGCTCGATATGCATGAGTTCGGCAGTGCGGGTGACGCGGCGCTCGACCTCGGCCTGCGGCATCTTCTTCATCCTGAGGCCGAAGGCGATGTTCTCGTAGACGGTGAGGTGCGGGAACACGGCGTAGTTCTGGAACACCATGGCGATGCCGCGCTCGCGCGGCGGCAGCTGGTCGACGCGGCGCCCGCCGATCCACACCTCGCCCTGGGTGGGGGATTCGAGGCCGGCGATGATGCGCAACAGCGTGGTCTTGCCGCAGCCCGAGGCGCCGAGCAGCACCATGAATTCCTGGTCGGCAATGGTGAGGTCGATCGAATGCAGGGCCTTGAACGACCCGAAACTCTTGGCGACACCCTTGATCTGGATTTCGGCCACCGTGGACCTCCCTAGCGGTTGGCGATGCCCCACATCGCGAACATGTATTTGCGGACAGCGAAGATGAAGACGAGCGCCGGCACCACCAGCGCCGCGCCGCCGGCAAAGCGCAGGTGCAGCGGCGAGACCGAAAGGCTCTGGAGCAGGAAGGCGGTGAGCGTCCGGTTCTCGACCGTCAGCACCGCGGCGGCGAACACCTCGTTCCAGCTGATGGTGAAGGCGAAGATGGCCGAGGCGGTAATGCCCGGCAGCACCAGCGGCATCACCACCTTCTGGAACGCCTGCAGCCGGTTGCAGCCGAGCGTCCATGCCGCCTCCTCGAGTTCGATCGGAATGCCCGAAAAGATCGAGAAGGTAACGAGCACCGCGAACGGAATGGCGAGGGTGGTGTGGACCAGCGCCAGCCCCAGCGGCGTATCGTCGAGCCCGATGCGGATGAACATGACCGCGATGGGCAGCGCCAGCAGCGGCAGCGGGAAGGCGCGGGTCATCAGCACCAGCATGCGGAAGGTGGCCTTGCCGGGAAACTCGAAGCGGCTCAGCGCATAGCCGGCCGGCGCGCCGATACCGATGGAGAGCAGCATGGTGAGCACCGCGACCAGCACCGAGTTCCACAGCGCCTTCAGTACCCCAGTGAAGGAGAGAAAGAAGTTGACCGAGCCCATGTCGAAGCTCGGCACGCCCGTCTTGGGGAAGGCGGTAACCTCCTGCGGCGACGAGAAGGTGTTCACGAACAGCAGGTAGATCGGCACCAGCACCCAGGCGCAGAGCAGCACCACGCTGGTCCAGAACAGGAAGCGTCCGGCCACTCCGATATCGGAGACGGCGCGCGGCTTGTCCTCGGCGGCGACGGTTGCGGCGGTCATAGCGTGGCCCCCTTCGGCGTGCGCAGGACGCGGAGGAACACCAGCGTCGCCGCAATCGAGATGGCGAGGATGACGAGCGCATAGGCCGCGGCGACGTTGCGGTCGTTGAGGGCGAACTGCCAGTTGAAGGTCTCGCCCACCAGCACCGGCAGCGTCGTGCCGCCCAGCGCCACCACCACGGCAAAAACCTCGAAGGCGGCGATGGTGCGAAGGATCAGCGCGGTCTGGATCGAGGGCCGCAGCATGGGCAGCGTCACCTTGACGAAGCGCTTCCATGGCCCGGCCCCGAACACCTCGGCGGCTTCGTAATATTCCTTGGGGATCAGCCCCATGCCGGAGACGAGGATCACCATGACGATGGCGGTGGCGCGCCACAGCTCGGCGAGGATCACGGCGATGAAGATGACCCAGAGGTTCTGGTAGCCGAGGAAGAGGATGGGGCGTTCGATAATGCCGAGCCCCACGAGCATCGAGTTGAGGAAGCCCGACTGCTCGAAGATGGCGAGCCAGATGATTCCCGCCGCGAGATCCGAGAGCCCCAACGGAATGGTGAAGATGTAGAGGATGGTGTTGCGGGCGGTGTTCAGCTTGGCCACCACCTGCGCCATGGCGAGCGCCATGATGAGCTGCAGCGGCACCACGATGGCGGCGAGGATGATGGTGTTCCAGAAGGTGGGCCAGAACTTCCAGTTGCTGGCCATGGTCTGGAAGTGCTTGAGCGTCAGCCCCTCGGGTGTCGAGAAGGCGAGCCAGGCGATCTGCAGGAACGGCCACAGGAAGAAGACGACGAGGAAGATCGTCGCCGGGGCCAGCAGCAGATAGGGCAGTGTCCTTGAGTTCATCGTCCGCCTCGCGCTGAGGAAGGACCGCCCGGAGCCGAAGCCCCGGACGGCAAGGTCGGGAGGACCTTATTCCACCGGGCACGGCCCCTCGGAGGGCGCGTCGGGCAGCCAGCACGGCGCACCCGTCTCGTTCATCAGGTTGCGCAGGGTATCGGCCTGCTGGTCGAGCACCTGCCGCACATCCTGGTTGGCGAGCACGATGCGCTCGAACGTGTCGATATAGACCTGGTTGAACTGCCCGCCCTTGTCGCCAAGGCCGATGGGCAGCAGCGCCGGCAGCGCGTCGGCGGAGGCGGTCATGGCCGCGATGGCGGGTCCGAGCGCCTTGGCCGAGGCCGGCAGTTCGGCCGGCATGGCCGCATCCGTCACCGGGAAGAAGTTGGTGGCGAGCAACGTTGCGACCTGCTGCTCGGGCTGCATCATGTACTTGACCAGCTCCTTGGCCTTGTCGATGTCGGGCGCGCTCTTGGGCACCGCGATGCCGGCGAGCACCGGCATGAACGCCCTGCCCTTCGGGCCAGATGGCGCCGGGAAGGCGACGAAGTCGTCCGGCTTCTGGTTGAAGGCCTCGGACAGTCGGGCGATGTGGTCGAAGGCAAGCCACACGTCACCGGTCAGCAGCGGCTCCTGCATGAAGTCGTAGTTGGTCGAAGCCGGGTTGGTGTACTGCCACAGCTCCTTGAACTTGCCCCAGGCCGCTTCGGCCTCGGCCGAGCGGAACTTCGTCACTTCCGAGCCCGTATAGGCGGGCAACAGGAAGCCCTGGAAGAAGCGGTGCTTCAGGCCCTTCGGGCCGGCAGGGAAGCCGAACCTGGGCGACCCGGTCTGCTCGGCGAGGTTTTTCGCCCAGGCGACCACCTGGTCATAGGTCAGGTTGTTGATGTCGGCACCCTCGGGCAGGTACTGCAGCGCCTGCTTGTTGGCCGCCATCACGTAATTGGCCTGCATCCAGGGCAGGAATTTCTGCTCGGAGGTGCCGAGCTTGCCCAGTTCCATGAAGGCCGGGCTGACATTGACGCCGCCCAGATCCACGTCCGAGAGGTCCACCCAGCTGTCGGCGAAGGTGGTGAGGTCGCCATAAAGGCCGCCGACCACGCCGATGGCGCCCGATCCGGCCTCGGTTTCGGCCTGGATGCGGGTGATGAACGGGCCTGGCTCCTGCGGCTGGAAATCGACGCCGCCGGGGAAGTCCTTGAGCACCTGCTCGCGCATCTTCTGGGTCTCTTCGACCGGCACTGCCTGGTTGGACCAGAACAGCACCTGCGCATTCGCCGTACCGGCCAGAAGGCCGAGCGCCACCGTGGCTGCGGCGAGAGTCCTGATTGGGTGTTTCACGTCGTCTCCTCCCTGTTGGAACTATAGTCGGCGAACCACCTCCGGGGCTGGTCCGTGGCTGGCGCGCGCCACCAGTTGCGGCGCGATGAGCCTGGTGAGTGGGGTTGCGGGCTTCTTTTCGATGACCTGCACCAGCATGCCCGCGATCTCGCGGGCCGCCTCGCGCGTCCGCGCCTCGAAGGTGGTGAGGCCTGGCGGCGCGTAAGCAGCAGCCGTGATATTGTCGAAGCCGACTACCGAGAGGTCGCGCGGGATCGAGAGCCCTGCCCGCGACGCTTCCTCCATGACGGTGAGGGCGAGTTCGTCGAATAGCCCGAGAATCGCCGTTGGCCGGCGCGCGGCGTGGATCAGCGAGTTGATCGCGGCCACCGTGGCGCCGCGGTCGAAGCGCGGGGCGCTCACCACGTCGAGGATGACATTGGGGTCGCCGCGCCGCGAGATGGCGTCGCGCAGGCCGCGCTCGCGCATGTGCCGGAAGGTCATCGGGTCGGAAATGCTGACGAGGCCAAAATGGCGATGGCCGAGCTCGTAGAGCATGTCGAAGGCCTCGGCGAAGGCCGCGGTGCTGTCGGCATCGAGCCAGTTGAAGGCGGCCGAGGAATCGAGCAGCCGGCCATGGGCAACGAAGGGGAAGTTGCGCTCCATCAGATAGGCGAGCCGCTCGTCCGCCTCGCCGATGCGCGGCACCACCACGCCATCGGCCCGCCCCGATTCGACCACGTGGCGTAGCACCGACAGTTCGGGGCGCCCGGCCGGCACGGTGGCGATGAAAAGGTCCATGCCGTGATCGACCAGCCCCTCGCCCAGTCCGGTGAGGAATTCGCCCAGATAGGAGTCGATGAAGTTCGGCCCCCGCACTGGCATGACGAAGCCGACGAAACCCGACCGGCCCGAAACCAGCTGCCGCGCCGCGAGATTGGGGACATAGCCATATTGCTGCGCCGCCTCGGCGACGCGCTGGCGCGTCTTGAGGGCAATGGCGGTATCTCCCGACAGGGCGCGCGAAACGGTGCCGACGGAAACGTCGAGCCTGGCCGCCAGTTCGCGCAGCGTAATACCTGCCATCCTCCGCTCCTCCCAGAGCACGGCTAGTTTAAAACGTTTTACGACGATTGCAAACGTTTAAAATCGCAGCCCACGACATAGAGGACAGAAGAACTGCGCCCTCCGGTGAGCGCAGGGGAAAGAGCGAGGCGGACGAAAGGGTTAGCCGGAGCGCGGAGCCGAACCCTGCGACAGCTTGAGTCGATGCACTTTCGAGAGAAAGGATGGTGGGTGCGACAGGGATTGAACCTGTGACCCCCGCCGTGTGAAGGCGATGCTCTCCCGCTGAGCTACGCACCCATCCATGGACCCTGGTGGTCCGGAAATTGCACCGGCGAAAAGTGCCGGAGACGCAGGGACTTACGGGGTCCCGAGGCGGAGATGGTGGGTGTAACAGGGATTGAACCTGTGACCCCTACCATGTCAAGGTAGTGCTCTCCCGCTGAGCTATACACCCATCTTCGCTTCGACCGGAGCAGTCGCCCCGTCGCGTGGGGGCGGATACACCACAAAACCGCGCCGAGGGTCAAGCGGGAAATCCCACAGATTTGCCGCCTGGGGGAAAACCCGGCCGGAGCCCCGGTTTCAGGCCGCCAGCAGCCGCTCGACTTCGTGCACCAGGTCCTTGAGATGGAAGGGTTTGGACAGGACGGAGGCATCGCGCGGCGCATCCGAGTCGGGGTTGAGCGCCACGGCAGCAAAGCCGGTGATGAACATGACCTTGAGATCGGGGTCGAGTTCGGTGGCCCGGCGCGCCAGCTCGATGCCGTCCATCTCCGGCATCACGATATCGCTCAGCAGCAGCGAGAACGGCTCCTCGCGCAGACGCTCATAGGCCGACTTGCCGTTGTCGAACGAAACGACCTCGTAGCCTGCGGTCTTGAGGGCGCGCGTGAGGAACTGCCGCATGTCGTTGTCGTCTTCAGCAAGCAAAATGCGCTTCATGGCACCCATCTTAGGATTCTCACGGCAGACTCTAATGCCTCATGTTTAATGCAAGTTTTCTCTGTCGAGAACCTCCACCCCCGCGATGTGATCGTGCCCCGAGCGCGGATTATGGACAATCGGCCACGAGCGCGGCAGAGTGCCCCAAGAGGTGCTTCGGCACCCCCAAGGGAGAGTTTGCGTGCAGTCCGACTACTGGGACAGGCCGGCATTCGAAACGATAAGGCCGCGGCGGTTGATCGCCCCCCTCGTGTTCAATTCCGGCCATTCGGGATCGGACTACCCCGAGCGCTTCCTCAAGATGACGCGGCTCGACCACCTGTCCATCCGCCAATCAGAAGACGCCTTCGTCGATGAGCTGTTCAGCCGCGCCCCGCATCTGGGCACACCGCTGATCCGCGCGCATTTCCCCCGCGCCTATCTCGACATCAACCGCGAGCCCTGGGAACTCGACCCCACCATGTTCGTCGAGCCGCTTTCCGAGCGGTTCAACACCACCAGCCCGCGCGTGGCCGCGGGGCTCGGCACGCTGGCTCGCGTGGTGGCCGAGAACAAGCCCATCTACAAGGAACGGCTGACCCTCGACGATGCCCGCATGCGCATCGAGGGCATCTACCAGCCCTATCACGCCACGCTGCAGAAGCTGCTCACCGAGGCCTATTCGGCCTTCGGCGTCGCCGTGCTGATCGACTGCCACTCGATGCCCCGACTCGCGCGCTCGGGCGACCGGCTGGCCCCCGATGTGGTGCTGGGCGATCGCTACGGCACCACCTGCTCGCCCATCCTTGCCGACCTCGCCGAACTGGTCTTTACCAGCGCCGGGCTGCGGGTGGCGCGCAACCGCCCCTATGCCGGCGGCTTCTGCACCCGCACCTATGGCCGCCCCCAGCACGGCGTCCATGCCCTGCAGATCGAGGTCAGCCGCCATCTCTACATGAACGAGGTGACGCTGGAGAAGCACGAGGGCTTCACCGCCATGAAGCAGCTGATCGAGCGCTTCCTCGTCGCCCTGATCGGGCTCGACCTGAGCCTCCTTGCCCCGCCGGCCGGCATCACGGAGCAGTTCGCGGCCGAGTAGCCGGAGCCGGGTCACGGATCATCCCGGCGGCATTTGGCGCACCACGTGACATCAGCACGCATCCGTGCACTGGTGGCACCAGAAAAAATCGGGCCGCCGAAGCGGCCCAGTCAAGGGAGGAAACGATGGCGGCCAGTCACTTAGGCCCAAGTCGCGGTCCAGGTTTCGAGCCGCCCATCCATCATGCACTGACCGGGATGAACTGATTTGCCCATCCCCACAAGCTCACACCAAGTCTTCAACATCCGCGGCCGCCGCATTGTTGCAAAAATGAATCAACGCGCCGGGCGACTACTGTCGTCTATTTGCCACCGCGACGGCCTCATCACGTTGGATTCGTTCCAAAAACCGCTTCGGACCCCAGTATGAACGATACACCTCTTGGAGACCTTTCCGCCGATCTGGTGCGCCAGACCCTGCTCGATGCGGCGGAAATCGCCGCCGCCATCACCCTGCCGCGCTTCCGCCAGGGCATTGCGGTGGACAACAAGTGGAGCGTCGGCTTCGACCCGGTGACCGAAGCCGACCGCGAGGCCGAGCGGGTGATCCGCAACCTGCTGGCCGAACGCTTCCCCGACCACTCGATTCTGGGCGAGGAGTGGGACGACAAGGCCGGCAGCGCGCCCTATGCCTGGATCATCGACCCCATCGACGGCACCCGCGCCTTCGTCACCGGCGTGCCGGTGTGGGGCACGCTGGTCGGCCTGACGATGAACGGTCGCGCCGTGGCGGGCCTGATGGCCCAGCCCTTTACCGGCGAAATCTACCTCAGCCTGCCGGGCGAGGCGCATTACCACCGCGGCGCCGAACACCTGCCGCTCAGGACCAGCGGCGTGACCGAACTCGCCAAGGCCAAGATGACCACCACCTCGCCCGACCTCTTCGTGCGCCACGACCGCGACCTGTCGGCCGAGTGGAACCGCATCGAGCGCGCGGTGCTCACCACCCGCTACGGCCTCGATTGCTACGGCTATGCGCTGATGGCGGCCGGCCATATCGACCTCGTGGTCGAGGCCGGGCTCAAGAATGTCGATATCTGCCCGCTGATTCCGCTCATTCAGAATGCTGGCGGCGTCGTCACCACCTGGGATGGCGGCCCCGCCGAAGAGGGCGGCAACTGCATTGCCGCCGCCACGCCCGAACTCCACGCCGCCGCCTTGGCGGCCCTCAGAGGCTAGGCGCCTCTACGGCGACCCTGCCCCGATGAACGCGTCGAACGCGGCCAGAACCTGGCCGCGAATCGCGTCGTTCTCCTGGAAGAGCTCGTGCCTGGCGCCGGGCACGATGACGTGACGGCCGGTGCGCATCCTGAGCCCGAGCGTTTCGATGGCGGCGGTGGAAACGATCTCGTCGCGGGCGGCGGCCAGCATCAGCACGGGAATCTTCACAGAACCGGGAAACTGGTCGGTCGCCGCGCCGGCCATGGCGCGGAAGGCGCTCGCCGCCCAGCGGAGGGTGGGGGCCCCGATCTCGAGGTCGGGACGAGCCTTCAGCACATCCACCGCCCGCATGAAGCGGGTGACGTCGGAGGTTACGGCATTGCCGGCAAAGCTCTGCTGCGACTGCGGCTTGTCGGCCCGTCGCCCGACCTGCAAACGCCCCAGACCAAGCAGCGAGAGCGTGCCGGCGAGCCGCGCCATGCCGGCCATGCCGAAGGGCTGGCGGTCCAGAGCCACCATCGGTGCCGACAGGAAAATGCGCTCGAACATCATGCGGTCGCGCGCCCCCGCATAGAGCGAGACGAGCCCGCCCATCGAGTGGCCGACGAGATAGTAGGGCGCCGGGCAATCGGGCAGCAGGATGTTGCGGTGGAAGCTGCTCAGATCAGTCCAGTAGTCGTCGAAATGGCGGACGTAGCCCGCCTTGCTGTTGCCGATCAGCCGCTGGCTGCCGCCCTGGCCGCGCCAGTCGAAGGTGGCGACGGCAAAGCCGCGCACCTGGAAGTCGGCAATGGTCTCGAAATACTTCTCGATGAACTCGGTGCGGCCATGTACGAGGCAGACCGTGCCCTTTGCCGCACCCGCCCCCTTGGGGAAGGTGGCATAGCGCAACCGCACCTTGTCGGCCGTTTCGAACCAGCCCACCCGCGCCCCTTCGGGCACCGGGTTGGAGGGCACCACGGCCAGTTGCGGTCCTGAGGGGTCGACGATGGCGTTCATGCGAGAATCGGCTCGAGGGTTCGGGGCGCGATCATGTCACCCACTCCCTACCGGATTCCCCCCCAGGCGGGAATGACGCCGTGGAAGGAAAGGCGGCGTCACTCCCGGCCGGATGGAGCCCTGGAATGCGCAGCCCCGATACTAAAACAGAAAAGCCAGCGCCTCCTTGGGAGACACTGGCTTTCCTGTGATGGGCCGCCTTGCGGGGGGCGGGTGAAGGCGGCTCATTCGATGTGCCCTGCAGCAGACAGTCAGCACAGTTGCGTTTATAGAAAGCGCTCCCTGAACCCGTTTTGAGCGACACATTCATTTTGGGTTCAGCAATCTGAACGGCCCTCTTGAACGGTCCGATCCCTTCCCTAAATGAATGCTGTCCGCCGGGAGAGCCCGGGGACCGGGAAACCCGGGAGTGCCGCTTGCCCAACAGGGGAGCGCGCATGGGACACCCGCACCAAGCCACGTTGCTCAAAGGAGAATGTGATCATGGCTGCCTACGATTTTTCCCCCTTCTATCGCTCGACCGTCGGCTTCGACCGCGTGTTCAACCGCCTCGACCAGCTGGTCGGCCAGGAGGCCAAGTCCTACCCGCCCTACAATATCGAGAAGACCGGCGCTGACGCCTATCGCATCTCGATTGCCGTGGCGGGCTTCGCCGAAGGCGACATCGCCATCGAGAGCAAGGAGAACAGCCTCGTGGTCAAGGGCGCCAAGCCCGCGGACACCGAGGGCGCCCAGCGCGAGTTCCTCCATCGCGGCATTGCCGAGCGCGCCTTCGAGCTGCGCTTCCAGCTTGCCGACTATGTCGAGGTCGCCGGCGCCAGCCTCGAGAACGGCCTGCTTCACATCGAGCTGAAGCGCGAGATCCCCGAGTCCAAGAAGGCTCGCCAGATCCCGATCTCGACCGCGGCCAAGACCATCGAGGACAAGACGGTCAACTAAGCCTTCTCCGCTCACGAACACTTGGCCGCCAGGCTTGAGTGTGGCGACCAGGAGAACGGAAAACGAGGCGTGGGTTCGCGAGGACCCGCGCCTCTTTCGTTTGCGGCATGGTCAAGATCGGACCGCCACCCTGATGAACACTTCCCTGATCAGCGGTTCAGGTGCGGTTCACACAGGCCTGGATAGGGTCATCACATCGCGCTGAGGGGCGCACCAAACAGGGAACTGAAATGAACAAGCTGATCGCTCGCATCACCGTCCTGGCTCTCGTCTCCGGCGTTACCATCGCGGCGACCGTTGCCCCCGCAGCAGCCCGCTTCATGGCGCTCTGAGCGCCTCCGGCCATCAGGCAACACAGGGCCCTCCGGGGCCCTTTCTATTTTGCGGCGCTGACAGGCTGCCTGCCCTGTCCCGACCCTACTTCCGGGTCCCTGCCCGCGCCTTCCCGTCATGCGGGCCCAACTCCCGCTTCGGCACATCCGTCCAGTGCTCCCCGCGCGTTGCAAAATCGGCGTTGCGCTCCGGGTTCAGCGGGTAGTTGAGCTGGTTCCCCGGCACGTCGTGCTCGCCGATCACCAGCAGGTGCACGTCCTCTCTCGAATTGTTCAGGAAGCTGTGCGCAATGCCGGTGCCCGCCGGAAAGGCTGCGCTGTCGCCTTCGTCGAGCTCGTGCAGCACCCCGTCGATCCAGACGTCGGGCTTCCCCTTCAGGACCAGCACGAACTCGTCCTCGCGACTCTCAGCATGCGGAAAAGAACTCCGGTTGCCCGGCGGCAGCACGTCGTAGTTGACGGCAAGTCGCGTCAGCCCGCCTTCGGCGCCGAGAAGTGCACGGTGACCGCCAAACCGCGCCGACGCAGAATCGGACACGGGCTGCAGCCGCTCGGTGAAATGCGCGACGAAGTCCGGCCGCCCTGCCCTGTCGGCCGGCCCCGGCTTCCGCGACCCCGCCACCGCCTTGCCGTCATGCGGCCCGAGCGGACGCCGCGGCGCATCGGCCCAATACCTGCCGCGAACGGCGAAAGCTGCGTTGCGGGCAGGCTCGAGTGGGTAGTTGACTCGGTTCGTCTCCTTGTTCGCCTCGCCGATGACGAGAAGATGCATGTCCTCGTCGGCATTGTTGAGGAACGAGTGGGCGATGCCGGTGCCCGCCGGGAACGCTGCCCAGTCACCCGCTTCCAGCGGATGGAGCACGCCGTCGATCCACACGTCCGGCCGCCCTCCGAGCACGAAGACGAATTCGTCCTCGTCGCTCTCCGCATGGGGGAATGACGAGCGGCTGCCCGGCGCCTGCACCTCGTAGTGGATGCCGATCCTGCTCAGCCCCTGCGCCCTGCCGATCGGGCTCCCCTGCCCGCCCATGTCGCGATAGCCAGCATCGTTGAGCGGCGCGAGGCCCTGGGTGATGTGAGCGATGAATGGAGGACGGCCGGCTTTCGGCATACTGCGCTCCTTGCTGGCATGCAGACAAGCATGCCCCCGGCAGTCTGTCGAGCTTAAGGGCGACGGCCATTTCCTATGCCCGATTCCCGGCGGGCCACCCCGGACCGCGCCACATGCGCGTGGCCCCTAGGCTCGCAATCCTACTCAATTCCTATTTCGAGCCCCGTATCTCCTACGCCTCGCTGCTGCAACACGGCAAAAAAGTGGCTTGGGGCGCTTGCCCGCTGTTTGGAATTGTGCAAATGTAGCCTCGATAGGACAGCACGTCTGTCCAATTTCGTGAGCGGCCGGTCTCCCCGGATGCGTTTCACACGCCGATCCGGCTGGCCCGCTTGACGAAAGCGGAAACGGAGGGGTGGGGCCTTATCGAGCCCGAATGAGCGGCCATTTGGATGCAGAGCCGCTCCCCACTAAAGGATTGCGCACTCGGATTCGAGCCGTACACTGAGGTACGACTGGGGGCCGTAGGCGTGTCGAAAGGAACTAACCGGCTGGGGCGCACCGCCCCAAACCGGACACGACTGCAAAAAGAGGACTTTGCACATGGCTGTCACGAGGAACGGTAGACAAACATCCCCCGTCATGGACGCCGGCATGCGCAAAGACCTCCCAGCCGGCGTCATGCGGCCAGAGGCTGGGGGGCTCTATGATCCGACACGCGAGCACGACGCCTGTGGCGTCGGCTTCATCGTAGACTTGAAGAACCGCCCGAGCCGGAAGATCGTCGAGAACGGGCTCAAGATCCTCGAGAACCTCGAGCATCGCGGCGCGGTTGGCGCGGACCCCCTGATGGGCGACGGCGCCGGCATCATGGTGCAGATCCCGCACGCATTCTTTGCCAAGGAAGCGGACCGCCTCGGCTTCCGCCTGCCCGAAAAGGGCCGGTATGCCGTCGGCTTCATCTTCATGCCGCAGGACGCCGACCTCCGTCTCAAGATGGAGAGGGTCGTCAACAAGGTGATCGAGGACGAGGGCCAGACGGTCATCGGCTGGCGCGACGTGCCCTCGGACAATTCTTCGCTTTCGAAGGATCCCGAGATCGTCGCCACTGAGCCCTATCACCGCCAGGTCATCATCGGCCGCGGCGACGGCATCGAGGACGAGGAGACCTTCGAGCGCAAGCTCTACATCATTCGCAAGGTGATCTCGGCCAAGATTCACTCGGCCTTTGAGGGCAAGCCGAACGACTTCTATGTCGTGTCGATGAGCTGCCGTACGCTCGTCTACAAGGGCATGTTCCTCAGCTGGCAGCTGGGCGCCTATTACAAGGACCTGCACGATCCGGACTTCCAGTCCGCCCTCGCGCTCGTCCACCAGCGCTTTTCAACCAACACGTTCCCGTCGTGGCGGCTGGCGCACCCCTACCGGTTCGTCTGCCACAATGGCGAAATCAACACCGTGCGCGGCAACGTCAACTGGATGGCGGCCCGCCAGGCCTCCGTGTCCTCGCCGCTCTTCGGCGCCGACATCCAGAAGCTGTGGCCGATTTCCTATCCCGGCCAGTCGGATACTGCCTGCTTCGACAACGCGCTCGAGTTCCTGCTGCGCGGCGGCTACTCGCTGCCGCATGCGGCCATGATGCTCATTCCCGAGGCCTGGGCCGGCAACCCGCTGATGGACGAGGACCGCAGGGCCTTCTACGAGTACCACGCCGCGCTGATGGAGCCGTGGGACGGCCCGGCCGCCATGTGCTTCTCCGATGGCGTGCATATCGGCGCGACGCTCGACCGCAACGGCCTGCGTCCGGCCCGCTACTTCGTCACCGAGGATGACGAGGTGATCATGTCGTCCGAGGCTGGCGTGCTGCCGATCCCGGCCGAGAAGATCAAGGTCAAGTGGCGCCTGCAGCCGGGCAAGATGCTGCTCATCGATTTGAAGCAGGGCCGCATCGTCTCCGACGAGGAGATCAAGAAGGAACTCTCGACCGCCCATCCCTACAAGCAGTGGCTGGGCCGCACCCAGATCGTGCTCGAGGATCTGCCGCCGGTTCACTTCGAGCCCAAGACCTCGGACATTCCGCTGCTCGATCGTCAGCAGGCCTTCGGCTACACGCAGGAAGACCTCAAGCTCATCCTGCCGCCCATGGCCGTCACCGGCCAAGAAGCGGTGGGCTCGATGGGCACGGACACGCCGATTTCGGCGCTCTCCGCCAAGTCGAAGCTGCTCTATTCCTATTTCAAGCAGAACTTCGCCCAGGTGACGAACCCGCCGATCGACTCGATCCGCGAGGAGCTGGTGATGAGCCTCGTCTCGTTCATCGGCCCGCGTCCGAACGTGCTCGACCTGACGGGCGGCGGCAAGCGCCAGCGCCTCGAAGTGCGCCAGCCGATCCTCTCGAACGAGGACCTCGAGAAGATCCGCGCCATTGGCGGCATGGAGGACAACCCGTTCCGCTCCAAGACGCTGGACATTACCTATCCTGTGTCGGAAGGCGCCGACGGCATGGAGAAGGCGCTCGAGCAGCTCTTTTCGGACGCCGAACTCGCCGTGCATTCGGGCGACAACATCATCATCCTGTCGGACCGGGCGATGAGCCGCGACCGGGTGGCGATCCCTGCCCTGCTGGCCACCGCCGGCGTGCACCATCACCTGATCCGCAAGGGCCTGCGCACCTCGGTGGGCCTCGTGGTCGAAACCGGCGAAGCCCGCGAAGTGCACCACTTCTGCGCGCTGGCAGGCTATGGCGCCGAGGCGATCAACCCCTACCTCGCTTTCGAGACGCTCCTCGCCATGCGCGACCAGCTGCCGGCCGAGGTGGACGATCACGAGCTGATCTACCGCTACATCAAGGCGATCGGTAAGGGCATCCTGAAGGTCACCGCCAAGATGGGCATTTCGACCTACCAGTCCTATTGCGGCGCGCAGATCTTCGACGCCGTGGGCCTGAGCTCGGAGTTCGTCGACCGCTACTTCACCGGCACCGCCACCACCATCGAGGGCGCCGGCCTCAAGGAGATCGCCGAGGAAACCGTGCAGCGTCACAGGGACGCCTTCGGCAACTCGCCGGTGCTCGAGGATTCGCTCGATGTCGGCGGCGACTACGCCTTCCGCTTCCGCGGCGAAGCCCACGTGTGGCGCTCGGAAACGGTCGCCAACCTGCAGCATGCCGCCCGCGGCAACGCGCGCGACAAGTACCGCGAGTTCGCCCGCCAGGTGAACGAGGTCGAGGATAAGTACGTCACCATCCGCTCGCTCTTCCGCCTCAGGAAGGCCGAGGAGGATGGCCGCAAGCCCGTGCCGCTCGACCAGGTGGAACCCGCCTCCGAGATCGTGAAGCGCTTCTCGACCGGCGCCATGTCCTATGGCTCGATCTCGCTCGAGGCGCACACCACGCTTGCCATCGCCATGAACCGCATCGGCGGCAAGTCGAACACGGGCGAAGGCGGCGAGGAGCCGGATCGCTTCGTGCCGATGCCGAACGGCGACTCCAAGCGCTCGGCCATCAAGCAGATCGCCTCGGGCCGCTTCGGCGTGACCACGGAGTACCTGGTCAACTCCGACATGATGCAGATCAAGATGGCCCAGGGCGCCAAGCCCGGCGAAGGCGGCCAGCTGCCCGGCGACAAGGTGAACGAGACCATCGCCCGTGTGCGCCACTCGACCCCGGGCGTCGGCCTCATCAGCCCGCCGCCGCACCATGACATCTATTCCATCGAGGACCTGGCCCAGCTGATCTTCGACCTGAAAAATGCAAACCGCGAAGCGCGCATCAGCGTGAAACTGGTTTCGGAAGCAGGCGTAGGAACCATTGCTGCCGGGGTAGCCAAGGCACATGCCGACCATATCCTGATTTCAGGCTATGATGGTGGTACCGGTGCCTCACCACTGAGTTCAATCCGCCATGCAGGCCTTCCCTGGGAGCTCGGTCTGGCCGAAGCACATCAGACCCTGGTACGCAACAAACTCAGAGGTCGTGTGACAGTTCAGGCAGACGGACAGCTCCGAACCGGTCGTGACCTCGCAATCGCAGCGCTGCTGGGAGCTGAAGAATGGGGTGTGGCAACGGCTGCACTCGTAGCCGCCGGCTGTATCATGATGCGTAAATGCCACCTGAACACCTGTCCCGTAGGTGTTGCCACCCAACGTAAGGAATTACGCGCGCTGTTTTCCGGAAAACCTGAGCATGTAGTGAATATGTTCACCTTCATGGCGATGGAACTGCGGGAAATCATGGCGCAGCTCGGATTCCGTACCGTGGATGAAATGGTTGGCCAGTCGCAATACCTTGAATTCAGAAAAGATCTGAAACACTGGAAACATAAAAACCTCAATTTCGACGCAATCCTCTACAAGGAAAGTACCGGTGTGGATACCGCACTGTACAAGCAGGAGGAGCAGGATCACGGTCTGGGCAATATACTGGACTGGGAACTGATCCGCGCAGCCGAAAAATCGCTCGAATCGAAAGAGGAAACCTATGGAGAGTACCCCATTTCCAACCTGAACCGGGCTGTGGGTACCATGCTTTCCTACGAAATTTCGAAGCGGCATGGTGGTGAAGGTCTCCCCAAGGGAACCATCCATTTCAAATTCAGAGGTACTGCCGGACAAAGCTTCGGAGCCTTTGCCGCGCAGGGCTTGAGACTCGAACTGGAAGGTGACGCCAACGATTACTTCGGAAAAGGACTTAGTGGAGGAGAACTCATCGTTTACCCCGACAGAGATGCCAAGTTCCGCCCGGAAGAAAACATCATTATCGGTAACGTAGCCTTCTACGGAGCTACCTCAGGCCGGGCATTTATCCGCGGTACTGCGGGCGAACGGTTCTGCGTACGGAACTCAGGTGCGCACGTAGTAGTGGAAGGTGTGGGTGATCACGGTCTGGAATACATGACCGGCGGTGTGGCGGTAATACTGGGTGAAACCGGCAGAAACTTTGCAGCCGGTATGTCAGGCGGAGTTGCCTACGTTCTGGATAAAGACTCCAAACTTGAACAGAACATCAACAGGGAGATGGTTGACCTCGTGTCGCTGACGGAGGAAGATGAGGAAATACTAAGGGAATTTGTTGAACATCATTTCCAGCATACGACCAGCAACGTTGCATTCGATTTGCTGCAGAACTGGGAAGTATCGGTCAAACAGTTCACCAAAGTATTGCCAAGGGACTTCAAAGTGGCTCTCGAAAGCCGCGGAATTTCCCTGTCCGATCAGATCAAAAACAAAAACGTGGTCTACAAAGACATCGTAATTGAAGTAAGCCACTCCTGATTAATGTTCAGTATTCAAATTTCTTATTGATATGGGAAAAATAACAGGGTTTCTTGAATATGACCGGGAATTACCCAAAAAGAGACCGGTAGAAGAAAGAGTCAAAGATTATAAAGAAATAGAACCCATACCCACTGTGGAGCAGTCAACCACGCAGGCTGCCCGCTGTATGGACTGCGGTATACCCTTTTGTCATAACGGCTGCCCGCTGGGGAACGTGATTCCTGAGTTCAATGACGCGGTTTATGACAAGAACTGGAAGCTCGCATACGAGATTCTCAGCTCCACCAACAACTTCCCCGAATTCACCGGACGGATCTGCCCTGCACCTTGCGAGGCATCCTGCGTCCTGGGGATCAACAAGCCTCCGGTGGCCATAGAGCTGATCGAGAAATCGATCATCGAAAAGGCTTACGAGCTCGGTTACGTAAAACCCATTATTCCGGAAAAAAGAACCGGGAAAAAGGTAGCCGTCGTCGGGTCAGGCCCTGCGGGTCTGGCAGCCGCCGCTCAGCTTAACCGTGCCGGTCATACCGTAACCGTGTTTGAAAGAGCAGACCAGGTAGGCGGACTGCTTCGCTATGGGATCCCTGACTTCAAGCTCGACAAGGAAGTGGTTAAACGCCGCGTAGCTGTAATGGAGCAGGAAGGAATCGTATTCAAAACCGGGGTGAATGTCGGAAAAGACGTAACCAAAGACGACCTGCTGAACGATTTCGACGCCGTTGTGCTGGCCATGGGTTCTACCGTTCCAAGAGATCTCAAGATCCCTGGAAGAGAACTTAAGGGCATTTACCCAGCGATGGAGTTCCTCAGCCAGCAGAACAAACGCATAGCGGGCATCGACCGAATTTATGATCACCGGGGAGAGGCCTATCAGAATGGTGAAATCCTGGCTACCGGCAAAAACGTATTTGTAATTGGTGGGGGTGATACGGGTTCCGACTGTGTGGGTACATCCAACCGTCACGGCGCGAAATCGGTTAACCAGATCGAATTGCTGCCTATGCCTCCCCAGGAACGAGACCCTTCAACTCCATGGCCTAACTGGCCCATGATGCTGCGTACATCTACCTCCCACGAGGAAGGATGTAACAGGGAGTGGGCTATCAATACCAAAGCCTTTATCGGCGACGAAAATGGGAATCTCAAGGCACTGCGCATCGTCAAACTCGATTGGCAGAAAGATCCCGAAACCGGTCGCATGACGATGCAGGAAATCCCCGGAACCGAACAGGAAGTTCCCTGCGAGCTGGCTCTGCTGGCCACTGGTTTCCTCCACCCGCAACATGCAGGTATTGTTTCGGACCTCGAACTGGAACTGGATGAACGCGGTAATATCCGTGCCAATGACTATCAGACGGTTTCCAATGAGAAAGTATTTGCAGCCGGTGACTGCCGTCGAGGTCAGTCGCTGGTAGTATGGGCAATCACTGAAGGACGTGAAGCAGCCCGTGCGGTAGATAAATACCTGATGGGCGAATCGCTGCTCGAAGCCAAAGCGATGTCGATGTTCAACCCTTCGTTCGCCCAGATTTCGTAATCGCAGAATCCTGATATTACTTCAAAGCATAGTCCCCCGGCCCTGCGGTCGGGGGATTTGTATTTAGAGAGCACCGCAAGGACTCGGGGATCAATCTCCCAACGTGAAGACGGTGCTGGAAGGATTCAGGAAGAGTGCTGTCATCCATTCCAGCAAAACAGCATTTCCTATTTGACCTAACTTTGCTCACTTGTTCTTTTTCCTTGACCGCTGCAGCAAACCCTCACCCTGACCTTCCGGCCTGTCCAACGCACAACCGAAACCGTTGTTCCCACAGGCCTCCATGGCAAACGGCTTTTAAACCGAACCCCGAAGGGGTGGTATGATGATAATTCAAAACCTGATGTCGTGGAAAATCCCTTATACTTCCTAGTGGCTTACCCACAGGATATGACTATTTCACTTCACTCCACAAGCCATAATTTTCGGCTAGCTTTTTATTTCAAATTTCTCCTACCGAACAATCGAACCTGTTAATTTTCTTTGCAAAAATTCCTAATCTAATGTAAATTACCTCTATGTTTATTTTATCCTAAACCTAAACCTCCTGACCTTCCTCTGGACGTTTTGATATTCGGACCACAATCGTTTTCTATTTTTGGTGAATAAGATCTCCCTATCCAAACTTCCGCGAACTGATACTGTCATTGAAATTGCCCCCTATGTGCTGCTGGCAATATGGTTTGGATTAAAGTGTTTACAGCTTCAATCCCCCTATCAAATATTTTCTGATGCGCACATCTCCCACCAACTCAGCAAAGGTTGGCTCGAAGGAAGACCCCTGCTTTACGACACCTATTACGGTTTCCATGGCCGAATTCACAACTATTTCTTCATACTTTTGCTGGGGCCCGTTACCTGGCTGGTCGGTATATACGGACTCTTCCTTGTTTACATCCTGCTGACGGCTTATTTATTTCATCGTTTATGGAAGGCAAATGCCGACTGGGGGAACCGAAAAAGCGTTTGGCTTAGCCTCATACTGTATGGTCTCGGACCGTTAGCTTATTTGATCTTTATCGATGTATTCGGCTGGCATCCGGAACAGTATTTTTTCCCGCTCATGGGTCTTTCCGCCCTCTATCTGGCTCAGCGCAAATACGTTAAAGCCGCGTTATGCCTATTCCTGGTTGCGCTGGTCAAAGAAACCTCACCCGTGCTTATCTGCGGATTATTGCTCTTTGCTTCCATCACGTCCGATGTGCTGAATAAGAAAGAGTTAACCCTGAAAGCCGTCCTTTTTTCCAAAAGAAATCTCACGATTGGAGTTCTGTGTGCAGGCGCTTTCCTCGTCGGAATCTTGTGGCTATCCTACCTGAATCCCTATGGGAGCCGCCTTTCTCAGGCACTCACCCACTTGTGGGTAGCGGATTCGACCACCCTGTTTTTCTTCACGGTACGATACCTGATTGGTGCATCGGTCCTATTCGTGGTGTTATTTCTTCCCTTCATTCCGCTACTGAAACCTCTCCCAGGGTCAAAATGGATGGCTGGCTTTTTGTGCTTTTATTTCCTTGTCATGTGCATCGCATTCTTTGTCGAAAGCTTACATTACTTTCCGGGATTCGACGGAGGTCTTCCCTATCCAACCCGGGTAGGAAGTGTACTTTCCGTCTTCTTTGGTTGCTATATTTTTCTGCTCCTCCGCGCCGGATCCCCTGAACATCCATTCACCCTTTACCCCAGCCTGTGGAGCACAATTTTACAGTTAACATTCAGCTCTGTACTGGTCTTTCATTCCTGGCCCTTTATTGAAACCCGTAAAGACCTGGAAAAATCGCTCAGCCATTTGTTATCGGGCCTACAGGGCGACATGTACGGTGATCCGGATCGACAACTACTCCAAAAATTTGCAGCCCGGCTCCCCCGCGGATCGGAAGTCGTTGCTCCTGACCGATACCTTTCGATCTTTCATAAATTCTATGGTTCCCTCCCCGGCCGGTCTGAACATCGTCTTGAGCAACCTGTTCTCTACGTATGTGAGTCCGATACCCTTTCACCTGGCTACATCCCCTGCCCCGTGGGTGAACCGCAATATCAAAAGTACGAAGGAAAAAATATCTGTATATGGATTGATAAACGATGGAAAAACCAATTCGAGAAATTAGTGGAATAGAACGGGAAAAGTGGATCCACAGGAACCGCTATTACTATGAATACCTTGTCCTCTATCTGAAGTATTACATTCCCGAAGGCTCGTCGATTCTCCTCATCGGAAGTGGCACCGGATATCTCTTGGAGAAGCTAAACCCTCAGAGAGGCGTCGGCATCGTCAATTCTCCGTCACAATACGAATACGCCCAGATACATCGTCCGAAATACCAGTACCATCTTTCGGAATTTGAAGATTTTGAAGTAGAAGGGGTATTCGATTTTGTCGTGATTTGCGATCATGTTGGCAGCTTTTTCGATGTGCAGAAGGTTTTTCATCAGATGAGAAGAAATTGCACCGACGAAACCCGTATTCTCATTACAACGTTGAACTTTCTTTGGTATCCCCTGTTGCGTCTGGCGGAGAAAACCGGGTTAAAAATGCCTCAACGTAAGCAAAATTGGCTGGATAGGAACGATCTTTCAAACCTCCTGATGCTCGAAGGATTTGAAGTAGTGGCGCAACGGAGAAACATGCTGCTCCCCATTCACATACCGTTAATTTCCAATTTCGTCAACGCATTCGTCGCCCCACTCCCTCTGATCAATCAGCTAGGCCTGGTTACGTTTATGATGGCTCGTAAACTGCCGGAGAAGCCGCAGGAAAAATCGGTAAGCGTCATCATACCCGCTCGGAACGAAAGAGGTAATATCGAGCAACTCGTCCTTCGTACTCCGGAAATGGGCAGGGGCACGGAGATCATCTTTGTCGAGGGGAATTCCACCGACGATACCTGGGCGGAAGTCCAGTGCGTGGGAACCCGGTATCAATCGATTCGGAATATTAAATGGATTAAGCAGCCCGGAAAGGGCAAAGGGGACGCCGTTCGAACCGGATTCGACCTGGCCAGCGGGGATATACTGATGATTTTGGATGCCGACATGACCGTCCCACCGGAAGACTTACCCAAATTTTACGAAGCCATTGCCTCCGGAAGAGGAGAATTTATCAACGGCACCCGACTGGTCTACCCCATGGAAAACGAGGCGATGCGCACGCTGAACCTGATCGGAAACAAATTTTTCAGCCTCGCGTTTACCCTCATTCTGAACCAGCCGCTCAAGGACACCCTGTGCGGAACAAAAGTGATCAGCAGGGAAAACTATGAAAAGTTGATCAAGAATCGATCCTATTTTGGTGAATTCGACCCCTTCGGTGATTTTGATCTCCTTTTCGGTGCCTCAAAACTACTCCTGAAAATCGTCGAAGTACCGATTCGTTACCGGGCCCGCACCTACGGTTCCACGAACATCTCCCGTTTCCGCCATGGCTGGATCCTTCTTAAGATGACTGCATTTGCCCTGAGCAAGATTCATTTCATCCGATTTCGGTCTAACCAGGCGGGATAAGCAAAAAGCTAAATGCGATTGGATAAGTTTTAGACTGAATGGGTACCTGCATTCCCCCAATTGACTGTCACGTGGGAGTCAAAAAGTAACTGCTTTTGAGTGGTGAAAATGGATGGGCTTACGATCTGATTTTTTACTATATACAGGCCAAATACCCAAAAAAAAAGGCTGCCCCCGTCGACCCAGAGGCAGCCGTAGAAAAGCTCTGACGATTTAATTTGCGCTTAATTTGAGCACGTTTGAATCGTCAATATCGAATGCTTTAATAACTTCTTCGTAATTGCTGTAGTCCACCGGTGCCACGCGTCCGTTGAGGAAATCAGCCGGAACGACGACCACCCGGAGGACCTGATTGCGGGTCCAGCTGTTATCCAGTGTTGACAGATTCACAGTGCCGTTCATGAATACTTCCACATCGTATTGGGTGAAGTCATAATTGTATTGGAAAAAACCATTCCCTGAAGGTACAATCTGAGGCAGCAGCCTCCATAAGTCGGTCAAGTTACCGTTGACCTCAACTTCGTCCCAGAGTATATAAGTCAACACGACATCTGAAGGCAGTACTTCCAGGTTACCGGGCATTGTAATGGAAACCCTGTAATCGGCCGAAGCCAGAAAGTTTACATTGCCCACTTCGAAAACGGCAGGGAAAATATTAGGGCCGGGAGGGCCTTCAGGCCCCTGTGGGCCTTGAGGACCGGGTAATCCTTCGGGCCCCTGACACCCCTGAAGTGCCAGCAGCATGAATGCTATAAATGATGCGGCCAAGAATCGGAAATTTCTCATACTGGTAGGTGTTTAATTAAAAAATGATAGCTGTTAGATATTTTAATTGCCGGTGTGTTTAAAGCTTGGTGTCTGCAGATGTGCTCTTTTGCAAATGTTAACAGTCTAGAACCCGATTTTCCGCTTCGGCTTGCCCGTCTGCTTGACGCCCGCACGCAGTAACGCGAGTTCTTTTTCAAACCCGCCGGAAAGAATGGGGAATCGACACCAGGTTCGCGGATTGAGGTTATAATCGTCCAGATGAAAAGAGGGGGCGTACCGTTCTCTTTTCCACTGATTCCGTGACCATAAGCGGAAGAATTTTTCAGTCCAGGCAAGGAGTTGCTCCTCACTCCAGCGTCCTTCAAACTTACGGGTAAGATATTCGAAACATTGCTGAGGTGACTTTTTATCACGGATCGCCTGTTTTTCCAGTGCATCCAGAAACTCGTAGGGCATCAGGTCCGCTTCATCGGTTTGTACCTTTTCCAGCGGTCGCAGTTCGGCCGTTGGATTCAGTTGATTGACAGCTTTCAGCCCTTCCACCCGGATTTGCTTGCCTTTTACCTCACATCCGGTTTTTTCCAGCCAAACCAGCCACTGCCTAAGCC
>Ga0207868_1000858_pt1 | contig 26491 bp, 24 predicted proteins | sample Passage237B_FD_187370 | JGI IMG/M metagenome (GOLD analysis project Ga0207868, IMG submission 187370) | Cellulose adapted compost microbial communities from Newby Island Compost Facility, Milpitas, CA, USA - Passage2 37B (SPAdes) (version 3) ... | reverse complement strand
TCGGCGGCGGCGAGGCCGCCGTGTCCGACGAGCAGGGCGGCGATGGCGGCGGTCATGGCGGTTCGAAGCATGCGCATCGGTCTCTCTCAGGTCGGGGGAGGGATTTGGCTGTTGGTCAGATCTGCGGCTTCTGCTTGACGACGACCTTGGTGCCGACCGGCACGCGGTCGAACAGGTCGACGATGTCGGCATTGACCAGCCGGAAGCAGCCCGAGGAAATGGCGCTGCCGATGGTCTGCGGCTGGTTGGTGCCGTGGATGCGGTAGACGGTGGCGCCAAGGTAGAGCGCGCGGGCGCCCATCGGGTTGCCGGGGCCGCCGGCCATGAAGCGCGGCAGGTAGGGCTGGCGCTTGATCATCTCCGGCGGCGGCGTCCAGTCCGGCCACTCCGCCTTGCGCGAAATCTTCAACAGCCCCTGCCACTGGAAGCCGTCGCGGCCGACCCCGATGCCGTAGCGGATGGCGCGGCCGTTGCCCTGCACCAGATAGAGGTAGCGCTCGGCGGTCTGCACGATGATGGTGCCGGGCGGCTCGGTGGTGCGGTAGAACACCACCTGCCGGCGGTACTCCGGTGGCAGGATTTCCTCGGCTTCGGAGGGCACGAAGCCCGGCTGGTCGCCGATATCCATCTCGCGGCCCTGGGCCTGTGCTGCCGTCGTGCTGACGAAGGCGGTGGCGGCGACGAGGGACGCAAAAAACAGGCGGTGCAGCAGCTTCATTCGTTCAGGTATCCTCGGGAAGTGTGGTGTGGCGTGCCCAGCCCCGTGCGGGTCGCATCAGTTGGAGTGCGCATCAAAGCGTACCGTCACCGGGCTGGCAAGCCGGGCCGGTGTGTTTGGGAGAAGCGGTGCTTGCTGACGTCGCCTCACGCCGGGCCGATCCATAGCCTCAGGCCATACGAGATCAGCGCCAGCACAGTCACGCTGATGGCCCAGATCGCCACGAACCACATCACGCGGCGCGGCCACCCCGGCGGCGGTTGGTCTGTTTTCACACGGTGTGGGTCCATCAGTGATAGCCGGCGTCGGGATCGACCTTGCCACGGAACACCCAGTAGGCCCATCCGGTGTAGGCCAGGATGATCGGGATCATAATCGCCACGCCGACCAGCATGAACGCCTGGCTGTTGGCCGGCGCGGCGGCGTCCCAGATGGTGATGCTGCGCGGCACGATATAGGGCCACATGCTGATGCCGAGGCCGGCATAGCCGAGCGCGAACAGGGCCAGCGCCAGAAAGAACGGCGGCGTGTCGCGACGCGCGGCGAGGCTGCGCCATAGCGCCAGCGCCGCCGCGGCCACCGCGATCGGCACCGGCGCCGTGAGCACGATGTTGGGCCAGGCGAACCAGCGCCGCCAGTATTCGGCTTCGAGGAAGGGGGTGGCGAGGCTGACCGCGACGATGGCGACGAGCGTGGCGATCAGCAGCGGCTGGCTCAGCCGGTAGGCGCGCTCGCGCAACCCCCCTTGCGTCTTCAGGATCAGCCAGGTCGCGCCGAGCAGGCCATAGCCGGCGACCAGCGCCGCTCCGGTCAGCAGGCTGAACGGCGTCAGCCAGTCCCACCAGCCGCCGCCGTATTGCCGTCCGTCAACGACGATGCCCTGCAGGATGGCGCCGAGCGCGATGCCTTGCGAGACGGCCGCCAAGAGCGATCCGCCGGCGAACGCCAGGTCCCAGCCGTTCTGCCGGCGCGAGCGGGCGCGAAACTCGAAGGCGACGCCGCGGAAGATCAGCCCGATCAGCATGGCGATGATCGGCGTATACAAGGCCGGCATCACCACCGCGTAGGCCAGCGGAAACGCCGCGAACAGCGCGCCGCCGCCGAGCACCAGCCAGGTCTCGTTGCCGTCCCATACCGGCGCCACGGTGTTCATCATCAGGTCGCGGTCGGCCTTTTTGGGAAACAGCGGAAACAGCATGCCGAGGCCGAGGTCGAACCCGTCCATCACCACGTAGGCGAACACCGCGAACGCGATGATGAAGGCCCAGACGGTGGCAAGCTCCGTGGCCCCGGTCATGACGGTGCCTCCAGCGACGGCGAGGCGGGGCGCGACCGCATCGCGGTGGCCGGCGTGATGCCCGCGGCATGCGAGGGCGCATCCTCGCTAGGACCTTCTTCGCCCGACTGCGGCGGCGCCGCCATCAGGCGGAGGAGATAGACGACGCCGGCGCCGAACACGATGAAGTAGACGATGACGAACGCCGTGAGCGACGCCGCCACCGCCGAGGCGTCGAGCGGCGAGGCCGAATCCGCCGTGCGCAACAGGCCGTAAACCGTGAACGGCTGCCGTCCGGTCTCGGTGGTGAACCAGCCGGCCAGCACCGCGAGGAAGCCGGCCGGTCCCATTGCGACGCCTGCGCGGTGCAGCCAGGGCCAGTCGTAGAGCCGGCCGCGGGCGCGGGCGATCAGGCTGACCAGACCAAGTCCGGCCATCAGGACACCGAGACCGACCATGATACGGAAGGCCCAGAATACCACCGGCACCGGCGGCCAGTCCTCGCGTGGCACAGTGTCGAGCCCGTTGAGCGGCGCGTCGAGCGAATGCTTGAGGATCAGCGACGAGAGCTTTGGAATCTCGACCGCGTAATCGACTTTCGCTGCGTCCTGGTCAGGCAGCCCGAACAGGATCAGCGGCGCGCCATTGAGGTGGCTCTGATAATGGCCCTCCATCGCCATCACCTTGGCGGGCTGATGCTCCAGCGTGTTGAGCCCGTGCAGGTCGCCGGCAACGATCTGCAACGGCGCGACCAGTGCCGCCATCCACATCGCCATCGAGAACATCACCCGTGCCTCGGGCAGCATGCGGTTGCGCAGCAGATGGTAGGCGCCGACCCCACCGACCACGAACGCCGAGGTCAGGTAGGCCGCAAACACCATGTGCACCAGGCGGTAGGGAAACGATGGATTGAAGATCACCGCCCACCAGTCGCGCGCGATGAACTGCCCGGCCTCGTTGACCGCGTAGCCGGCCGGCGTCTGCATCCAGGAATTGGCCGAGAGGATCCAGAACGCCGAGATCAGCGTGCCGAGCGCCACCATCAGGGTGGCGAGGAAATGCAGGCCCTTGCCGACCTTCTTCAGGCCGAACAGCATGACGCCGAGGAAACCCGCTTCGAGGAAGAAGGCGGTCAGCACCTCGTAGGCCATCAGGGGGCCGATCACCGGCCCGGTCTTGTCGGAGAACGCCGCCCAGTTACTGCCGAACTGGTAGGACATCACGATGCCCGACACCACGCCCATGCCGAAGGTGACGGCAAAGATCTTCAGCCAGTAATTGAACAGGTTGAGATAGACCTCGCGGCCGGTCCACAGCCACAGCCCCTCGAGCACCGCAAGAAAGCTCGCAAGCCCGATCGAGAACGCCGGGAAGATGATGTGAAACGACATCGTGAACGCGAACTGGGCGCGTGCGAGCGTAACGGCGTCGAGGCTTTCAAGCACCGGGCTCTCCTCTCATCGCGGCGATGGATGGAGACAGGCGGGCTGCTCTGCCGCGGTACGGCACAGCGAACTGACCGGCTAACGCGCACATGCGGAACCTGGTTCCGCGAGGAACCATGATCTTTACCATCGTCATGCGCGGGCTTGTCCCGCGTATCCACGTTTTAACAGCGACCCCGCAAAGCAAGACGTGGATGGCCGGGATAAACCCGGCCATGACGAGACGAATGGTCGATCAACTCGAACAAAAATGCTGCGGCCCGGATCGGGGCATCCGATCCGGGCCGCGAGAGCTTTGGAGGTTGGATGAGAAACGTCAGCCCGCGGGAAGGGTGCAGGTGCGGTTTTGGGAATCGGTGCCGCAGACCTGCATCTGCGACGCCGGCACGACCACCACGGCGGCGCTGTCCGATGGCGACGGGGCGTGCTGCGTCATGGCCAGCGCGATCAGCACGCAGGCGGTTGCGAACGGGACGACGAAGAAACGGACATTCGGGATCAGCATGGCTTTCGGCCCTGTGGCTGGAGCACGCCGGAACGTAGCAGGCAGGCGTTTCCGGCTGATGTCGCCGGTCGTTGCAATTGTTTCGTTTGCCGTAACCGGCGGGCTTATGCCGCCAGATGCGCGACGCCGGCATCCTTGAGCAGCGCGCCGAGGTGCTTGCGGGCATAGAACATGCGGGTCTTCACGGTCGCCTGCGGGATGCCGATGATGGCGCCGGCCTCCTCCACGGATTTCTCGTGATAGTAAACGAGGTCGATGATCTCGCGGTGCGCCGGCGACAGTTTGGCGATGCAGGCGCGCAGGATGGCGCTGGTCCGGTTGCGGTCGAGCGCGGCTTCCGGGGTCTCGGCGGGATCGGCGATACCGCGCACCGCCTCCTGGTCGAGGTCCTCGTGCTGGCGCTGGCGCAGCGCGGTGAGCGCCTTGAAGCGGGCGATCGACAACAGCCAGGTCGAGACCTGCGAGCGGCCCTGGAACTGGCCGGCGTTGTGCCAGACGTCGAGGAAGACGTGGCTGACGATATCCTCGGCGGTCGTGGGGTTGCGCACCATGCGCAGCACGAAGCGGTAGACCCTGAGGCTGTGGCGCGCATAGAGGACGTGCATGGCCGCCGTCTCGCCGTCGGCGATGCTCTGCAAAAGCATCTCGTCGGACACCGAGCGGGCGGCGATCTGGCCGTCGGACGCGGGCTGGCTGATGGCGATGCTTTGCATGACGGTCTCTCCCCAAAGACGCATTCGGTGGCGTCTCGTTGAGGGAAGTGTAGGCCGGCGTGCGTTTCAGGATGGCTGCCCGGTGAACCCAAAATGGTTTCGTAGCCGGGCGGATTTGTTTCGTCACCTCGTGCGTGACGACATATTCGCGGGAAAATTCGAGCGTTTTCAGGTGCCGGTACGGAGTGGCCGGTCAGCTCTTGGCGTCGGAAGGGGAAAACACGTAGCCGCCGCCGCGGATGGTGCGGATCACCGAGGGTTTCGAGGGGTCCGGCTCGATCTTGCGGCGGATGCGCATGATGCGCAGGTCGATGGCGCGGTCGAATGCCTCGGCGTCGCGGGCGTTGGCCAATTCCAGCAGCCGCTCGCGCGACAGCACCCGCTTGGGGTTGGCGGCGAACACCTTGAGCAGCCCGAACTCGGACGCCGTCAGCGGATGCTCGTTGTCGTCGTCGTCGCGCAGCGCCTGGGCGTCGAGGTCGAGCCATTTGGTGCCGAAGCGCACCAGCGTGTCCGGGCCTGCCGCGGGGGCGGCGGCGGGCTCGGCTTGCGGCCGCACCGCGGTTCGGCGCAGCACCGAGCGGATGCGGGCCATCAGTTCGCGCAGTTCGCACGGTTTTGCGATGTAGTCGTCGGCGCCGAGTTCGAGGCCGACCACGCGGTCGATCGGGCTTGCGGTGGCGGTCAGCATGATCACCGGGATATCGGAACGGCTCTTGAGATCGCGGACGATCGACAGCCCGTCCTCCTCCGGCATGTTGAGGTCGAGCACCACGAGGTCGGGCGCGGCCGCCTCCAATGCCTGGCGCAGGCTCTTGCCGCCGTCGCACAACGTCACGGCAAAGCCGTGCATGCGCAGGTAGTCGCCGACCATTTCGCGGGCCGGCGCCTCGTCGTCGACGATGGCGATATGGGTCGGTCCGCTCATGATTTCGGCAGTCTGATGGTGAAGGTGGCGCCGCGGCCGGGGCCGGCACTGTCGGCCGCGACCTCGCCGTCGTGCATCTCGACGATCTTCTTGACGATCGACAGCCCGAGCCCGGTCGAGCTTTCGCCGCCGGTCGGCTTGGCCGACAGCCGCTGGAAGCGGCCGAACAGCCGGCCCACGTCCTCCGGCGACAGCCCCGGCCCCTCGTCGATGACGCGGATCGCAACCTGCGTTTCGTCGTCGGGGGCGACCTCGACCGTGATATGGCCGCCGGCCGGGCTGTATTTCACCGCGTTGCTGATGAGGTTGTCGATCGCCTCGCGGATGCGGTCGGCGTCGCAGGAGACCACCTGCTCCTCCGCGGCAGTGACCGTGATGGTCTGCTGCTTGTTAGCGGCGAGCGGCTGGTTGGCCTCGGCGACTTCCGCCGCCAGCGCAGCGACGTCCACCGGCTCGCGGCGGATCGAGATATCGAACGCATCGGCCATGGCATCGGAAATCAGGTGATCGACCATCGAGGTCAGCCGCCGCGCGGCGTTGCGGATGTGCTCGACCTGCGAAGCCATGGTTTCCGGCGGCGTGCCGGCGCCGATCAGTTCGCTCAGCATCTCGGTGCGGCCGAGGATGACGCCGAGCGGGTTCTTGAGGTCGTGCGCCACGGTGCCGAGGATCTCGTTCTTGAAGGCGTTGGCGCGCTGCAGCCGCGCCCATTGTGCCGACAGGCGGCGGTTGGCCGACATCAGCGCACGGGTGCGCTGCGCGACGCGGTCTTCGAGCTGGGCGTTGGCGTCCTGTAGCTGCTGGTAGAGGATGACGTTGTCGAAGGCGATCGACAGCCGGCTGCCAAAGATCTCGATCAAGGCCCGATCGGTGTCCGACAGTTCTTTCGGCGCTTCCAACAGCACCACCACCTCGCGGCCGCTGCCGGTGCGGATGTAGAGCAGCGAGCGGTGCGGCTGGAACTCGTGCTCGCGGCGACGGAAAGTGGCTTCCACCATCTGGCGCAACTCGGCGTCGAGCATCGGCGGCGACGAGCACCCAGTGTAGTGGCTGTAGCAGCCCGAGCCGGCCAGCACCGAGAAGGCGCCGCCGGTCGCGCCGCCGCTGTCGCGCAGCACCAGAATCCCGGCGCAATCGACGTTGAGCAGCGAGGCGATCTGGGTCAGCACGCCGCCGGCCAGCCGCTGCATCGACTTGAAATCGTAAAGCGTCGAGGCGGCGTCGATGATCACCTCGAGGCCGCGCCGCGTCTGTACCATGCGCTCCAACTGCTGGTAGCTGCGCAGCGCCGCGGTCAGCGAGGTGAACAGCTTGTCGGCGGTGAGTTCCGTCTTGGCCTTGTAGTCGTTGATATCGTAGTCGACGATAACGCGGCGCTCCGGCGCCTGCCCGGGCTGGCCGGTGCGCAGGATGATGCGCACGGTCTCGTTGCGCAGTTCGTTGCGGATGAAGCCGACGAGGTCGAGGCCGGCGGTGTCGCTCTCCATGATGACGTCGAGCAGCACGGCGGCGATATCGGGGTGGGCGCGCATCAGGTCGCGCCCCTCCGCCGCCGAATAGGCCGACAAAATCTCAAGCCGCTGGCCGTTGAGACTGTAGTCGCTGAGGGCGAACCGGGTGCCGTCGTGGACGGCCTGATCGTCGTCGATCACCGCGATTTTCCAGCGGCGGCTTGCCTCGGATCCCGGCGCCTCGCCGGTGTCGTCGATCAGGTTGAGGACGTCGTCGTCGTGGGCCATTCGTCCGGTCTCGTGGGGCTGGCGGCGCGATGCGTCGCCGCGCCGGCGATGCAGGCCATGATAATGCGAAATCGCGCGCTTTGTCGCCCGCCCTGGGCGCGCGGTTCGGGCGGCCGGCGCGGTTATCGGGTCGATAGCGGAATAAGGAATTATATTGCTTGATATTTAAAGGGGTATGGAATTATGCTGCATGTCTCCGGCACGCATCCTGTGGGCGTACCGGACAAACAAAACGACAAAAATCCCCGGAGGAAATCCGCCCATGTCCGACTCTGGCGGTGCGTCGCATGTGGCCCTGTTTGCGACGCCTCAAGTCGTTGCCGACCGCAGGGCGGATGGCAGCATCTGGCTCAAATCGCCCGTCCCGCTGCAACCGGCCGCGCGCTGCATCGGCGATTGGCTGGAGCGGTGGGCGCACGAGACGCCCGGGCATGTGTTTCTGGCCGAGCGCGCAAGCCCCGAGGCGCCGTGGACCGAGATGACCTACGCCGAGGCGCGCGCCCAGGTGCGTGCCGCCGGCGCCTGGCTGCTGGCGCAGGGGCTTGGCGTCGAGCGGCCGCTCGTCATCCTGTCCGACAACAGCATCGATCACGCCTTGCTCGCGCTCGCGGCTCAGCATGTCGGCGTGCCGGTCGCGGCGATCTCGCCGGCCTATTCGCTGATCGCCCGCGATTTCGGCAAGCTCGGCGGCATGATCGCGCTGCTCGATCCCGGCGCGATCTATGTCGCGGGCGTGGCACCGTTTTCGGCCGCGCTCGCGGCAATCGCGCCGCGCCATGGCGCCGTCGTGATCAGCGGCGAGGGCGGCAACGGCACGGTGGCGTTCAAGGACGTTATTGCTACCTCCGAGACGCCGGCGGTGGCTGCCGCCTTTGCCGGTATCGGCCCCGACACCATTGCAAAGTTTCTGTTCACGTCCGGCTCGACCGGCGCGCCGAAGGCGGTGATCAATACCCAGCGCATGATGACGGCGAGCCAGGCGGCGAAAGCGCAGGTGTGGCCGATGCTCGACCGCGAGCGGCTCGTCATCCTCGACTGGCTGCCGTGGAGCCACACCTTCGGCGCCAACCACAACTTCAACATGGTGCTGCGTAACGGCGGCGCACTCTATATCGATGCCGGCAAGCCGGCGCCGCCCCTGTTTCCGATCTCGCTCGCCAATCTGCGCAGCGTGATGCCGACGGTGTATTTCAACGTGCCGCGCGGTTTCGACATGCTGATTACGGCGATGCGCGCCGACCCCGCGCTGTGCTGGCGGTTCTTCACCGAGGTCAAGGTCATCTTCTATGCCGGCGCGGCGCTGCCGCAGAACCTCTGGGATGCGCTGGAGGAATTGTCGCAGCAAACCGTCGGCCGCCCGGCGATGATGGTGTCGGCATGGGGATCGACCGAGACCGCGCCGCTCGCCACCGACTGCCATTTCAAGGCCGAGCGCTCCGGCAACATGGGGGTGCCGGTGCCCGGCACCGAACTGAAGCTGGTGCCGAGCGGCGACAAGCTCGAGGTGCGGGTGCGCGGCCCCAACGTCACGCCGGGCTACTGGAAGGACCCGGTCCGCACGGCGCAGGCGTTCGACGAGGACGGTTTTTATCGCATCGGCGACGCGGTGCGCTTTGCCGATCCGGCGCGGCCGGAGGCTGGCCTCTTCTTCGACGGCCGCGTCAGCGAGGACTTCAAGCTCTCGACCGGCACCTGGGTCAGCGTCGGCACCGTGCGCGTCGCCGGCATCGCGGCGCTGGCGCCGGTGGCGCAGGACATCGTCGTCACCGGCCACGACCGCGACGAGGTGCGTTTCCTCGTGTTCCCCAACGTGCCGGCCTGCCGCGCGCTCGCCGGCCTGCCGGACGAAGCGCCGGTAGCCGACGTACTGCGCCACCCGATGGTGCGCGACACGGTGGCGCGCGGACTGGCCCGCATGCAGGCCGAAGGCGGCGGCTCGTCGACCTTTGCGACGCGGGCGCTACTGATGGCCGAGCCGCCGTCGGTCGATGTCGGCGAGATCACCGACAAGGGCTACATCAACCAGCTCGCGGTGCTCGCGAACCGTGCGCAGGAGATCGAGCGCCTGAACGACGATGCCGGCTCCGACTGGATCGGCGCGGCGGTGCCGGCCGCACCGCAGCGCGCGGCGGCAACGGCCTGACGGCATGCGGATTCTTGCCACGCGCCGCGCCGCCGACCTATGCTGGCCTGCAAGATGCGGGTATTGGGACCTGCGCCGGCGGCCTCGGTCCGCGACGGTCGGCGCGAAGTCCAGCCCCCAACGACGATAACCACGACACAACCCTTAAAGATGCCGACACACAAGACACCAACATCCAAGGGAGCTACGCCGATGTCCGATCGTCTTCTTCTGCCGCGCCTGACCCGCCGCGCCTTGCTGTCCGGGGCCGCCGGCGCCGCCACGCTCGCCGTAGCCTCACCCCTGCGCAGCCCGGCGATCGCCCAGCAGGGGCCGCTGAAAGTGGGCCTGATGCTGCCCTACACCGGCACCTACGCGAAACTCGGCCAGTTCATCGACGAAGGCTTCAAGCTCTACGTCCAGCAGAAGGGCGGCAAGCTCGGCGGCCGCGACATCGTGTTCGTGCAGGTCGATGACGAATCCAAGCCCGAGGCCGCGACCGACAACATGAATCGCCTGGTCGGCCGCGAGAAGGCCGACGTGGTGATCGGCACCGTGCATTCCGGCGTGGCGATGGCCATGGTCAAGGTGGCGCGCGATTCCAAGACGCTGATGATCATCCCCAATGCCGGCGCCAACGACGCCACCGGCCCGGCCTGTGCGCCCAACATCTTCCGCTCCTCGTTCTCGAACTGGCAGACCACCTTTCCGATGGGCAAGGTGCTGGCCGAGGCCGGCGTCAAGAACGTCGCGACCATCACCTGGCGCTATACCGCCGGCTCCGAGATGATCGACGCCTTCGCCGAGAACTTTACCGCGCGCGGCGGCAAGATCGTCGAGAAGCTGACGGTGCCGTTCCCCGAGGTGGAGTTTCAGGCGCTGTTGACCCGCGTCGCGACGCTGAAGCCCGACGCGGTGTTCAGCTTCTTCGCCGGCGGCGGCGCGGTGAAGTTCGTCAAGGACTACGCCGCCTCCGGCCTCAACAAGTCGATTCCGCTCTACGGTGCCGGCTTCCTCACCGATGGCACGATTCCGGCGCAGGGCGAGGCCGCCAACGGCATCCGCACCACGCTGCATTACGCCGACAACCTCGACAATCCCGCCAACGTCGCCTTCCTCAAGGCGTTCAAGGACAAGACCGGCAAGGACGGCGATATCTACGCGGTGCAGGGCTTTGACGCGGCGGCGCTGCTCGATGTCGGCCTCTCTGCGGTCGGCGGCGACGACAAGAAGCGCGACACCATGATCCAGGCGATGGGCGCCGCCAAGATCGAAAGTCCGCGCGGCCCCTTGTCGTTCAACAAGGCGCACAACCCGATCCAGAACATCTACCTGCGCGAGGTGCGCAACGGCCGCAACGAACTGATCTCGATCGCGCAGGAGGCGGTCGACGATCCGGCGCGCGGCTGCAAGCTGACGTAAAATAATATCGAGCCGACCATACACGTCGTGTTAACACAATGATCGTCATGCGCGGGCTTGACCCGCGCATCCATCTCGCAAGAACGTCCTCGAAGCGATGGATTGCCGGGTCAAGCCCGGCAATGACGCTCCGATTCATGACCAGGTTGTTGGCTGCTCTGTTTCACGGAATGACTTGAATGGACCTCGTCACCTTCGGCGTGCAGCTTCTGAACGCCATCCAGTACGGCATGGTCCTGTTCCTGGTCGCGAGCGGCCTGACGCTGGTGTTCGGCATCCTCGGCGTGATCAACCTGGCGCACGGCGCGTTCTACATGATCGGCGCCTATCTCGCGTACTGGATCGCCACCTATAGCGGCAGCTTCGCGCTGGCGGTGGCCGGCAGCGTGGCTATCGCCTTCGTGCTCGGCTGGCTGATGGAAGCGGTGCTGGTCAAGCGGCTCTATGGCCGCGATCATCTGGCGCAGGTGCTTTTGACCTTCGGCGTCATCCTCGTGCTCGACGAGGGGCGCCAGATCCTGTTCGGCAAGGACGTGCATTCGGTCGCCCCGCCCGAATGGCTCGCCGGCACCATCCAGCTCACCGACAACCTGTCCTATTCGGTCTACCGGCTCGCCATCTGCGTGTTCTGCCTGATCGTCGCGGCGGCGATCTTCTGGGTGATCCGCTCGACCAAAATCGGCATGATCGTGCGCGCCGGCGCCGAGAACCGCGAGATGACCCGCGTGCTCGGCATCAAGTCGGACGTCGTCAACCGCTACGTGTTCGCCGTCGGCATCGCGCTCGCCGCATTCGGCGGCGCGGTGGTGGCGCCCGTCTCCACCGTATTCCCCGGCATGGGCGACGGCATGCTGATCCTGTCGTTCGTCGTCGTCGTGCTCGGCGGTCTCGGCTCGGTCGCCGGCGCCGCGATCGGAGCGCTGCTGATCGGCCTCACCGATACCTTCGGCAAGGTGTTCTTTCCCAACGTCGCCAGCATTCTGATCTATGTGCTGATGGCGGCCGTGCTGATCTGGCGGCCGAACGGCATTCTGGGCCGGCGAGAGATCTAGCCGATGGGCGACGCCGACATCCGCCGCTGGATCGTCATCGGCCTTGTGTGCCTCGCGGCCGCTATCGTGCTGCCGTTCCTGGTGCCGGCCTATTACGCGCAGTTCGCCGCAAAAGTCTACATCATGGGCATGCTGGCGATGGCGCTGAACCTCGTCGTCGGCCACGGCGGTCTGGTCAGCCTGTGCCATGGCGCGTTCTTCGGCCTCGCCGGCTACGCGCTGGCGCTGGCGACGCCGCGCTACGACCACGCCGCGATCTGGTGGACGCTGCCGCTTGCGGTCGCCGCCGCAGGCGCCGTGGCGCTGGTGATCGGTGCGCTGGCGCTACGCACGCGCGGCATCTACTTCATCATGGTGACGCTCGCCTTCGGCGAGATGCTGTTCTTCCTGTTCTTCGACACGCAGTTCGCCGGCGGCTCCGACGGGATTTTCATCAACACCAAGCCCGAAGTCGCGATGTTCGGTCGGGCGCTGGTCGATCTCGACAAGCCGCTCGGCTTCTACTTCGTGGTGCTCGGCGTGCTGGTCGCGGTGATCGCATTGTTGACGGTGCTGATCCGCTCGCCGTTCGGCCACGCCCTTGCCGCCGCCCGCGACAACGAGCGCCGCACCCGCGCGCTCGGCTTTCCGGTGTTCTGCATCCGCCTCACCGCGTTCGTCATCTCCGGGGCGCTGGCCGGGCTCGCCGGCTACTTCGCTGCCGCGCAGTTCGGCTTCGTGGTGCCGCAGATGCTCGGCTGGCACGTCTCCGCCACCGTGCTGGTGATGGTGCTGATCGGGGGCTTGCGCTCCATCACCGGGCCGCTGGTCGGCGCGATGGTGCTGCTCGGTCTCGAAGAGGTGCTGAAGGCGACCACCGAATACTGGAAGCTGATCGAGGGCATCATCATCATCGTGCTGGTGATCGTGCTGCCCGGTGGCCTGCGCCAGCTTCTGCCGCACATCGGCGGACGGATGCCCGAGGCGCGCCCGGCAAGGAAGGCGCCGCGCGCGGCGGATGCCGGCCATGCGTGAGCGGTCTTCCGACATCGCGCTCGCGGCGCGCGGCCTCAGCAAGCAGTTCGGCGGCCTGCGCGCGGTGGCCGACGTCTCGCTCGACGTGCGGATCGGCGAAATCCATGCGGTGATCGGGCCGAACGGCGCCGGCAAATCGACGCTGATCAACCTGTTGTCCGGCGATCTCGTCGTCAGTGCCGGCGATATCTCGCTCGATGGCGCGGCGCTCACCCATCTTCCGCCGCACCACCGCGCGCGCGCCGGCGTCGGGCGCTCCTACCAGAAGACCACCATCTTCGCCGACTTCACCGCGCACGAGAACGTCCGTCTCGCCGCGCAGGCGCACGCCGCGCGGCCGCTGCGCATGATCGGCAGCGTTCATGCCGACGCCGGGGTCAACCGCCGTACCGCCGACGCACTGATGCTGGCCGGCCTGCACGAGCGCGCCGCGGTGGTGGCGCGGCAGTTGAGCCACGGCGAGCAGCGCCAGCTTGAAATCGCCATGGTGCTGGCGACCGCGCCGCGCGTCATCCTGCTCGACGAGCCGTTGGCTGGAATGGGGCAGGGCGAGGCGCGCTGCATCGTCGATCTGATCAAGTCGCTGAAAGCAGGGCGTGCCGTGCTGATCGTCGAGCACGACATGGATGCGGTGTTCGAACTGGCCGACCGCCTGACGGTGATGGCCGACGGTGCCGTCATCGCCAGCGGCGCGCCCGACGAGGTGCGCATGCAGCCGGCCGTGCGCAGCGCCTATCTCGGCGACGACGGAGCGCCGGCATGACCGCGCTGCTGGAGGTCGAGAAGCTCGAGGCGTTCTACGGCGCGAGCCAGATCCTGCGCGGCATCGACCTGACGGTGGCGCGCGGCGAGCAGGTGGCGCTGATCGGCCGCAACGGCATGGGCAAGACCACGCTGCTGCGCACGCTGATGGGACTGGTCCCCGAATGCCGTGGCCGCATTGCTCTCGCCGGTCGCGATGTTCGCGGGGTGGCGCCGGAGTTGGTGGCGCTCGCCGGGGTCGCGCTGGTCCCGGAAGGGCGTGGCATCTTCGGCACGCTGTCGGTGACGGAAAATCTGGTGATGGCGGCGCGGCCGGGCATCGATGGCCGCACGACATGGACGCTGGAGCGCATCTTCAAGCTGTTTCCGCGCCTCGAGGAACGCCGCCGCAACGGCGGCCACCAACTGTCCGGCGGCGAGCAGCAGATGCTGACCATCGGCCGCGCGCTGATGACCAACCCCGACCTTCTGCTGATCGACGAGGCGACCGAGGGCCTCGCGCCGCTGATTGCGCAGACGATCTGGCGCACGCTCGCGCTGATCCGCGACGAGGGTGTCGCGGCGATTGTCGTGGACAAGGATTTTCGCAGCCTCGCGCGGCTTGCAAGCCGCATGGTGCTGCTGTCGAAAGGATGCGTGGTGTTCGAGGGCACGCCGCAGGCGCTCGCCGCGCGGCCGGATTTATTGGAGCGCCATCTTGGAGTTTGATTAGTTTAAGACGCGGCCGCGCGCGGCAGCCGCGCCAGCACCGGCGCCACCTGTTCGATCAGCCGCGCCAGCGCCTGCTCCACGGTGAGCCGCGCCGTATCGACGTGGGTATCGGCGCGCGCATAGAGCGGCTCGCGGCTCAACAGGATGGTGCGCAGTTCGTCCATCGCCGAACGGTCGTCGGCCATCGGCCGCAGGTCGCCCTGCTTGCGCACCCGCCCCATATGTTCCTCCGGCCGCGCCTTCAGCCACACCGTGTGGAACGACGACAGCACGCGGTCGAACGTCACCGGCTCGGACACGATGCCGCCGCCGGTTGCCAGCACCATCAGGCTCTTGCGCTCGAGAAGCTGTGCCAGCGCCGCCTGCTCCATGCGGCGAAAACCTTCCTGGCCGTAGAGCGCGATGATCTCGGCGATCGACAACCCGTTCAGCCGCTCGATCTCCTTGTTGAGTTCGACAAAATTCCAGCCGATGCGCTGCGCCAGCAGCCGGCCGAGGGTGGACTTGCCGGCGCCGCGCAGGCCGATCAGCGCGATGCCGGCAAAGGCGGTGCGGCGCCGCGGGTCGCTGCCGTCCTGTTCGGCAAGCACCGCCTTGGCCTCCGCGATCTGATGAGGCGTCGCGCTGCGCATCAGGTCGCGGATCACCGGCCAGTCGGGCGTGACGTCGGCGGAGGGGATCAGGTCTTCCAGATGCGCGCCCATGGCATCCGCCACCCGCCGCAGCAGCACGATCGAGACGTTGCCCTTGCCGCCTTCAAGCTGCGCCAGATAGCGCTCGGAAATTCCCGAGACGCGCGCCAGCACCTTGCGCGACATGCCGCGCAGCGCGCGCATCGTGCGCACGCGTTGGCCGAGCTGCTCCAGGAAGCTGATTTCGGACGTCGATGGCTCGGCCATGGGCTGTGGGTCAGGTCGGGGCGTTGTCGATCCGGGTGAGGTCGTTCAGCGGATTGAACGGCAAAATAATGCTGATAACGATTGACAGCAAGCGGGGCTGTACGGTTTATATGAATTATAATTCAAAAAGCCGGAGGAACGCGTCATGATGGCCGACGATTGCAAATCAGTGGCAGAGGCGCGGGCAGCATGAGCGAACTGGCTGCCTCCGGCAATGCCGTCACCTATCTTCTCGACCGCAATGTCGAGGCCGGGCGCGGCGACAAGGCGGTGTTCATCGACCCCGCCTTCCAACTGACCTATGGCGAATTGCAGCGCCGCACCCGGCAGATGGCCAACCTGCTGCACAGGCTCGATGTCCGGCGCGAGCAGCGCGTCGCCATGATCATGCTCGACACGGTGGATTTCCCGGTGACGTTTCTCGGCGCGATGCGCGCCGGCGTGGTGCCGGTGCCGCTCAACACGCTGCTGACCGCCGAGCAATATGCCTACATGCTGGCCGACAGCCGCGCCCGCGTGCTGGTGGTGTCGGAGCCGCTGTTGCCGACGGTCGCCGATCTGGTCGGCCGCCTGCCCGATCTCAACCACGTCATCGTTTCGGGTGGCGAGCCCCACGGCCATCTGCGCTTCGTCGACGAACTGGCGCGCGAGAGCGATGCCTTCGACACCACCGACACTCACCCCGACGAGCCGGCGTTCTGGCTCTATTCGTCCGGCTCGACCGGCGCGCCGAAGGGCGTGCGCCATGTCCATTCCAACGTCAAGGCGACCACCGAGACCTATGCGAGCCAGGTGCTCGGCATCCGCGAGGACGACGTGTGCCTGTCGGCGGCAAAGCTGTTTTTTGCTTACGGGCTCGGCAACGCGCTGACCTTTCCGATGTCGGTCGGCGCCACCACCGTGCTGCATCCCGACCGGCCGACGCCGGCGGCGATGTTCGGCCTGATGCGCAAGCACGACGCCACGATCTTCTACGGCGTGCCGACGCTGTTCGCCGCGATGCTGAGCGATCCGAATTTCACCGGGGAGCCACGCTTCCCGCGCCTGCGCGTCTGCACCTCCGCGGGCGAGGCGCTGCCCGAGCATGTCGGCAACACCTGGAAGAGCCGGTTCGGCGTCGATATCCTCGATGGCGTCGGCTCGACCGAACTGTTGCACATCTTCGTATCCAATGCGCCCGGCGATATCCGCTATGGCTCCTCGGGCCGTGCCGTGCCGGGCTACAGCATCCGGCTCGTCGATGACAACGGCGCCGACGTGCCGGACGGCGAGGTCGGCGAGATGCTGGTCAATGCGCCGTCCGCCGCCGAAGGCTACTGGAATCAGCGCGGCAAGAGCCGCCGCACCTTTGCCGGCGACTGGACCCGCACGGGCGACAAGTATTTTCGCGACAGCGATGGCCGCTACGTGTTCTGCGGCCGCGCCGACGACATGTTCAAGGTGTCGGGCATCTGGGTCTCGCCGTTCGAGGTTGAGAGCGCGCTGATCGCGCATCCGGCGGTGCTGGAGGCGGCGGTGGTGCCGGCCGCCGACGCCGACGGGCTGCTCAAGCCAAAGGCCTATATCGTGCTCAACGGGACGGCCACCGCGAGCGATGCGCTGATGACGGAGCTGAAGGAGCACGTCAAGCACAAGATCGGCCCATGGAAATACCCGCGCTGGATCGAGATCGTCGACAGCCTGCCGAAGACGGCGACCGGCAAGATCCAGCGCTTCAAGCTGCGCGAACCGGCCTGAGGCCGTGAGGTTGGCACGTTTCGCCTGACAGGAGGTCTTTCGATGATCAACCTAGCTCCCGCCGGCACGCTCACCATCGGTGCCAGCACGCTGGAGTTTCGCTTAAGCGGCCCCTCGCCCAAGGATGCGCCGACGCTCGTGCTGCTGCACGAGGGGCTCGGCTCGGCGGCGCAGTGGGGCGATGTCCCCGAGCGTCTCGCGGCTGCCACCGGCGCCGGCGTGTTTGCCTATTCGCGCGCCGGCTATGGCGCGTCGAGCCCGGCGTCCCTGCCGCGCGGCACCGATTATATGCACCGCGAGGCGCTCACGGTGCTGCCGCGCGTGCTCGATTCGATCGGCTTTCGCCGCGGCATTCTGATCGGGCATTCGGACGGCGCGTCGATCGCCACCATCTATGCCGGCGGCGTGCAGGATCATCGCGTGCGCGGCCTGGCGCTGATCGCGCCGCACTTCGTCGTGGAAGACGCCTCGGTTGCCTCGATCGCCGCGGCCAGGACCGCCTATGAGCAGGGCGACCTCAAGGCGAAGCTCGCGCACTGGCACCGCAACGTCGATAATGCCTTCTATGGCTGGAACGACGCCTGGCTCGATCCCGCCTTCCGCCGCTGGGATATTTCCGAAGCGCTCGCCTATGTGCGCGTGCCGCTCGCTATCGTGCAGGGCGCGCACGATCAATACGGCACGATGCGGCAGATCGAGATTGCGCGCGAGGAATGCTACTGCCCGGTCGATGTCACCGTGATTGAAGGCGTCGGCCATTCGCCGCAGCGCGAGGCGCCCGAGGTGACGCTCGATGCGCTGGCCTCCTTCGTCAACCGCATCCTGCGCCTGCATGGCGAAGGCGCGCTGGACCGCGCGGCGTGACGGCGGATGCGGCGTCGCACCTTCCGTTGCCGCGCTGGATCTACATGCCGGGCGGCGCGCTGCCGCCCGACGCGGACGCGCTCGACCGCGCCACCGCGCTGGTGCCGGCGCGGTTCGATGGGTGTGTGCCGCGCGATCATCCGGCTCTCGCCTATGGCCTTGCGCTCAACGACGCCGGCTTCTTCTGGGAAGCCCATGAGGTGCTCGAAGCGGTGTGGCGCGCGGCACCTCCGGGCGGACGCGACCGCATCCTGCTCAGGGCCTGCATCCAGGTCGCCAATGCCGGCCTCAAGTATCGTCTCGGCCGCGGCCGCGCGGTTGCCCGGCTCATTGCCGAAGTCATTGCCGAACTTGAAGAATTGGCGGTGCGCGGGAGCGGGCCGGCGGGCGGCTTCGCCGATGGCTATCCTGTGGCGAAACTGCGGCGGGAGCTGGGCGAGGCGACAAAGCGGCCGCCGACGGGCGGACGATGGATCAGCCTCGCCACGGCTCCACCGCATATGCAGGAAAATGCACACTGCTCGGCCGGGCGGGGCTGGACCACCAGGGAATTATGAATTATTGTGCATCGTGATCCACCGATAGATCGACACGAGGAGACCCCATGGCAGCGCAGCCGCGCAAGCTCGCGAACGGCGCCGAGCGCATCGATTTCCAGACCGAGCCGTCGCGCTACCGGCACTGGTCGCTTGCCGTCGATGGCGAGGTGGCGACGCTGACGCTCGATGTCGATGAGGACGGCGGGCTGTTCGAGGGCTACCAGCTCAAGCTCAACTCCTACGACCTCGGCGTCGATATCGAGCTTGCCGACGCCGTGCAGCGGCTGCGCTTCGAGCATCCCGGCGTCAAGGTGGTGGTGCTGCGTTCGGGCAAGAACCGCGTGTTCTGCGCCGGCGCCAACATCCGCATGCTGGCCGGCGCCAGCCACGCCCACAAGGTCAACTTCTGCAAGTTCACCAACGAGACGCGCAACGGCATCGAGGATTCCAGCGAGAATTCCGGCCAGCGCTTCATCTGTGTCGTCAACGGCACCGCGGCCGGCGGCGGCTACGAACTGGCGCTGGCCGCCGACCATATCATCCTCGCCGACGACGGCGCGGCCGCCGTGGCGCTGCCCGAGGTGCCGCTGCTCGCGGTGCTGCCCGGCACCGGCGGACTGACGCGCGTGGTGGACAAGAGAAAAGTGCGCCGCGACCACGCCGACTACTTCTGCACCATCGAGGAAGGCATCAAGGGCCGGCGCGCGGTGCAGTGGCGGCTGGTGGACGAGATCGCGCCCAACTCGCGTCTGGAGGCGCGGCTTGCCACCCGCATCAAGGAGTTTGCCGCAAAATCGCAGCGCAACGGCGACGGTGACGGCGTCAAGCTGACGCCGCTTGCGCGCGAGTTCGGCGAGACGAGCGTGCGCTACAGCCACGTCACCGTGGACATCGACCGCGACAAGCGCATCGCCACCATTTCGGTGAAGGCGCCGACCGCGGCGCCGCCCGCCGACATGGCCGGCGCGCTGGCGCAGGGCACGGGCTTCTGGCCACTCACCGTTGCGCGCGAACTTGACGACGCCATCCTGCACCTGCGCCTCAACGAGACCGGCATCGCCATGCTGGTGTTCCGCACGCATGACGACAACGAGGGCGACGCCGCGCATATCGCCGCCTGCGACGCGCTGCTGGAGGCGAACAAGGACCACTGGTTCGCCAACGAAATCCGTCACACCTGGAAGCGCGTGCTGAAGCGCATCGACGTCACCTCGCGCACGCTGGTGACGCTGGTCGAGCCCGGCTCGTGCTTCGTCGGCACGCTGGCTGAGCTGATCTTCGCCGCCGATCGCTCCTACATGCTGATCGGAAGCCGCGAGGGCGACAACCGCGCGCCGCCGACCATCGTGCTGACGCCGGCGAATTTCGGCGCCTATCCGATGAGCCACGGCCTGACGCGACTCGAGTCGCGCTTTCAGGCCGACCCGTCTCAGGTGGACGTGGTGCGGGACAAAATCGGTACGGCGCTCGACGGCGGGGAAGCCGAAGACCTCGGCCTCGTCACCTTCGCGCTCGACGACATCGACTGGGACGACGAGGTGCGCGTGTTCCTCGAGGAGCGCGCCAGCTTCTCGCCGGACGCGCTGACCGGCATGGAAGCCAACCTGCGCTTCGTCGGGCCGGAAACCATGGAATCGAAAATCTTCGCGCGCCTCACCGCGTGGCAGAACTGGATTTTCCAGCGCCCCAACGCGGTCGGGGAGAACGGTGCGCTCAGCCGCTACGGCACCGGCGAGCGGCCCGAGTTCGACATGACGAGGGTTTGATCATTTCTCACCCTCCCCTGAAAGGGGAGGTGGTGAAAGAGGACGAACATGTCCCGGGCGCGTCGCGGCGCGTGAGTGACGCGACGCAGAACCGGGACCGCCACGACGGTGACCTTTGAAACGGTCCCGGCTCTGCGATGCACCGCGTTGCGCTGCATCGCGTCCGGGACACGAGACGGGACAGGAGCCTGCCCATGAACATCATGAACGTCGATTACACCACGAAAATTCCGAACAACGTCGATCTCGCCGCCGACCGTCAGGTGCTCAAGGCGCTGGAGGGCTGGCACCCTGGCTATCTCGACTGGTGGAACGACATGGGGCCGGACGGCTTTCAGGAATCGCTCGTGTACCTGCGCACCGCGGTCAGCGTCGATCCGAAGGGCTGGGCCAAGTTCGATTATGTGAAGATGCCGGAATATCGCTGGGGCATTCTGCTGGCACCGGCCGACGCCGAGCGTCAGGTCAATTTCGGCCAGCACAAGGGCGAGAAGGCGTGGCAGGAGGTGCCGGGCGAATACCGCGCCATGCTGCGCCGCCTCGTCGTCATCCAGGGCGACACCGAGCCCGCCTCCGTCGAACAGCAGCGCCACCTCGGCAAGACCGCGCCCTCGCTCTACGACATGCGCAACCTGTTTCAGGTCAACGTCGAGGAAGGCCGCCATCTGTGGGCGATGGTCTACCTCTTGCAGAAATACTTCGGCCGCGACGGCCGCGAGGAGGCCGACGACCTGCTGCGCCGCCGCTCCGGCGACGAGGATTCACCGCGCATGCTGGGCGCCTTCAACGAGGCGACGCCGGACTGGCTGTCGTTTTTCATGTTCACCTTCTTCACCGACCGCGACGGCAAGATGCAGTTGGAGAGCCTGGCGCAATCCGGCTTCGATCCGTTGTCGCGCACCTGCCGCTTCATGCTGACGGAAGAAGCGCACCACATGTTCGTCGGCGAGACCGGGGTGGGGCGCGTGCTGCAGCGGACCTGCGAGGCGATGAAGGTAGCCGGCATCGACGATCCGACCGCTATCGACAAAGTGCGCGCGCTCGGCGTCATCGACCTGCCGACCATGCAGAAGAAGATGAACCTGCACTACTCGCTCTCGCTCGACCTGTTCGGCTCCGAGGTTTCGACCAATGCCGCCAACTTCTACAACGCCGGCATGAAGGGCCGTTTCCAGGAAACCAAGATCGACGACGACCATCGCCTGACCTCCGACACCTATCCGGTGCTCAAGCTGGTCGATGGCGAGATCAAGCTGGTGGATGAGCCGGCGCTGACCGCGCTCAACATGCGGCTGCGCGACGACTACACCAACGACTGTGCCAAGGGCGTCGAACGCTGGAACAAGATCATCGAGAAGGCCGGCGTCAACTTCCGGCTGGAGCTGCCGCACACGGCGTTCCACCGCCAGATCGGCGAGTTCGCCAACGTGCAGGCGACGCCGAAGGGCATGCTGTTGAGCGAGGCCGAATGGCAGAAGGTGCGCGACGACTATCTGCCCTCGACCGCCGACGGCGATTTCATCGCTTCCCTGATGCAGCCGGTGACGGAGCCGGGCAAGTTTGCGGGCTGGATCGCGCCGCCGAAGGTCGGCATCGACAACAAGCCGGGCGATTTCGAGTATGTGCAGATCGCGGCGTAAGGCTTGGGCGTGCCCCGGACGCGTCGCGGCACGCAGTGACGCGATGCAGAACCGGGGCCGTTACGAATAACGGTCGCTTTGACGGTCCCGGATCAAGCGTCGCACCGCTTCGCATTACGCCGCATCCGGGACACGAGGTGAGATCATGAGCGCGCCCCTCAAGAAGCAGCATCTGATCGATCCGGAGATCTGCATCCGCTGCAACACCTGCGAGGAAACCTGCCCGATCGACGCCATCACCCACGACGACAACAACTACGTGGTCAACGTCGATATCTGCAACTACTGCATGGACTGCATCTCGCCGTGCCCGACCGGCGCCATCGACAACTGGCGCGTGGTTGAGGCGCCGTACTCGCTGGACGATCAGTTCTCGTGGAGCGAGCTGCCGGCGCAGCAGGAGTTCGAGGACACCGCCGCGCCGGTGACGGTCGAGGCGCTGGAGGACGATATCGGCGCGCTGCTCGAGGAAGCGCGCAAAGGGTTAGGGGGCAAGGCAGTGGCGCCGCATTCGGCGAGCAAGCCGAGCGTCAACCTGCACAATCGCGGCAAGCCGGCGCTCGCCACCGTCACCGGCAATTTCCGCCTGACCGCCGCCGATGCCGACAGCGACGTGCGCCATCTTATCCTCGATTTCGGCGACCATCCGTTCCCGGTGCTGGAAGGCCAGAGCATCGGCATCGTCGCGCCGGGCGAGGACGAGAACGGCCAGCCGCATCGCGTGCGGCTTTATTCCATCGCCAGCTCCCGCGACGGCGAGCGCCCCAACACCAACAACCTGGCGCTGACCGTGAAGCGCGAGCCGCACGGGGTGTGCTCCAATTATCTGTGCGATCTGCCGCGCGGCGCCAGGGTCGAGGTCACCGGGCCGTTCGGCGCCACCTTCCTGCTGCCGAACGATCCCGCGACCAACATCGTGATGATCTGCACCGGCACCGGCTCGGCGCCGATGCGTGCCTTCACCGAGCGGCGCCGCCGCGCCATGCCGGACGCGGCCGGGCGCATGCTGTTGTTCTTCGGCGCGCGGCGGCCGCAGGAACTGCCGTATTTCGGCCCGTTGCAGAAGGTGCCGGACAAACTGCTCGGAAAATATCTGTGCTACTCGCGCGTGCCGGGCGAGCCGCGCACCTATGTGCAGGACCGCATCCGCACCGAGGCCAAGCAGATCGCGGCGCTGCTCAGCGACGCGCGGACCTACGTCTACATCTGCGGGCTGAAAGGCATGGAAACCGGCGTCGACGAAGCGTTTGCCGACGCCTGCCGCCACGCCGGCATGGACTGGGGGGCACTCAAGACCGCGATGCGCGAAGGCGGCCGCTACCACGTCGAGACGTATTAGCTTAGCGCATTTTCGCTTCTGATGGGATCCGGCCGTGCCGCCGGGCAATCGTGTCCCGGGCGCGGGTAGCGGCGTGCAACGCCGCGCAGCATCCGGGACACGGGCGGCCCGCGCCTCTCTAGAAATCGAGGTCGGTGTAGGTGCGCGACGCCGGCACGCCGGCCAGCCATTCGGCCAGCAACGGCCGGAACGAGGGCCGCGACTTGATGCGCGCGTACCACGCCTTTGCCGCCTCGTCCTCGCTCCACGGCACGTCGCCGAGATAGTCGATGGTGGACAGGTGCGCGGCGGCGGCGAGGTCGGCGTAGGTGAGGCGGTCGCCGGCGAGGTAGTTCCGGGTGCGCGAAAGCCAGCCGATATAGGCGAGGTGATAGCGCACGTTGGCCTTGGCGGCGCGGATCACGTCGGTCGAGGGCGGGCCGCCGCCGGCTTCCTCGTTCATGTAGCGCTTGTAGATGCGCTCGGTGACCAGCGGACCGGACACCTCGGCGAAGAACTTGTCGTGGAACCAGGCCGAGAGCCGGCGCACCTCGATGCGCTCCTCCGGCTCGTCCGGCATCAGGCGGCGCTCGCCCATGCTGGCGCCGATCAGCTCGTCGAGATATTCGCTGATCACGCCGACGCCGGGCGCCACCGGCCCGTCGTCCACCGCCAGCACCGGGGTGGTGGCGGCCGGGTTCATCACCAGAAATTCCTTGCGCCGTTCCCAGACGCGCTCCTCCGTGAGCGTGACGTCGAGCCGGTATTCACCGAGTACCAGGCGGACGAAACGGGAATGAGGACAGAACGGGTGGTGGAACAGCGTCAGCATGGCGTCCTTGATAGTTTCAGATGCCTTAACAAACCGCTTCCAATCGCGGGAACCGGACGGCCCCGCAGCCCCGCCTGGACGGCGGCTCGAACTCGCGGCAAGCCGGTGTCCCGGCCAATTCTGTTCAAAGCATGATGAGGCGCGTTCGGCCGCGCCGGGCCGGCCGGGCGGCGAGATAGCCGTTGCGGGCTTTGCGCGAATCCGCGACAAAGCGCCACCTGTCTCCGCCGCCGCCCGCCCGGATCGCCGTCATGCTGTTCGACTTCTTCAAGGCTCTGATGCTCGGCGTCGTCGAGGGGCTGACCGAGTTTCTGCCGGTATCCTCGACCGGCCACCTGCTCCTGATGGAGCGCTTCTTCGGCTTCGACGACGACGCGTTCGGCAAGACCTTCGTGGTGCTGATCCAGCTCGGCTCGATCCTCGCCATCCTGGCGGTGTATTTCGCGCGGCTGTGGCGCATCGCGCTCGGCTTCTTCTCCGACCCGGCGGCGCGGCGCTTCGTCATCGGCGTCGTGGTGGCGTTCCTGCCGGCGGCGGTGATCGGGGCGGGGGCGCATTCGTTCATCAAGGGCGTGCTGTTCAATCCGTGGGTGGTGTGCTTCACGCTGATCGTCGGCGGCGCGGTGCTGCTGTGGGTCGATCAGCTCGACCTCAAGCCGCGCTATCACGATGCCACGGGGTTCTCGCTGCCGATGTATCTCGGCATTGGCATCTGCCAGTGCATGGCGATGATCCCCGGCGTGTCGCGCTCCGGCGCAACCATCGTCTCGGCGATGCTGTTCGGCGCCGACAAGCGCTCCGCGGCGGAGTTTTCGTTCTTCCTTGCCATCCCGACCATGGCCGGCGCTTTTGCCTACGATCTCTACAAGAACTACGGCGAGATGACCGGGCACAACGCGACGCTGGTGGCGGTCGGTTTCGTCACCTCGTTCCTCGCGGCCCTGGTGGTTGTGCGAACCTTCCTCGACTACGTGACCCGCCACGGCTTTGCGCCGTTCGCATGGTGGCGGGTGGTGGTCGGTACGCTGGGGCTGATCGGGCTGGCGATGGGCCTTTGAACGCCGGCGCTGCGCCCGCGACGGCGTGGCTTACACGCTGAGCCGCTGGAATTGGCCGGTGCGCCGGAAACGCCACAGGTAGCTCGGCGCGATCGCCGCCATCGCCTCCGGCACGATGCCGAGCCCTTCCAGCGTCAGCCCGGCCGCCTTGGCTGCCTCCGACACCACGTTGTCGGCCTTGAGCAGCGTCACCTGGTCCGGCGTCAGCGTGAACGGCTGCGGCGCGAATTGCAGGATGTGGGCCTTGAGCCGCGCCAGCGCGAACGGCAGCGACACCAGCGGCCGGTCGCGCCCGGTGGTCTTGAGGATGAAGGCGAGGATCTCGCGCATCGTCATCGTCTCGGGGCCGCCGAGCTCGTAGGTCGCCCCCGCCCTGGCGCGGCCCGCGACGGCCGCGGCAATCGCCAGCGCGACGTCGCCGACGAACACCGGCTGCATCCGCGTCGCGCCGCCGCCGATCAGCGGCAGCACCGGCGACACCTGCGCCAGTGCCGCGAAGCGGTTGGTGAACTGGTCGTCCGGCCCGAACACCACCGAGGGGCGAAAGATCACCGCCTCCGGCACCGCGGCGCGCACGGCCGCCTCGCCCGCGGCCTTGGAGCGGGCGTAGAGCGAGGGGGAATCGGCATCGGCGCCGAGCGCCGAGACGTGGATCAGCTGCACGCCGGCGGCGGCCGCCGCGTCCGCGACCGTGCCGGCGCCGCGCGCCTGCACGGCGTCAAAAGTCTGGCGGCCGGACGGCGCGAGAATGCCGACGAGGTTGATGGCGATGCGGGCGCCGCGCATCGCGGCCGCGACCGACTCCGGGTAGCGCAGGTTGGCCTGTACCGGCATGATCTGGCCGACCTTGCCGAGCGGCTGCAGGTGGCCGGCGAGATCGGGCCGGCGTACCGCGGCGCGGATGCGAAACCCCTCGCGCGCCAGCACCCGGATGACGTTGCGGCCGAGGAATCCCGAGCCGCCGAAAACCGTGACCAGGGTATCGATGGGGTCGGACATGGACGGGCTCCTGACAGCGGCGCGGGCGGCCAACTTGGGGGTCAAACGGCTCCGCACCTACGCCATCGCCATAGGACGGGACGGCGGATCTGTACAGGGCATTTGACCTGCAACGCAGCATTTGACAAGCGCGCGGACGGTCCGTAGGTATCGCGCCCGTGCCCAGGTGGCGGAATTGGTAGACGCGCTGGCTTCAGGTGCCAGTGGCTTCACGGCCGTGAAGGTTCGAGTCCTTTCCTGGGCACCACTCTTTCCCGTTTTTTGCCGATTATTTTTGAGGTGATGCCGCGCCGGTTCGTATGGAGCCGCCGAAGGCGGCTGTCATGCCTGCGCGCAGAGGACTTGGCGGCAGAGGACTTGGCGGCAGAGGACTTGGCGGCAGAGGACTTGGCGGCAGAGGACTTGGCGGCAGAGGACTTGGCGGCAGAGGAC
>Ga0207868_1000857_pt1 | contig 26548 bp, 33 predicted proteins | sample Passage237B_FD_187370 | JGI IMG/M metagenome (GOLD analysis project Ga0207868, IMG submission 187370) | Cellulose adapted compost microbial communities from Newby Island Compost Facility, Milpitas, CA, USA - Passage2 37B (SPAdes) (version 3) ... | reverse complement strand
GGGCCTGCCGGTCTCGGCCCTCATCGTCAACCGCATGCACCCCACCTTCACCGACGCGCTGCCCGAGGCGCTGCGCGAGCGGGCCGACCACCTGGGCGACACCGACCTCGGCGGCCTCTACCGCAACCTGGCCGACTTCGCCCTCGTCGCGGCCCGCGAGGACGAGCACCTGGCGGGTCTGTCGGAGCGGGTGGCGCCGGCACCGGTCGTGCGGGTCCCGTTCCTGCGCACCGACGTCCACGACCTCACCGGCCTGGGCATCGTGGCCGACCACCTCTTCGGCCGGATCTGACGGTGAGCGGGAGCGGCGCCGCCCGGCCGACCACCTCCCCCGGCCGGGTCGAGGCCCGACACCCGGGGTGACCCACCGGCGCGCCGAACGAGCCAGGCCATGACCGACGCCACCACGCCCACCGACGGATCACCCGGCACCACCGACGCCTCCTGGTTGGCCATCGTGGACGGCGCCACCTGCGCCGGCTGCGGGCTCCACGCGGCAGCGGTCCCGCCGGCGGAGGTGGGCGATCGCCTCACCGCCGCGGCCGAGGCGTTCGCGGCCCTGCTGACCGACCTGGACGACGAGGCGCTGCGCCGCCGTCCGGACCCGGCCACCTGGTCGGCGCTGGAGTACGCGGTCCACGTGCGCGATGCGGTCGAGGTGTTCACCGGCCGCATCGGGCGGATGCTGACCGAGGTCGACCCCGACCTGGGCTGGTGGGACCACGAGGCCGCGATCGCGGCCGGTGCAGCCGACGGGGCGACGGCCGCCGAGGTGGCCGACGGGCTGCGCGCCGCGGTGGCCGGCCTGGTCGGCTCGCTCCCCCGGCTCGACGCCGACGGTCGGGCAGGTGCGGACGGCTGGTCCCGCCGGGGCGTGCGCCGGGGGACCGAGGTGTTCACGGTGGCGTCGACGGCGCGCTTCGCGCTCCACGAGGTGGTCCACCACGCGGCGGACGCCGCCGCGTCGGCCGCGGCCCGGGCCTGAGCCGCGGCGTCAGTCGACGGCGCCGGGGAGGGCCGCGGCGGCCTCGTCGACGGTCTCGGTGACCGGGACGATGCGGTCGAAGCCGGTGGTGTGGAGGAGCCGGGTGAGGGTGGCGCGACTGCACGCCACGGCCACCTCGCCGCCGTTCTCGCGGGCCCGCCGGATGCCGCCGATGAGCGCGCCGAGGCCGGCCGAGTCCATGAACGGGACGGCCGACAGGTCGATGACGACCTGCGGTTGGGACGCCAGGTCGCCGAGCGCTTCTCTGAAGGTGGCGACGGTGTAGGCATCGAGCTCGCCGACCGGCCGGCAGAGCGTGTAGCTGCCGGACTCTTCGACTTCGATCTCGAGCACGCTGACTCCTAACGGGGTGCGGATGCGTGGGTCGTACAGACTACCCGCCCCATCAACGCCCGACGCCGGGCCGGCGTTCCCTGCCGTCGGGCGTCGGGCGCGGCCGGGCGTGGAGCGCAGCCGGGGGCGGGAACTAGGGTCGCGGCGTGCCCACCGTTCTGCTCGCCACCGATGCCGACTGGATCCACGAGGAGGTCGACGCCGCGATCGCCGGCGACGACATCGAGCTGTACCGGATCCGCTCCGGCCACGAGGTGCAGGCGACGGTGGGGGCGCTCCGGCCCGACCTCGTGATCCTCGACCTCCAGATCGGCAACATGGGCGGCATGGCGGCGTGCATGGAGCTGCGCCTCGATGAGAGCGTCGACCGGCTCCCCCACGTGCAGGTGCTCATGCTCCTCGACCGTGAGGACGACATCTTCCTGGCCGAGCGCAGCGAGGCGGATGGGTGGGTGGTGAAGCCGCTCGACGCGTTCCGGCTCCGCCGGGCCGTCGCCGCGCTGCTCCAGGGCGGCCGCTGGACCGAGGGTCGACCGGTCGAGACCTCGGCCTGACGGGCCGACCGCCCCGGCTCGCCACCCCCGGCGATCCGGATGGACGCCACGGCAGGGGTGTCGGCTACAGTCGGCTCCGCACTACTCCGGGGTGTGGCTCAGCTTGGCAGAGCGCTGCGTTCGGGACGCAGAGGTCGTGGGTTCAAATCCCGCCACCCCGACCAAAAGACCCAGGTTAAAACCCTGGCCTGAATCGGAGCCTCGCTCCGACCCAGCATCGAAAGACCAGCATGAGAGCGGCTCCTCCGGGAGCCGCTCTTCTCGTTCCTGCTCCCGGTAGGCCTCGATCTGTCCTGGCAGCTCCGGCCTGGTCAGCAGATCGAACGGTTCCTTCAGATCACCCCAGTCCACACCCTCGACCCCAACACGAATCCGCTCGAAGAACGCGAAGCACAATGCTCGCCGCACCTGGTTGCCGGCTCGGACGTACGCCTCGCCACACCGCCGTAGCAGTGCCATCGCGGCATCGAGCCCCTTGCGGGTTGCATCCAACTCGACCGTGAGCTGCTCGATCTGCTCGCTCGCCGCCGCCCGGATCTTGCGCAGTCGGTTCTGTTCGTCCTTGAGGAGCGTCATCGAGACCGCTTCGGCGTAGTACGCCTCCAACAGCTTCCGTTCCTCAGCCTCAACCTGCTGCAACCGAACCTTCTGCTGGGCCACCACTCGCTGCTGGCGCTCTCGCACCACCTCGATGAGCGCGATGACCTCGTGCTCCACCTCATCGAGATGGGACGGGTCCGGCTGGAAGCGGCTCCACATCGCTTCGACCTCGGCCTCGACCTCATCGACCGGCAGGTATGGCAGCTCACAGCCGTTCTTGCGATGACCGTGACGACCGAGGCAGAAGAAGTAGTCGTAGCTACCGCCCCGCCCCTTGGCCAACAGCACACCCAGCCGGGACCCGCAGAGCCCGCAGACCAGCGTCCCCTTCAGGTAGTGGGTCCGAGCAACCGGCTTCTCCTTGCCCTTGCTCCGTTGGTCCAGCACCTCCTGGACCTCCTCGAAGGTCGACGGTGGGATCAGGGGCTCGTGCCTGCCCGGGTACTGCACACCTTCGTAGGTGACGACGCCCATGTAGTACGGGTTGCGCAGCATCTTGTGGATGCGGCTTCGGCTGACCGGGCCCTCCGGGTACCGCTTGGTCGCCCGTGAGGTCAGGCCGCGATCTGCCAGCGCCTCGGTCATCTGTGCCAGCGTCCACTCCCCGGTGGCGAACTCGTCGAACGCCCACTGGATGTGATCACGACGCCTCTCGTCGATGACGACCGTGCTCACCATCCGGCCCTCGAAGTCCTCCCGAGTGTTGAGGTAGCCGAGCGGTGCCCGGCTCACCGTTCCGCCACGGCGTGCTTTCTCTTGCAGCCCCTTACGAGCTTCGGCCGAGAGGTTGGAGCTGTAGAACTCGGCGATCGTCGCCATGATCCCGTGCATCAGCTTGCCGCTCGGCGTCTCGTCGATGTTCTCGCTGGCCGATACCAGCTGTGCTCCGGCGCCACGTATCCGCATCCCGATCGTCAGATCGTCTTCGCGAGAGCGAGCCAGACGGTCGACCTTGTGCACGATGACGTAGTCGACTTGGGCCTCACCGCCAAGCGAACGCAGCATGGCCTGGAGTTGTGGCCGGTCCGCCGACCGTGCGCTCTCGCCTCGGTCAACGAACTCGGCTACCACCGATGCTCCAAGCTGCTGCGCCTTACGCGTGCACGCATCCCGCTGTGCAGGGATGGAGAACCCCTCGGCGTTGTAGTCGTTGTCCGCCTGCTCCGAGGTCGACACCCGCAGGTAGATCACCGCGTGCTTCAGCCCGGTGGTACTACCTGGTCGCTCGACAGGGCTTGAGGGTGACACGAGACCGCGCGTGGCGGTCTCGTTGGTGGTGGCGTAACTGGCAAGGCTCATAGCGGTACTCCGAGGTGGGCGACAGGTCTATCCATGGCGAGGGTGGCTGCGGGTCGCAACCCTCGGGTGCAGAAGGTTCGGCGGGGTGGCTGCTGGGTGAGGTGGCCGAGATCTTGGAGACGGCGCTGCATGGCCGCTGGGGAGACCGCGAACTGCTCAGCCAGCTCGCTGAGGTCCTGAACACCCGCACACCAGGCCCGGGTGACGAGCCTTCTCGGCATGAGCAGGCAGGCAGCGAAGTGGTCAGCAACGGCCTCTCGGCCTTGGTGGCCCGAGTAGAGCAGGTCACGCACCGGATGGTCGATGACGTGCTTGTACTCGTGCGCTAGGGAGAAGCGTTGCCGGTTGGGGTGCTCATCAGCCCGAGCGAGCAGCCGCCAGCTCTCACCATCCCAGAAGGACAGCCCTGACGTGGGCAGGTTGGCCTCAACCCCGAGCCGGACCCGAGGGAGCTGGCTCAGGATGGTGAGAGACACCGGCTCGCTGGTGACACCCGAGAGGGAGAGCAGCAGCGCTGCTTGGTGCTCAGCGATGCGCCTGGCTTCGAGGCTGCTGAGTGCTCGGTGCGGGCAGATGGCTCGCAGCCGAGCGAGTGTACTTGTTGTAGCAGTGTTGTTGGTCATGATCACCTCCTTTGTTATTGGTTGTTGGTCGACGGAGGTGACCGGGGTCAGCTACGTCGGAGAGGGGTGCTCGTCCTCGCCATCATCGGGACCGCTTGCTCCATAGCGAGCAGCAACCTCATCGGCGTAGGCCGTTATGGCATCCAACGCCTCAGATGGCAGGTCAGGCCCGTAGGCGCTGCGCAGGTAGAGCCGGTGACTCGGTAGCTGGTCGATCAGCTCGATACCAGTAAGGACGTACAGATCAGCGACCGGCACATCAAGCCCCTTGGCGAGTGCGGCCAATCGTTCGGGCCGGTCCGGTTGGTCGATGCCTCGCTCCCAGCGTGAAAGCCGTGAGTTGTGCAGACCGGTGCGCCGTTCCAGCTCGTAGAGCGAGATGCCAAGTTCTTGCCGTCTTGTCTTCAAGAAACGACTGAAGTCGGTTTCCTGTGATCCTTCCGCTCGTGACACGTATGTCCTTACTGCCCCTCTTATTGAGTTGTGCTCCTATTGTCTCACGATCCACTGCGGCTTGCCAGTGCAAATGTTCATTCCACAACGACGGCAGCCCAGGCACCTGGATTGAGTCCCCATTCATGCTCGCGCTCCTAGCGAGAAAATGCCATAGAAAATGTTCATTCCACAACGCGTACCTGATTTAGTCATTCCAGAACACGTAGACGTTGCCGCTGCTGGTCTCGGTGACTGAGATTTCGCCTCCGAGCTGCATGTCATGAACCCAGCTGTCTACGTCGATCTTCAGGTAGGGCCGCAGGCTGTCAGGGACCGACAGGGCATCGAGGCTGATGCCCAGGTCATCGAGCAGGGATTCACCCCACTCGATCGGCGACGGCCACTCCCCGAGAAAGTGGTCTTCGAAGTCTTCCGGTGAGGGGAGCTCGCTTGGCTCTCGGTCTGCCATCCATGCCCCGAAGGCATCGCCGTGGCTCACTAGCCCCTCGGCCAGGAGGCACACTCGCTCTAGGGGCTCGAGCTCATGCAGGTGCAGCGGCCCGAAGCCGGAGAAGTCATGGATCGCCCATTCCTCTGCCGGTTCGCCGTAGCGCCTGGCAGTGGGAGATTCAGTCAGCATTTCGTCGATGGCGGCTTGCACCGCTTCCACCCCAGCATCGGCGTTGATCCACTGCCCGTGCAGGACGCCGGCGTTGTAGTCCGTCAGGGAGGCGGCGTAGATGCGGGGCAGCGCCCAGGGGTCGGTCTCGCTTCGGGGTGCACCGGCGGCTTCCGGGCCGGTCATGCCGTCCTCCGTATCTCGTGGCGGCTGGTGATCCGTTCCTGGGCGAGCTGGGCGAACTGCGGGTTTAGCTCGATACCGAGCCAGCGCCGTCCCAGCCGCTCGGCGACCACACCGACCGTGCCAGCCCCGAAGAACGGATCGAGCACGACGCCGGGCTGCCAGGTGGCATCGCTGCACCCGCAGGACTTCCCGAGCGCCCCTCGGATGGCGGTGTTGCCAAGGTGCTGCGCGGCTGCTGCTCGCTGCCACGCGGCTCCACAAGTCACGCACACCCGTTCAGGGCAGGCAGCCAGCAGGGGCCGCTCAGCAAGCGCTTCAGGAAACACCGCGAAGTGGGCACCCCGATACGCAGCAGTGGCAAGGGTCCAGACGTCACCGGGGTTCTTGCCGAGCGGGTGTGCAGTCTGGCCGCGGGCCTTCATCCGGGCGAGGCCCGAGTTGGTGCCCGTGTACGGTCCTGCCCAGTTCGGTCTTTGGCGGGGAGCGAGGGAGTACTTCGGTCCGCCCTTGGTGCGGCTGGGACGCCGGAGCTGGGATCGCGCCGGTACCCGGATGGCATCAAGATCGAAGTAGTATCTGCTTGAGCGGGCCAGTAGGTACAGCGGCTCCCAGGTGCCGCTCAGCCGATCAGCTACCGGAGCAGGCATCGGGTTGGGCTTGGCCCAGATGATCTTGTTCCTGAGCCGCCACCCATCCTCACGGACTAACGCCAGAATCAGGCGCTCGGGACCAAGCAGCAGGCTCTTAGGCTCGGCACCGTGAGCATGACGGCGGGCATAGGTGTCCCCGAGGTTCAGCCACAGCGTCCCTTCAGGTTTGAGCACCCGAGCCACCTCGACAAGCACGGCCCGCAGCCTCGCCACCCATTCGTCGATGGATAGCTCAGTTCCGATCTGGCCCGTCACCCCGTAGTCGCGCAGCCGGAAGTATGGCGGTGAGGTCACCACCGTGTCGATCGACGCCGAAGGCAGCTCTCGCAGCCGCTCCAACGCGTCGCCTACCAGTACCTGACCGGTGGGCAAGCTTCGGTTTCGGATTTCTTCGTTAGGGGGTGCGGCCCGCCGGGCCGCCTCCTTGGTTCTGTTGGTTGTTCGTGTCTGCATGGTGACCTCCTTTCAGTTGCTTGATGTGATGGGCGTGGTGAGCACGGCTGCTGCCTGATCGCCGGTAGCCACCACGAACAGCGCCGGCTCCAGAGAGCGGCATCTGGCGATGGCCGCCCGGATTGCCGTCGCCCGCTGCTGGTCGGGCACGATCCATGCCACCCGTGGAAAGACTTCGTGATGCTCGGCCTCTCGGCCTGAGCGCCAGTAGTCCCGGTAGCGCTGGCACTTCCGGAGCACCGTGGGCAGATGCTCGGTCGCCCGGTCCATCTCGATGAACCAGCGCAGCTCCCAGCCGTCTGTCGTGGTGAGCTCCACCAGCAGATCAGGCTTCAGGGTCACGATCCCCGAAGACACCGAGAACCGTCGCCAGGTCGATGGCTCGTGCGTGACCCGTAGCTGGGTGAGCACTCCGGTTCGCTGCTGCTCGATTAGCTGAGCGTGCAGTTCGGCAGTCGCCAGCGCATGGTCAACGAATCGGCCCCCGGGTTCCCAGGTTGGCCCCTGGCCTGGCAGTCCGAGTACCCGGCGTCCCTTGGTTGTCACCTGGTATAGGTGACCGGCGGAACCGCTCCGAACACCACCGATCTGGCGCTTGAGCCGTCGCAGCAGTCCATCCTCGGTAAGGCGGGCCAGCACCCTTCGGCAGCGGCGGGCCGATGATGCCGCAGAACCGCCGTGCGGCACCGGAAAGGCCACTCGCTCGATCTGCGTGCTGCGAGCAATCCCGGTCGCAGCCACGAACGCCAAAATTTCCCGGTCCCGTCCTGAGTTGGGTGAGGTGAGATGGGTCATTGGGGTGGTCCTGTTGAAGGACGAGGCGAAGAGGGAGTGAGGGAGGAGGGCGAACCTTCCCCGCTGGCAAGCGGCAGTGCTGGCTGCCTCACCAGGTCAATCTCGGTTGCTCTTGCCCACACGACCGGTACAGCGAGCGGTACACCGCTCCGGCCGCTCATTGGTGGCCTCCCGAGCTGCCGGGAGCCACCCGCCGACCTCCGAGCGGTGCCAGCTGGTCCGCATGCGTGCCGCCGTCGATCAGCCGTTCCAACCGTTCCTCGGTCTCAAGCGCCGGGATGCCCCAGCGCCGACGAACGTCCCTCAGCAACGCATCCGTGCTGCCGTGAGCTGGCTGAAGCGGCAGCGTGGCAAGTGACCCGTAGGGTGTTGGCTCAGCCTCGTGCGACAGCGAGGCGTAGGCCTCAAACGCTGCCAGCCCCTGCAGGTCCTCGGGGCTCAGCCGTCCCCCTGAACCTTTGGCGATCACCGCGGCATCCTCAGCTCCCAGGCGGAAGGTGATGCGGCTCCCGGCGTTGGCCAGCACCGTGGAGCGGGTTACCCGGTCCATCTGGTCCAGATGCTGGTGTGCCAGTACCAGCCCCACACCGAGGCCACGAGCTTGCACGAGCGCATCGGAGAGATCCAGGTTGAGCCGCAGGAACTCCTGGAACTCGTCCAGGTAGAAGGTCACCGGGTGACGGCGATCGGCAGGAACCGCTGACCGCTGCAAGGTCAGCCGCCAGAGCTGGGCCATGAGCAGCGACCCAAGCAGCTGCGCCCCTTCAGAACCGAGCTGCCCCTTCGGCAGCCGCACCAAGAGGCACTGCCGCTCAGTGAAGATGCTCCTCAGGTCAAAGCGTGGCTCGGCCTGGCCCAGCACGGCCCGCAGCTCCGGGCGCATCAGGAGGCCACGAAGCTTGTTCATCACCGGAGCCAGTGCCGCCGCCCGAGCATCGTCGGATAGCGAGTCGAACCACGGCCAGAACGTCCCCAACCCCAACCGGTCCCGCTTCACCGCCCGGGCTACCAGGGGTCGACGGAAGGCACTGTCTCCGAGCAGCAGCGGTAGCTCCGACAGCGAATGTGCTTCCCGGTCCCCGGCCAGGGTCAGCAGCCCGGCATGGAGAATGTCCCCGAGGCGTGGTCCCCAGAAGTCCCGCCAGACCGAGCGCAGCACATGCAGCACCCCGTCGACGCCGACCGCTCCCGCTGCCACCGGGTTGAGGCCCACCGGAGCCGCGTCGCCAGGGTCGAGCACCACCACCTGGCGCCGATGCTCCCTGGGTACCCGAGCCACGATGTCGGTGACCAGATCGCCCTTCGGGTCGATCACCACGGTGCCTCGGCCCGCAGCGATGTCCGCCAGGACCAAGCGAGCCAGCAGCGTTGACTTGCCCACCCCGGTCGGCCCGATGACGTGGCAGTGGCGCAGCCCGTCCCGTGCTCGCAGCACCGGTACCTGGTGCTCCTGGCTCGGGCCAGTAGCTCGGCCGAGTACCCGATCGCCGGGATGCAGCTGGGCAGGGATGACCACACGAGGATCGAACGCCAGCAGGCGGCTGGTCTGGTAGCGAACACCTGGCAGCAGCGGGTTGCCCACCGGCCAGCCGATGATCCCCGCCAGTTCCGAAGCGCTGAGGCGAGCCACCGGATCGAGCTGCGACACCCGCCGGTACGTGATCCGCCGGATGACCAGCCACGAGGGCAACCATCGCCGGGACACCCCCACACCTGGTGCTCGAAGGAGCTGGTAGGCCCCCACCGAGCGAGCCACGAGCTGCCGAGCCCGTCCCCCGCTGGCAGCAGCCACTGCTACCCGGCCCACACCGCCGAAGATGTGCTCAGCCTGCTTGGCACGGGCCGCGGTGACTTCCTCGGTGTTTCGCACAGGACGGCCCCAGTCAGGCAGGTTCCAGATCGTCCGAGGTAGCGGCTTGGTCGCTGGCGGAATGGGCGAGCGGGGCAGCCATGCCCCGATCTGCCACTGCACCAGCACCACCTCACCGGGGCGAAGCTGCCCCGCAATACCCAGCAGATGCGAGACCGCAGGAGGAGCCAGCTCAACAGCCAGCAGCCGCTCCCGGCTCCGTACCCGTAGCTCAGCCGCACGGACGGGCAGCACTGCCTGGCGAGCCGCCACCTCAAGACGAACCCCGGGCAGCTCCCGCTGAAGGGCCGTTCGCAGCCCCGGCAGCCGGGCAGTGGGCACCTCCAGCCACCACGACACCAACTCCGGCAGCAGCACCGTCTCAAAGACCAGCGGGGCAGGAGGGGACAAGAAGCCACCCCGTGGCTCAGCAGCCAGCGCCCGCAGCATCCCAGCAACAGCTTCAGCCGTGACTTCACTCGGAAAGTGCAGCCGGTAGGAGATGACGGGCTTCATGAGGCCCTGCGCCTGGTCTGATCCTTCGGCCCCTCACTGGCAGCACGCTCTGCCTTGCGGGCACGAGTGATGGCGGTGCGGTGCAGCTTCTCCTCATGCTCCAAGGCATCGGCAAGGTCCTGGGCCTCAGCCGCACCCTCGGTCACCGCCAGACGCACGATCGCCCGAGCCATCTTCCGGGTGTCCGGTTCCTTGCGCCGTACCCCCTGTACTTTCAACCTGATTTCTCGCTTCTTTGCCATGTGTCCCTCCTTTCCGGTTTGTCTTTCACTGGCCTTCGGGCGCGTTGAACTAGACCACTCCCGCTCTGAGGAGCCTCCGCGTGATGGCCGCCGCTGCGTTAGCGCAGCACTGTCACTACAAGTTTCTTATTGCCGCATCGCAGCGTCAATGACGTCAGCAAATTCCACAACAACCACAAGAGGTAGCAATTTCTTTCGCTGCGCTACAGCCGGCCTTTCAGCATGAAGCTCACCATCCCGATAAGCACCACACTCACCAGAAGCCCCGGCATCAGGGGCATCAGCAGCTCCCAAGCCACCCGGGACACCGCCGCCGTTGCCAGCACCACCAGAGCGGCTTGCCATGCCCGGGCCAGCCACGAACTAGCCGGGACACCACCCCCGGACCCGCTCACGATGCTTCCAGCAACCTGCGCAGCCGCACCACCGTCTCGGGGCACACCTCGGTGTTCTCAAGATGCTGCACCGCCTTCAGAACCGCCAGGGGCAACCCGGAGCGCAACACATCCAGCGTGAACTCCCACTGATCCGCCACGAACCCACCGCCCGTCATGGCATAGACCAGGTTCTGCCCCACAGTGTCAGCCCGCAGCAGCACCCATTCCAGGCTGCCCGGGGGGCGACCAGCCGCTTCCAGCGCAGCCAGATGGTGGGCGGCTACTCGCTGCTCATCCCTGAACCCGAAGCCCGCATCCAGCTCGACATGGGTGACGTCATGCCAGAAGCGCATGGCCCAGTTGGACTGAGCAGACACGAACACCGACGGGGTCACGTTCACCGTTGCCACCGGCAGCGGCGCACCTGTTAAGCGGCTTCGATAAAAGGCTGCTCGAAGCGCCGGGTAGTCCTCAGGTGCATCATCAGCCGGTAGCCACCCGAAGCCCAGCCGGTCCTCGGCAGCCAGCGCACGAGCCTCAACAAAGATCGACAGCCAGATCCTCGCTTCATCCAGTTCGTAATCTTTCAAGAAAGCCTCCTCAGCTCGTCATCCAGTTCTCGCCGCACACGAATGGCATTGCTACGCAGCTCTGCCTTCAGCACCGCCGTGCCCAGAGAGCGCTGCACCCGGTGAGCACGAACATCCGCAGCAGCCCGCTCCTTCGGGGTAGGTGGTGGCTCGGTAAGCGCTGCGAGAACCAGCCCCACCAGCAGCAGGGCGATGATCGCCAGCACGGCCAGGCAGATCACCGGAGCCGCCTCTGGCGAATCTGGGCACCGAGCCGGAGCTTGTCGGCGATCAGGCCAGCAGCCTCGGGATGACCAGCTCGTGCGGCGTACCGACTGGCCGCGTCCCGGATGCTGGCTTCAGCCGCCGGATCGAGCGTGCCGAAGCTGTCGAGCTGCTGGTGCTGGTCATGCAGCCGATGGCAGAGCACCCGGGCGACCAGCCCCCCACTGCACGCTCCAACCAGCCCGCTGCCCAGCAGAGGCAGCGCCACGTTCGTGATGGCGTTCACCGGAACCGCCGCCCGATCCGGGTGTTGTTGGTCGCACTCAGCAGCGCCAGCTTCTGGGCCACAATCTCAGCAGCAGCCGGATTGCCTGCTGCCCGAGCCAACCCGTAGTCGAGGAACCGAATCTCCTCCTCAGCGGCGTAGGTGATGGCATCTGCCAGCGCCTGGGTGTCTGCCTGATCCATCTCCGCCGCAGCAGCCGCCCGCAGTGTGTGCTCGTACACCTCCACCTGCGCACGCCGGGTAGCTCGAACCACCCGGCTCTGTTGAAGCGGGCTGAGGCTCGTTGACCGGTTGACCCGGTCAGGAAGGTTGGACATGGCTGGCCTCCTGGTGGCTGTGGACATGGGGAAGCGGCCAGCCAAAGGAAGGCGGCAGCTCAGGAACGTTCCGAACGGACGGAGCAGGCAGCGCCTCCCGGTGGATGGCCGAAGAGCGAACGGCATCAGCGAGACGGCTCCAGCCCAATCGCTCCAACCCCGAGGGCAGCGCAGCAGCGGCCATGCGAACCGCATCAGCCAGCTGATCCGCAGCTACCGGGGCGGGCTGCGCCGGGCCACTCGCCGGCTGGGTCAGGCAGCAGATGCCCAGGACGGTGCACGAGTAGCAACCGTCACAAGGGTGATCTGCACATGGGTGGGTCATGACGACCCCCAGCCATGGAGACGGCATACGGGTGTGGACATGGCAAGGACCTCCTAGTCGCGATAGCTGCGACTCGAAGGATGGACCCCAACCCCAGGGCTGTCAACCCCGGGGGTTAACTCGTCTGGCGGCGCTTCTGCTTGTCCCTCAGCCTTCGCTCGCGGGCTTCTGGGTCCAGGCGGTGCTGGGCCGCCTGGGGCGTCACTCCCAGTTCCTCACCGATCTGCCGCCACGTGCCTCCGGACCCGCCTTCCTCGACGGGGGCACGGAACTCCGCCGCCGCATCCATCATCTCCTGGTACAGCGCTGGGTAGATGCCCGGCTCCTTGGTGAGCAGATCGAGCAGGACGATCCTCCCGAGGGGATCGGCCACTTCATTCACCTGGCGTACAACGCCGTCAATAATCTCTCGTGCTTGTTCTTCAAGTTCCGCCACTTCATATCTCTGTGGAACAACGTAATTAAATGGTGCTGGGTGCCAGTAGGCATCAGACTGTCCTGGTCCATCGAGCAGTTGTTCCAAAGCCCAAACAGACACCTTGCTACTATTGTCTACCAATTCGGTAGATTTGTCAATGGGTCGACTATTGACTTCACCAGTAAAGTCGCAGAGGGTGCGGAATCTTGTCCGTTCACCAGGACCCCATTGCTCGGCGTCGAAGACCGGCTCAAGACGACTTAGGAAGGACTCCAAGTCCTCCCCTGGAGGCAAGGGCACTCGATGACCGAAGTCGCCAACTGAAACTATGAGACAATCATCGCCATCTATGCTGGCAGACGGCGGTCCAGTGCCTGGGTCAGTCGACTTAGATGTCTGCCGCGAGGTCACATCTAGGCTCAGCGAGCGATAAATTGCCCTGGCAATCTGCCCCAGGATCGCTTCGGGGCCCAAGGATCGGATGTACGGGTCCTTGGAGTACAAACGGCGTACTTGCAGCAGCCCTCGTCGCCCAAGCTTCGGGTTGCTGCAGGAAACAGCTATGAGGTCGAGCGGTTGGCCAAGCGTCCGCTTGCTTCCGCCGACAGCCGGATCTGCCGCCATGTCGATGCTATAGATGGCCCCGTCGGACTCCAAGGGAAACCGAGCCGTCGCCCAAGCCGCCAGCTCCTCATCCTCATTGCAGAATTCCAGGCCAAGCTTGGCATTCAGGCGCCGGAAATCGAGGCCTTCCAGCGGGGCCGGTGTGTCCGGCAGCACCCGGAGAAGTCTTGCATCTGCCATCTCGTCAACAGCAAACTTCAAAGCAGCCGTAAGGTCAGTGAAGCTGTTCGAAGCGAGCCGCTCGATGGAGCCATCTAAGCCAATTTCCAGCGTGTAGCGCCCGTATTCTCGGTTACCCGGCACCCACACCTCGCCAGTTCCGCTTGCTGTCCACTTCTTTGCTATGCGAGAAGCTATGCCGCGTGAGGGGATTAGCGATGGCTTCGTGTATCCGATAACCGCAGCTAGGCGACGGGTGGGAGTGACTCGACGCCCTGGTGACTTGGCGACCCACGAGACGGGAATCAGCCACCCTGGCCGGTACAGCGGCTTCATCGAGCCGCGCCGTCACGGAGTGAATCCATAAGACACACGCTACCCGGCAGTCCGATCAGGGGGCTTGCCTTCACCATGAGACTCCCCCTTACACCCCGGGTGCTCGCAGCCCCTTCACCAGCTCGCCAGGATCGAGCTGCAACGCCTCGGCCAGCTTGAGCATGTTGTGCAGGCTCAGGTTGCGCTGGCCTCGCTCGACCTGGCCAACGAAGGTCCAGTGCAGTCCGGCAACAGCGGCGAGCCCTTCCTGGGAGAGCGTGAGTTCCTGTCGGCGCTGGCGAACGCGCTGGCCGAAGGTCTGGGTGGCAAGGGACAAGGGGGTAGCCATGACTGAGCCAACGCCAGTACGTCCCATGTGCTCGCATCCAGAGAAGATACGCCCCAATCGTTGTTGTCCCAACTGTTTGCGTACTGTACGGTGCCCCGGCCATCCAGAGAAGGCCCCACGAAACCCAGGGGCTCGGGAGGAGAATCCATGCCCACCAACACCGTCCGCAGACGCCTGGTGACCATCGGGCTCGCCAGCACGCTGCTCGCACTCGCTGCGTGCGGGGGAGGGAGCAGTGGCACTGCTGCCGGTGGTTCACCGGAGCCGACCACCACCCAGGCAGAGCCAAGGACCACCGAACAGCCGACCACCTCACGCAGATCCACCACGACGCAGCCGGCTACGACAACCACCACGCTGCCCCCAGGCCCAGAAACCACCCGATCACGCTGGTTCAGCTTCGAGTTCACTGATGACCCCGGATGGACCTACCGGGGCAGGGTGCGAGCAGTGGTCCCGGGGATCGAGCTGCTGAAGGAAACATCTAGCTCGCCGCCAGGCAAAGCCCGCGTGGTCATCAGGTTCGATGAGTTCACTGAGCTGCCGGAAGCAGATCTTCCAACCGACAACGGCGATCGCCAGGGTGACCCCGCCACCGTGGACACCTCATTCCAGCTCCTCTATCCAGCTGACATCCCGTACATGACCTCGGACCTCTGCTACACGGAGCACGAAGGGCTCCGGTGCGTTCTCGATGAGGAAAGCTCCCTCGCGGTCAACACCACCTTCGACATGCCCGAGGAGGAGGTTGACCGGATCATTAGCCAGGTGAACGGGGTCGAGCCCTATGTCTGGCTGACGTTCCGGTCCAACTACGGGGTGAGCTTCTGCGGGCTCAAGTTCAGGATGGACTCGCTCGATCTGGTTCCAGAGGGCACCACGTGCGAGGGGGCGGTGATCTCGGAGTGACCGCCCAAACTGCTGCCACCGCTCGCATCCTGGTGGCGATCTTCCTGGGTAGCGCCCTCGCTTCCTGTGGTTCCGATGGAAGCGATCGAACCGCTGCCAGCACCACCACCGAGCACACGACCACCTCAGTCAGGCCGACCACGACAACGCTGCCGCCTCCGGCGACCACGACCACCGTGGCCACGACAACGACGGCACCACCACAGACCACCACCACAGCGCCACCCGCTCCGGCAACCACCCAGCCAGAGCCACCCCGCGAACCCAGTTCATACAACCTGGGAACTCTTACCTGCGCCACGACCGGCAAGACGTATCGCTTCTACGTCCGAGCCTTCAACGGCTCGATCTACGCCGTTGACGAGCAGAACCAGACCCACCCGTACGAGATATCTGAGCAGATCGGCGAGTGGGTCCACCGGGACTCCTATCCCCAGCTCGATCCCACGCTTCCTGACTACAACCCGTCAGTTGTTGAGGCCTTCCGCCTAAAGGGCGAGGACTACCTCTGCGCTGCCGGTGACTGAGAACCAAGAACACCGACATAGACATGGATTATCTCGCAAATCAGCGCAGTAGGCACTTCATCTGCCTTGCCCTCCTGATGGCTGCCGTGCTCACCGGGTGCGGCAAGAGCGCATCCGACAGCAGCAGCTCCGGTTCGGCCGGTGAGTCCGGCAGACCCCGAGCATCGTCACCCACGCTCATGCTGACCTCTGATGAGATCGAAGCCGCGCTCGACAGCGCCGGGCTCGTGCGGGACTGCTCTGACTGGGCGCTGCACGAGCCAGGCGAAGTAGACCAGACCGGCACTATCGACGGCGTGCGGAACTGCTACATGGTCGGGACTCCGGGATCAGTTACCTGGTACGCGTACCAGGACGAAGCGGACTTCAGTTCGGACCCTGCGAAGTGCCTCACTATCGAGCAGTTCGAGCAATCAAGTGAACTCGATGGTATTGATCTCAGTGAATTCGGCATTGACTCACTTCTCGGATCGAACTTCATCCTCACGGCGTACGCTGACGAAGAAGTGACGCTCAGTAATGGCTTCACGCTCAATCGCCGACCGTTCACGGAAGCCGAATGGGGTACGATCCAAGACGCCTTGGGCGGTGGCCAGCTGATACGGCTTGACGAGTTCGAGTGCTAGAGCAGACCGCCTGACCCGCTCGCATCTGACCAGTACGCCGCCTGGTCACCATCTCGCCACAGGGCGATGCCCAAAGCCGGGTCGTCCGAGCTGTCCGGTGCCTCTGACGCATACAGCTCTGCGCCAGTGACGCCATCGGTCTGCCTGGGCACCTGAACCAGCACCGACCCTGTGTGCTGACGGCTAGAGAGCACCACCCGCTCCTGGCCTTCCTCGTCGACGACCACTACTCGCTTCGTACGTACCTCGCGGTGTTGCTGCTCCTCAAGGGCATCCAGCCGGGCAACGGCTGCTTGCAGTGCAACCTGAAGCACTGCCACCTCATCCTCATCGTCACGGTGCTGGCTCATCTTGACTCGGCCTCCTGGCCATCTGAAAGCGGACGGAGCACGGTGGCGCTGCGAGGGTGATCCGTCAAGAGGTGATCCGGTCCACCCCGGAGGATGCCGTTAGGCTGCCGGTCCATGACCACGAAGAAGGCAATCGACGGCATCCGTGCGTATCTCGACGGGCTTGGCCAAGATGACAAGCCCGTCGTCGATCGTGAAGCCGTCAAGGCCCTCCGGGCACAGGTTCGTGCTGAGACCGACCCGATCAACAAGCTGAAGCTCCTCACCCAGCTCGAACAAGAGGAACAGGGTCATGTGCCGGACCGTTCCGGTGACGAGGCGGTCTTCGTGGCTGAAGCCAGGGCCTGGGCCGACTCCGAGGGCATCTCTACCACTGCCTTCCAGGCCCTCGGTGTCCCTGACGCTGTACTGAAGCAGGCGGGCTTCACCGTCACCGCTGCCAGCCAGCCGACCAAGCGATCCGGCCAACGCCCAGCCGGAAGCCGTGCCCCTCGGGTGCCGCTTGAGGACGTGCAGGCCGCGGCCAAGAGGCTCGGCAGCGGGTGGAAGCTCGCTGACCTTGCCGCAGCCATCGACCGTGACCCCGCAACCACCCGCAACTACCTCAAGAAGCTCATCGACGTTGGCGGCGTTACCGAGATCGGTGATGACCCCGAGCATGACGGGCGAGGCCGGGCACCGAAGCTGTACGGGCTGGCTTAAACTCTCTCGCCGCCTCGGCCTGGTTGCCCACCTCGCGCTCGGGCGCGGTCAACAGCTCGGCAGGCATGCTGGTGCTCTCCACTGGTCAGGGAACGTGTGTAGACAGCAACCAGCATGGCTGCCATCACGCTCTGACCGTAGAGACCCATCACCTCACGGTGTTGCCGTCACCACCTTGAACTCGCCCCCTGTCGCAGGGTCGGCCCCCAGGCAGGTCTGCGGCTCTAGTCTCTCGGCATGACGAAGGTGCTTGCCGGTGACGTGACCTCGGGGGAGGTACTGGAGCACGCTCAGAGGTTCCCGCGACTCCGGTACATGGGGTCGAAGTACCGTCTTCTCCCGCACTTGGAGCGCGTCTTCGCCGAGCTAGGTGGATCGACGGCCGTCGATGCCTTCTCGGGCTCGGGCATCGTCTCGTACCTGTTGAAGGCTCAAGGCTTCCAGGTGACCAGCAACGACTTCCTGAACTTCCCGGCAGTCATCGCCCGAGCGACGGTGCAGAACTCATCGGTCACGCTTGATGCAGAAACCGTTGAGGCCATCTGTGGCCCGCCAGCGGATGACCGGGACTTCATCCAGACCACGTTCGACGGCCTCTACTTCGACCAGGCCGACCGCCAGTTCCTCGATTCGGCCTGGTCCCACATCGACCAACTGACGGGGTACCGCCGAGACCTCGCCATCGCAGCACTCGTGCTCTCCGCGGCGCGCAAGCAACCTCGCGGCGTGTTCACGTTCACCGATTCCAGCCGGTATGCCGACGGCCGGCGCGACCTTCAGCTCTCGCTCCGAGAGCACTTCCGCGAGCGGGTAGCCGATTACAACCGCGTGGTGTTCAGTAATCGCCAGAAGAGCACAGCCATCAGCGGCGAGGTCCTGGACATCCCGAACACCACACCCGACGTCGCCTACCTCGACCCCCCGTACGCGCCGCCACGGGACGACAACGACTACATCAAGCGGTACCACTTCCTTGAGGGCCTGAGCGTGTACTGGCAGGGCGTCACGATCATGGAGGGGACTAAGACCAAGAAGCTGGAGAAGCGGTACACGCCGTTTGCCTACAAGCGAACGATCGAGGATGCGCTGCTCCAGACCTTCGAGCACTTTGCTGACGCTGGCGCGATCGTGCTGTCTTACTCGTCGAACGCCATCCCGGACGCCGATCGCATCGTTGACCTGCTCGGCAAGGTCAAGACATCAGTCGAGGTGACCTCGATCGACCACAAGTACCACTTCGGTACGCACTCAGCGGCCGTGCGGCGCGATGTCAGCGAATACCTCTTCATCGGGCGGGACGCGTGAGCGACCCGATCTCCTTCGACGACTACCTCGGGACGCTGGGGCGACTGACGGGCCACGTCGATCCGACCGCCTCCACGCCGGAAGCCGAGGCGATCAAGGACGCAGCGTTGAGCCTGAGCGACTTGCAGGCGGTCGACCTCGCAGCCATCGAGTCTTGGGTCGAGGAGCATCCATCTGACGTACCAGTGCTCGGCCTGGCTGTCGGCCTCGGCCAGGAGAAGCTCAAGAATGCGCTGAAGGATGCCTTCGACACCTCGGGCTGGGTAACGCTCGCTCGGACCCGTTCCGCGGATCTTGTCCAGTGGCTCGACGAGGACTATGACCTCATCCGCATGCTTACCGTGCAGCGCCAGCGGGACTACGACTTCGGGGACTTGCTCGTCGCCCGCGCCGGGAGCCGCGTGACTGCCACCCGGGCAGGGCAGTCCGGCCGGAAGGTGGAAGACGAGATCGAGGCCATCGCCATCGACCTCGGGCTGCCCTACCAGACCCGCACTCGGTTCATCGGCCGGAGCGGCGAGACGGCTCCGTGCGACCTCGTCGTACCGAACGGCAGCAGTGCCGAACTCGTCGTTGCTGCGAAGGGCTTCGATTCAACCGGAAGCAAGCTCAGCGATGCATTCACCGAGATCGAGAAGATGGCCGCCGTTCGGCTCCCACGCCAGTATGTGATGGCCGTCATCGACGGCATCGGCTGGAAGTCTCGGCTGGCGGACCTCCGGCGGATCCACGAACTCTGGGTGAATCAGCAGATCGACGGCATGTACACCCTCGCCACCCTCGACCAATTCCGAGATGACCTGGAGGAGGCGGCTCGACTTCGCGGCCTGCTCTCAAACTCAGCTGAATAACGGCTCAATCCAGACGGGCGTCTCTCCGAAGTGCCACCCGGCGGCGCAGTTCTCGGGTGGGGTCGGCGTAGCGCCGTGGACCCATCCGGACCGGCATCCCGGGCCTGCCACAGTCATGCTTCTGAAACCGCCGGGCCGTGATGGTGGGGGACTCGTTCCACCTGGGCGGGATGGTCATCATCGTCAGGCCGTCGCGGTGGAGCACCATCGGCCCGTCGTTGGCCGGTGTGATGTCGATCGGCATGTTCGCCCCGGTATTCCGATGGACGCCCCAACCGATCCAGCGACCGCAGTGGTCACACCGCTCGCAGCTGGCGAACAGCGCCGTTGCAGAGGGCGGTTCACGGTGGAGCATCTGGAGAGACATCGACACCAACGATTCCACCTCGTCGCCATCGCTGAGTGGATGACCCATGACCTGGGAAACGACCTTGCCCAGAACATCACGAAGGGCCGCGACACCCTGCTCATCGAGCGGGTGCTGCGGCCCTTCGTTCTCGAGGTCTCGACGAGACCAGCTCACTTCTTGCCCTTGCTGATGGTCTGCTTGTAGGTCGTCTTCGGGCTGCGGGCGACCTGACGGTTCGACACGAACCGCCCGGACACCGCGGACTTGTTCACGGTTGGCTTGGCCATCTCACCTCCTCTCGACGTACTCGGGGCCCAAGCAGCTGGGGTCAGCAGTCGGGCAGGTTGTCGAGGTTGTCGCTGCAGATGGCGTTGGGGTCGGTCCGTAGGTACTTGCCGGAGGCGCCGTTGACGACGTGCACGTCGGCTCGGCGGCCGTAGCCGTCCTGCACGTAGTACGTGTTGGTGCCCGACTCGATCTCGCGGATGGCCGTCGCTGTGGTGACGGAGCCCCAACTGCCGCAGAGCGAGGTGATGTTGCCGTTGGTGTCCTTACCGGTTCGGGTGACCCGACGGTCTGCCATGTCCCTACCTCCTGGGTGGGGGTTGTGTTGTCACGCAACACCATAGGTGGAGTTGCGCAACAACACAACCCCCTCACCACATGAGGTCGATCCGCTCCTCGTTGGACAGGAGGTCGAGCCCTTCGAGCCGGATCCGCAGGCACTGCTTGGAGACGCCCCAACGGCGAGCCGTGCCGCGGATGTCGCGGAGCACGGCGGCGAGGTCGGCAGCTCGGACCAGCGCCTCTGGCAGCAGGAGATGCGATGCGAACTTGTTGGCGTTCACCTCTCGGATCCGCAGGTCCTCCGCCAAGCCAGGGGACTCGCGGTGGTAGCAGAACTGCTCGGCGGGCGGCCCTGCTCCGAGGTCCAAGGCCATCTGTCCCGGATCATCAGCGTCGTAGATCCAGTGGGCGAGCTCGTGGGCGTAGGTGAACCGCTCCGGCCCGACCACCGAGAGGAACAAGTCCTCGTGGCGGACGTTCATCACAATCGTGCGGTTGGCGGGCGACAGCGCCCCGAGGATCATCGACCCCGGGGGTTCCTCTATCTCGTCGTGCAGGATGTTGAGCCCGTAGGTCTGCTCGATGATCGCCTCGATGGGCACAGGCAACGTGATCGGCTGACCGGTGAGCGCGGCATGCTTGTGCAACACCTCGCCCGTCACCTGAGCATGGATCCGGTCGGGTCGGGGGTAGGTGCGCTGCGCCATCAGCGATCCTTGTCCTTGCGCATCGTGCGGAAGTGCTGAAGTGCACGGACCGGATCGCTCGCGATGTCCTCGGCCAGCGCCGGCGGGAGCCGTCGAGCGATCAAGAACAACTCATCGGCGTCGATCTCGAAGACCGCGGCAAGGCGCACGATCAGGTCGTCTCCCGGGTTCTCGCGACCGGCCTCGACCTTCGAGATGTGCGGCACGCCAACCGCCACCCGCTCAGCCAGCTCGCGCTGCGTCAGCCCAGCATCGAGCCGCTCACGCTTGATGCGGGCTCCGAAGGATTCGACCTCAGTCATCACGCCAATCTTGTGCCGAGTTGCGCCATCCCGCAACCTTGCGTCGGCCGCTGGCGTGCCGAGGAAAAGGAGTTGCCGGTCGGCTCCCTGGTTTCTCGGATCGCCGCACCGGCGAGCGAAGCACAAACCCCGCCTCCGGCAGCACCTTCCGCAGGTACCGCCGATCGACGTCGAAGCGCCGGCCTACGTCCACCAACGACAACCCGGAGGCGTACAGCTCCCCAGCAGCCCGTATCTGTTCTCGGCTCAGCGTCCGACCCTGCCGACGTCGACCCGGCACCCCTGCCCGGTGCAGGTGACGGATCACGGTCGAGCGATCGATGTCGTAGCGGTCCGCAAGGTCGTTGATCTCCGCGCCGGCCTCACGCTCAGCTGCCAGCTGCGCAACCTGTGCCTCCGTCAACCGCGGCTTCCATCGACAAGCTGGGCCTGACGGCTCCCGAGCCTCCGTCGGCGCAGAAACCACCAACTCAGCGAGCCGAGCGTTCTTCGCGCTCTGTGTCCCTAGGGCGACCACGAAACACCAGGTCAGCGACCTCTTCGGAGGTCGCTGACGTCGTTGTGGGGCGACCTGTGCCCACAGCCGTGCCCACGGGACGCACGGGATCGCCGGTGGGCGGGCGGGGCGCGCCGCACGGCGGGGCCGCTGCCGGGGCCTGACGACCACCAACTACGGTCGGGCGCCGTGCTCCGGACCACCACCGCCTCGTCGCGAACCATGCGTTCGGCAGCGCTCGGGCGGCAATGACCGACCCGGCACCGGCGATCGAGGCGGGCCGTCCCCGGCTCGGCTACCAACCGGCGCTCGATGGCATCCGGGGCGTGTCGGTGCTCGCGGTGCTGGCGTTCCACGGCGGGTTCGGCTGGGCATCGGGCGGCTACCTCGGCGTGTCGGTCTTCTTCACCCTGTCGGGCTTCCTCATTACCCGGGTGCTGGTGGAGGAGCGGGCGGCCACGGGCGCCATCCGCCTGGGCCGCTTCTACGCCCGGCGGGTGCGCCGGCTCCTGCCGGCCGGCGTGCTCACCCTCTGCGCCGTGCTCCTGCTGACGCGCTGGGGCGAGTTCGAGGGGGTGCGGGACCTGCGCCGCGACCTCGTGGGCGCCGGGCTCCAGGTCGCCAACTGGTTCCAGCTCACCTCCGGCCGCTCCTACGCGGACCTCTTCGACGCCGGGGCGTCGCCGGTCGAGCACTACTGGTCGCTGGCGATCGAGGAGCAGTTCTACCTGCTGTGGCCCTTGGTGCTGCTCCTGCTCGCCCACCGCTCCGACCGGCTCCGGCGGGCGGTGGTGCCGGCCCTGTTCGTGGTCTTCGCCGCCGCGGCGCCGGTGATCGCCGCGGTGTGGGGCAGCGAGGCCGCCTACCTGGCGACGCCGGCCCGGGTGGCGGAGATCCTGGCCGGCGCGGCCCTGGCGGTGCTCGTGGAGCCCGCCCGCCTCGGCCGGGCGTGGCGGTGGATCGGGCCGGCCGCGGCGGCGGTGATCGTCGTGGTGACCGCGCTGACCCCGGCCGCGGGCGGTTGGGCGTACCACGGCGGCCTGCCGCTCTTCGCGGTGCTCTCGGCGCTGGTGGTGGCGGGCGCCCTGGTGCCGGGGCCGCTCCGCTCGGGCCTGTCGGCGCGCCCGCTGGTGGCGTTGGGAACGATCAGCTACGGCGTCTACCTGGCGCACTGGCCGATCTTCCTGCTCCTCGACGCCCACCCGCGCGGCCTCGGCACGGTCCCGCTGTTCCTGGTGAAGTGCGCGGTCACCGTCGTCGCCGCCACGGTCTCCTACCTGGTGGTGGAGCGGCCGATCCGCTCCCTGCACCACCACCGGGCCACCGTGCCGATCGGTGCGGCCGCCGTCGCCGCGGTCACCGTGCTGGCGCTCGTGGCCGGCCCCACCCCCGCGCCGGGCTTCGGCGAGATCGCCGGGTCGAAGCTCAACGCCGTCCGCATCCCCCCGGGCGACCCGGGCCCGATCCTCAACGCCCGGGGCGGCCAGCGGCGGCCTGCGCGTATCCTCGTGGTCGGCGACTCCACCGGTGAGGTCCTCCAACGGGGGCTCGTCGAATGGGCCTTCGCCAACCCGACCCTGGCGCAGGTGGAGCCGGCGTCCCTCGCCGGCTGCGGCTTCGTGCGGGGCGGCCGGATCACCCGGTTCGACTACCCCGACCGGCAGCGCTGCGACGACCTGGTGCACCGGGAGCTGGTCGAGCGCTACCGGGCGCTGCGGCCCGACGTCGTGGTCATCTCGGTGTCGGGCGCCGACACGTGGGATCGGACCTGGGACGGCGGCGACGGCCTGCGCCCCACCGACGAGCCCTTCGCCCGCCACCTCCGCGAGGACTACGCCGCCTTCTTCGACGCCGCTGTCGCGGCCGGCGTGCCGAAGGTGGTGTGGCTGCGGCCACCGATCCTCGGCATCAGCCCCGAGTACTACGACCCGAGCTTCCTCGACGGCAGCCAGGACCTGATCCAGGAGCAGGTGGAGGCGGCGGTCGAGCGCCACCCGGGCGTGGTGTCGATCCTCGACTACCGGTCCTGGTTCGAGGCCAACGGCTGGGATCGCGACACCCCGTCGCGGCCCGACGGCGTCCACCTGATCCCCGAGGCCGCGGTCGAGGTGGCCGAGACCTACCTCGGCCCGGCGCTGCTCGACCTCGCCCTGGAGCGGTGACCACCGGCCGGCTCACCGGCAGACCTGCTGCATCATCGCCTTGTCGGCGGGCGTGACCGGGAGGTCGTAGCGGAGCACCACTTGGGCCTGGCGGACCGCGTAGGCACAGCGGATCGACCGGTTCGGCGGGAGCCAGGACGCGATGGAGGCGTCCTTCTTGGCGGCGTTGCGGCCACCGTCGACCGCGAGCAGGTTGAGCGGGTCGTTGGCGAGGTCGCGCCGCCGGTCGTCGTCCCAACCGGCGGCGCCCATCTGCCAGGCGTAGGCGAGCGGCACCACGTGGTCGATCTGGATCCGCTGCGGGTGCTCGCGGCTGAACGCGACCGCCTCGCCCGTGTAGGGCTCGGCGATCGTGCCGGCGTACACGGCGCAGTTGCGGACATCGGTGGCCACGAGGTCGCGCCGCAGGATGTCGTTGCGGGTGTCGCAGCCGTTGCGGGACCACAGCACCGAGGCGGCGTCGGTCCAGCGGGGCCCGAACCGCTCCCGCTCGTAGCCGGTCTTCGGGCCCCGGCCGGCGGTGCGGACCCCCTCGATGAGCGCCCGGGCCTCGGCCAGCCGATCGGCCGGCACGGGACCGAGGCCGCGCCCGTCGCCCTCGGGGTGGTCGAGCGGGTTCGCACCGGCGCCGACCTCGGGCCCCGCCGGCTCGACCGACGCTCCGGCCCCGACCTCTGCATCGGGCGGCCCCGGAGCGGAGGGCCCGGTGCGCGTGGGCCCGGTCGTGGAACCGGCGGTCAGTCCGTGGAGGTCCGGCAGCGAACAGGCCGAAACCACCAGCGCGCCGACGATCGTCACCGCCGCCAGCCCTCGTCTCAGGTCCACCCGTGCTCCTGACATCGCATCCACCGACCGTACCGATGCCCCCTGACAGGTCGGCTCGGCCCTCCCGCGAGCGATGGCGGGTCCACACCGGGCCGACGGCCTCGGGTAGGGTTCGGCGCGGGAGGGGTCGCCGTGGCAGCGTCGGATCATGCAATCCTCGTGACCGCGATCGGGTCGTCGACCACGATCGTCGTCGCGGCGACCGGCGCCATCGCCGCCGTGGCCGGATCGCGCCGAGAGCGTCGGCGGCTCCTCTACGGCGAGGCGGTGAAGGAGGCGCTGTGCTGGACCGAGCAGTTGTACCGGGTCCGGCGCCGGCAGGCGGGCCACGAGGCCGAGCTGGACCGAGCCTTCTACGAGCTCCAGCGCTCGCTCGCCTACCACCACGCGTGGATCGGCGGCGAGTCGCTGGCGATGCAGCGGAGCTACGCGCTGCTCGTCGAACGGGTCAAGTGCGAGACCGCGGCGCTCATCGCCGCGGCGTGGGAGCAGCCGGTGCGCCCGATCGGCAACGCCCGACCCGGAGATGCCCACCCGGACACGACGGTGGCCGTCGCCCGGTTCCTGGCCGACGTCCGCGGTCACCTCTCGCCCTGGCCGTGGCGGAAGGCGGCCGTGGCCTGGCGCAACCGCCTGACCCGCCACCAGGCCGACCTCCGCTGCGTCGAGCCCCGGCCATACCCTGATCCCCCGGTCGAGGTCGAGCCGGACGGCTGAGCCCGCGGCGATGCGTGGCCACCGGTGCGCTCCATCGCCTCCCGAACGCCACGCTGCCGACGGGCACGGGTCGCGCCGGCAGCGGGTCCACCTTCCCCGGAGGCATCGCCATGTCCACCCCCACCCTCGGTCCCCTCGCGCGCCCTCGCCTGCTCGGCGTGCTGGCGGTGCTGCTCGTCGGCGCCGGGCTCGCCACCGTCTCGCTGCCCCGCTCGGCCACCGCGGGCCGCGGCACCACCGGCCCCGCGCACGACTTCGGCGCGCCCATCTGGTCCGGCGACCTGCGCGGCGACGTCACCACCATCGGCAACACGGTCACCACCTGCCGTAGCGGTACCGGCGCCGACCCGCTCTGGCGAGACGACTACGTGGGCACCTGCGACCAGGTGCTCGCCGGGACCGTCGGCGGGCCGGCCACGTACCCGGCCAACAACGAGCTGGACCTCACCTACGTCGACGTGGACGACGACCCGACCACCCACGACTCCTCGGCCGCCCGCCTCGACCTGCCACCCGACGCCCAGGTCGTCTGGGCCGGGCTGCACTGGCACGGCCTCCTCACCTCGGTCGGCGCCGGCGGGGCCGCGCACCCCCGCTGGCGCCCGCCGGAGGACCCCGGCGCCCGCTTCACGATGGTGCTCCGCGCCCCCGACGGGGCCCGCACGACCGTCGCCGCGGACGACCGCTGGGAGGTCGACGCCCATGGCGTCGAGGGCGCCGGCCACCGCACCTACGCCGCCTACGCGGACGTGACCGACGCGGTGCACGCCGGCGGCGCGGGGCTCTGGACCGGCGCCGAGGTCCAGACCTGCACCGGCCCGGCGCTGGCGCTCGGCTGCATCGGTGGGTGGACGCTCACCGTCGTCCACGCCGCCGAGGACCAGCCGGCCCGCACCATCGACGTCTGGCACGGCTGGGACCTCGCGGCGGTCGGCCGGGGCGGCGTCCTCGACGTCACCGCCTCGGGGCTGGCGCCCCCGCCCGCGGGCGGGGAGGCGACCCTCGGGCTCGTGGCGGCCGACGGCGACC
>Ga0207868_1000856_pt1 | contig 26583 bp, 27 predicted proteins | sample Passage237B_FD_187370 | JGI IMG/M metagenome (GOLD analysis project Ga0207868, IMG submission 187370) | Cellulose adapted compost microbial communities from Newby Island Compost Facility, Milpitas, CA, USA - Passage2 37B (SPAdes) (version 3) ... | reverse complement strand
CGGCGGGGATATCCCCGCCGTTCCTTTTTTTTGCGTGTTCCGGATTAGAACAGGCTCAGTACGGACTGCTGTGCCTGGGAAGCCAGGGACAGAGAGGTGATACCCAATTGCTGCTGCGTTTGCAGGGCCAGCAATTTCGCACCTTCCTCGTTGTTATCAGCCAGTACCAGCTTGTCAGAGCCTTCTTTCAGCGTGTTGATCAGGTTCTGCGTGAAGTCTTCACGGGTCTGGATGATGTTCAGGTTCGTACCGAAGGCACGGGCCTGCGCACGGGCGAGATCCAGCGCAGCACTGATTTGATTCAGAGCGGCTTCTGCAGCCGTTGCGGAGGAGAAGTCTGCTGCGGAGATGCCCAGATCGCCACCGCTGGTGAAGTCCACACCGGCAATGGTGAGGCTGGAGGAGCCGTCTTCGTTAAAGGTAACGGACAGTGTCCCTTGAGCCAGAAGGTTGGTACCACGGTAACCGGCATCCGTTGCCACGCTGTCCAGCTGGTCGATCAGCTCGTCATAGCTGTTTTGCAGAGAGGTTATGTCGGCCGGTGCGCCGCCTGCAGCGTTTGCCTGGTCGAGCGCTTCTTGCGCAACGGCCTGCATTTGCTCCAGGAACGCGGTCATGGTTTTAATCCCTTCATCGGCCGCTTTCAGCGTCTGGGCCGCCTGACCGATACCGTCCAGCAGACGGGAAAGGTCGTTCGCGCGGTTTGTCAGGGATTGCGAAGCGAAGAAGGAGTTGGCGTTATCCAGTGCGCCGTTGACCTTTTTACCGGTCGCCAGGCGAAGCTGGGTTTGGTCCAAAAGTTTTTGCGTGCCTTGCAGAGAGAGAAGGTTCGTACGAAGGGCAGCTGTAAGGGTGACTTCTTTAGCCATGATGCATGTTCCTTTCCTAGGTAATGCGTTTCGATGTAGTGGTCTGTGAAGGATACTCCTTCGACCATAAGTTCATTCTCGCACGAGAATCATTAATGATTGGTTACCAAAACCGGTTTTTTTAGAAAATTTTTCGTTTTAAGTGATTGTTTTTTATAAATTTTGGTGAAACGTGCGAGACCGCCGGGGCTTCTGCCCCGACGATCCCTGAAGGTTTTCCCGAACAACCGTTCTGGTTTAACGGGTAAGGTTAGTTATATGTCATTAGCGGATTTGCAGCAGTTCCGCCGTCATCTGGTCTGCGGTGGTGATGACCTTGGTATTGGCGGAGTAGGCGCGCTGCGTGATGATCATTTTGGAGAATTCATCCGCCAGATCCACGTTGGAGCCTTCCAGCGCCCCGCCGTTGACCAGTCCCGCACCGCCCGTGCCGGGTTCCAGCAGGTTCAGCGTGCCGGAAGTGTCGGATTCGCGGTAAACGTTGCCGTCCAGTTCCGACAAGCCGTTGATGTTGGGGAAGGTCGCGACCGCCAGGCGGTATACATTGCGCGACAGGCCGTTGCTGAACTGCGCCGTGACCGTACCGTCGCTGCCGATGGAAACGCCCGTCTTGAAGCCCAGCGGCGAACCGTTTTGGTCTTCCGAGATCACGGTGTAGTCGCTGGACTGCTGGCGCAGGCCGGAGAAATCCAGCGCAACGTTCAGCGGATCGGCACCCGGCGGCGTCCAGGCGAGGGCGATGTTGACGTCGCCGTCCGCATCGGGCGTCGCGTTGATCGTGCCGTCGGTGTTGAAGTTCACCGCACCGGTCTGGATCGTGCCGGCGTTGGTGGTGAAGGTCACGCGCCACCAGCCGTTCGGATTCGGCGTACCGGCGGCCGTCACGCCGGGCAGGAGTGCCGGATCGGCCGAGGCGTTGTACACACCGGCGGCGATGCCGAGAACGTCATCCGCCAGCGGCGTGCCCGCGCCGTCTGCCAGCGTCAGCGTACCGGCGGTATCCTCGATGTTCAAATGGCCGTCCGCATCCAGATAGGCGTTGATGTTGGCCAGCGCGTTCAGATCGGTCAGCAGTTTGTTGACGTCGCCGTCCAGCGTGATGGCGTTACCGTTCACGGTAAAGGTATCGGTGCCGGGGGCGAAGTTGCCCGTTTGCGCGGACAGATCCAGCGTGCCGACGGTGGAGCCGAGCGTGCTTTGCAGTTTTTCAAAGTTCATGGTGACGTTATTGGCGTTGCCAAGGCTGTCATAGAACGTCATGCTGCGGCTGAAGTTGACGCTGCCCGTCACAGGCTGGTTTGCGTTCAGGGCTGCGGCGAAGGAGGCTTCGGTCGTGACCTCGCTGATGCCGCCGCTGAAGGCAACGTCAATGGGGACAAGCGAGCCGATGGCCGTAGAGCCGATGATGTTGCCGTTCTGGTCCAGCGGCCAGCCCTGCAGGATATAGCCTGCGGTGTTTTCAAGGAAGCCGTTCACGTTTTCCGTGAAGGAACCGGCGCGGGTATAGAGCGGTTCCGACGCCGTGGTATTGCCGGCGCGGACGACGAACATGCCGTTGCCGGAAATGGCGAGATCCGTTGCGGAAGAGCTTTGTTGCAGCACGCCCGCCTGGCTGATGCGCGCGTTTTGCGATACCTTCACGCCGCCCGGCGTATAAAGCGTGGACTGGTTTTGCGTCGTGACAAGGCTGGAGAAAGACGCATCCGTGCGCTTGTAACCCACCGTGCTGACGTTGGCGATGTTGTTGGAAATCATGCCGAGCGCCTGGCTTTGCGCATTCAGGCCGGATGATGCGGTAAACATGGAACCGAAAACACTCATGATAAAACTCCCTGTTCTAAACTGTGTTTTGTTGTTTGCGTTGTGCCGGTTTTTGTCTTGCTGGTGTCCGGCGGTTGTTGATGTTCAAATCCGAAAACTCACTTGCAATGCCCGTGCCAGTTACGCGCCTTCTGCAAGAGAAATTTTGCGCACTTCCGTCAGCGGAATTTTCTCGCCGTTGATCACAAGCATCAGATTGCCGTAGTCGTCGGATTCAAGGCCGGTGACATAGCCGGGCACGGATGTCAGGACGTTCAGCGATTGCGCGTCTTCATTCATCGCGGTGATGGTGACGGTATATTTGCCGGCGGCGACGGGCGTGCCGTTTTTATCAAGCCCGTTCCACGTAAAGTCATGGCGGCCGGCGTTTTTATCCGCATCGGCGGAATAAACGACATCGCCGTTTTCATCCTTGATCGTGATCGTTGCCGTGGCGGCATCGGCGGGCATGACATAGGAAAGGGTCGTCGGCGTGCCGGGCGTGACGGCAAAAGTATCGCCGGTGACTTCCACCATCTTGCCGATGAAGCTGACGCCGAGCGCGGTCATGTTCAGCGTTTGCATAGCCAGCAGGTTTTCAAGGTTGCTGTTGGTTTTGATCTGCTGTTCGACGGCGGAGAACTGCACCAGCTGATTGGTGAATTCGTTCGTGTCCATCGGCGACAGCGGGTCCTGGTTTTGCAACTGCGTGGTCAGCAACAGCAGGAAGTCGTCGAAATCCTGGTTCAGGCGCGCGCCCGATTGCGCGGCGGCGCTGGCTGAGGTGCTGGTAGAGCTGGAAACTTCCATAGCGGTTACTCCTTGTTCCCTAGACCATGATGTTCACGCCCTGCAGGCCGATATAGCCGGTCTGGCGTGTTTCTGCGGCGGCATTTTGTGCCGCTTCGTGGTTATCCGTGGCGGCAACGGCGCCCGTGCCGCCCGCGCGTTGCGTACCCGTGCCGCCTGCCTGCTGGCCGTCGGCATGCTGGCGCAGGTCAAAGCTCAGCGCGCCGTCACGCGTATCAAAGCCTGCCTGTTGCAGGATGCGCTCCAGATGCGCGGCATCTTTTTGCAGCAGGGCCAGCGTCTCGGGGCGGTCGGCAGCCAGATGCGCCTGTACGCTGCCGTCGCGGTGGAATTTCAACTCCACGTCCAGACGGCCGAGATCGGCGGGTTCCAGTTGCAGGGTAAAGCTGTCGATTTTTGCCGCGGCATTGCGCTGGAGCTGCACGGCAATCATTTGCGTGGTCTGCGCGGGCAGGGATTGAGCGGCGGCCTGCGCATGTACTTGCGCAAAGTTTTGCGTTATTTGTTGCAGGTTGCCCGCATCGGCGGTCATGCCGCCGTCAGCGCCAAAGAAGGTAAAACCGTTCTCCGCAAAAGCATTCTGGTTAAAACCGTTTTGACCAAAGCCGTTCTGGCCGAAGGTGTTTTGGCCGAAGGTGTTTTGCAGGTTGCCGCCGTTCTGGCCCGTGACGGCAGGGGCTTGCGGCAGGGGCTTGCCGTCGGCTTTGCCATCCACGGCGGGCTGTTGCGGCGCGGGCAGCGACGCCTCATCGGCGGCGGTGGGTGCGAGCCCTGCGGTATTATGCTGTTGCGGCTGCGGCTGTGCGTCTTCGTCCTGCAATTGCAGAATGTTTTGCAGCGCAGCCAGGCCTTGCGCTCCCGTCATCACGGGGATGGCGGCGGCCGTGGCGGCAGTCGCGGTCGCTGCTTGATCCGCGCCGTGTTGTTGCAGCAGCGCGGCGATTTTTTGCGCAAGGCCGACGGTGTTATCCGTTTGCGGCGCGGCGGGTCGGGGCTGGCGGCGCAGGAGGGAGAACGCCGCATCCATGTCCATGTCCATGTCGGCTTCCGCGCCTGCGCCGGGCTCGATGCCGTTCAGCATTTGCGCCATGTCGGCCATATCGGCGGCGGTAGCCTGCATTCCGTCGGCGGGCAGCGGCGCATCCGCATGCTGGATATTTCCGGCCAGCGGGGCGGAGAGCCATTGCAGCATGTTCGACGACAGCGCCGGATTGTTTTCCGTGGTATGACCCTCCAGCATCGCGGCAATTTTTTCCGACAGGGATTTGATGTCGGCCTGCGTCAGCGGCAGGTTTTGCTGGGCGACGGCCGCATCTGCGGGCGACAAAATCATGCCCAAAAAGTCCGACAATGCCGGGCTTTTCTGGGCCAAACCGGTGCCCTGCGCGGCTTTCGGCGCCGCGGCGGGGATCAGGTTCATGATGTTGTCCAATGTTGTCACAATGACGCCTCGTCTATTTATCCGCAGAGAGCTTTGCAGGAAGCGTGCCAGTTTTCGGCAGCGGCCGGATTTTCGCGCGGATTTTTGCGGTCACGCTTTTCGAAAAAGGGAAGGCGCGCTGCGGGAAACAGCGCGCCCCTGGTTGGGAGACCAGTTCGGGAAGGGGATTTTTCAAGGGCCGCCGGATCAAAGGCGTTGATCGAGGTTCAGCGACAGGCCGGCGGAAGCGGTGGATTGCATTTTGCCGTTTGCGGAATATTTATGGTGCGTTTCCTCGGTCACGCTGTCGCGGGCAACGTCAAGAATGCGGTTCACAAGGCGCTGGGTGCTGCGCTTCATGTTTTCCAGTGCGACCATATTATCCTGCAAAATATGGGTAAAGCGCATGCGCGTCATAATCAGGCGCTCGCGCAGGTCGCCGTCGAGGCCGGACATTTCCGCCTGACGCCGGCTCAGGGAGGTGACCATGTCCTGATAGGTTTTCGCGATTTCGCGTTTTTTCGGTTGCAGGTCATCCATGGTTTTGAAATCCGATTTTTTCAGCGCCAGCGTTTCATCCGTCAGCAGTTTGCTGAAGCTTTCCAAAACGCCGAGAATGTTCAAAACTTCGGTTTTCAGGGGAAGGGTGGCGGTTGCGGTCCGGGTTGTCATGTTATGCGTCTCCCTCTTGCATATGTTGCTGTAATTCGATCATGGCCTTCTGGATATGGTCGGCAAGGCCGATATTGTTCGTGCCGCGGGCCATGATCTTCCCGTATTCCTGTATCATCATGCCTTGCCACATTTTCTCGCCGGAGCCGCCGCCGAACATCGGGTCGGTATCGATCCCCGCGAACATGTGGTTCAGCATTTCCCCGATGAACATGGCTTCGAATTCAATGGCCGCTTCGCGGATCTTGTCCATATCCTTCGGGATTTTCACTTCGGCTTCGGGCGTTTTGCCGTAACGGGCGGTGGCCATGGCCGTGTCGTAGGAACTGGAGGGCATGATGCTCATTACATCACCTCGATTTCGGCTTGCAGCGCGCCTGCGGCCTTGATCGCCTGCAGGATGGTGATGATGTCGCGCGGCGTGACGCCCAGGGCATTCAGGCCTGTGACCAGTTCTTGCAGGGAAACGCCTTCGTGCATGATGGCGACCTTGCGGCCCTCGTCTTCCTCGACCGTAATATCGGTGCGGGGGACGACAACGGTTTCGCCGTTTTGAGAGAAGGCGTTCGGCTGCGATACCTGCGGCGTTTCGGTGACGCGGATGGTCAGGTTGCCCTGCGCCAGCGCAACGGTGGAGATGCGCACATCCTTGCCCATCACGATCACGCCGGAGCGCTCGTCAATCACAACGCGGGCGACATGGTCGGGCGCGATGCGCAGCTGTTCGATATCCGTCAGCAGGTTGACGATGCCCGCGCTATAGCCCGGCGGCAGCTTTACCTCGACGGAGGCGGGGTTCTGCGCCGTGGCGGCGGGGAATTTCAGATGGCTGTTGATGGCGGCGGCAATGCGGCGCGCCGTCGTGAAATCAGGGTTGCGCAAGGCAAGGCGCGTGGTATTGCGCGTTTGCATGTCAAAGGGAAGCTCGCGCTCGATAATCGCGCCGGCGGCAATACGGCCTGCGGTCGGAATGTTTTGCGTGACCGAAGCGGCCTCGCCCGATGCGGCAAAACCGCTGATCGATACGGGGCCTTGCGCGACGGCATAAACCTGCCCGTCGGCACCCAGCAGCGGGGTGACCAGCAGCGTACCGCCCTGAAGGCTTTTGGAATCGCCCATGGCGGAAATGCTGACATCGATCCGCGCGCCCTGGTTGGTGAAGGGCGGCAGGGTTGCCGTCACCATGACGGCGGCGATGTTTTTGGTATTCAGCTTATTGTCGCGCACGTTGACGCCGAGGCGGTCGAGCATCCCGATGATGCTCTGCTCGGTAAAGGGGGAGTTGTTCAAACTGTCGCCCGTGCCGTTCAGGCCAACGACAAGACCGTAGCCGATCAGCATGTTGTCGCGCACGCCTTCGAATTCGACAATGTCCTTGATGCGCGTCAGACCCGCAGCGGCCTGTGCGGGCGCGGCGGCGAACCCCAGCGTGGAAAGCATCGCGGCGGCGGCAAGGCAGAGCGCGGATGATTTCAAGGCTTTGGTGATGTGCAAAACTTTTTTCATGTCTTGTTTTCCCGTTTTTCCCAATGGTCTCCCGCCAAGGCTGTTGCGAAAACCGTGCCAGATGGCAAAAACAGGCGGGGATATGCCTTAAGTCGCTGGAAATCATGGTGATTTTTTGGGACGGCTTGTGGCGGGCAGCAGGCGGGAATCCGTGCCGGCCGTGATAGGGAAAACAACCCGCGCGGCGCATCCTTCTGCGGGCGGCAAATATTGCCGATTGGTTTTGAGGGCTTACCGTTGCTATAGTAGGGATATGAAAGTTGACGGCCCGAATAAATCTTCCGCCACCAAAGGCCCCTCCAAAACCGGCGCAAAGCGCAGTGCAGGGGGCGCATCCTTTGGCAGCCTGATCGAGGAAACGGAGGAAACCGCCGCCAAAACGGGCGTTTCCGGCGCCGCGCCGACCGCGCAGATCGATGCGTTGCTGGCCCTGCAGGAGCTGGAGGACAGTACCTCCGGCGAGGCGGAACGCCGTGCGAAAAAACGCGGGCAATTGCTGCTCGACCAGCTCGACCAGTTGCGCCTCGGCCTTTTGTCGGGCGGTATCGCCCTTGCCACGCTGCACCAGCTGGAGCGCATGGTCTCCAGCGAACGTGAAAAGGTGATGGACCCGAAACTTGCCGCCGTGCTGGATGAAATCGACCTGCGGGTGCAGATCGAACTTGCCAAACACCTCCGTAAATAATTTACATATGCCGCATAACTGCTTTTTTTTCTGGCAATCGCGGATGATTTTCACTATGTATCTCGCCAGTTTGACGCGCTTTTTGCGCGCCAATCGTTGTTTCCCGATGGGGGACGGCTTATAATCGTCCCTTATTGCCATGACATTTTATAGATGGAAGGTGAACCGCCATGTCGTCACTGCCAGAGACTTCTTCCACGATCCTGCCGCCGGATTACAAGCCGAGCGAAAAAGAAAAATTCATGAATCCGGTCATGCTCGAGTATTTCCGCCAGAAACTGCTGAAATGGCGCGCCGAGCTGCTCGCGGAATCCAATGAAACGATCAAGGAAATGCAGGAAGACAACTTGCAAAAACCCGACATCGCCGACCGCGCTTCCGCCGAAACGGATCATGCGCTGGAACTGCGCACCCGCGACCGCGAACGCAAGCTGATCTCCAAGATCAACAGCGCGCTGGAAAAAATCGAGGACGGTTCCTACGGCTATTGCGAGGAAACGGGCGAGCCCATTTCCATCGCGCGTCTGGAAGCCCGCCCGATCGCGACCTTGAGCCTTGAAGCGCAGGAACGCCACGAGCGCAAAGAACGCACCCAGCGTGACATGCGCGAATAGGCGCTTGTGCGTTGATTGAAGATCATCACCCCCGCGCTTGGTCTGCAAGGCGGGGGTGATTTTTTGATAAAAGGATTGTTGGATGCAGCTATTTATGAAGAGTGCCGTTATTTTTTCTGTTTTTATGCTGGCGGCTTGTTTTGCAGGCACAGTGAGGGCATCGCAGGAACCGCCGGATGCAGAAGCGGCGGCATATTGGCGCGACAAGCCTGTGCCCGAGAATGCGGAAGTGACATACGGCACGGAAGCAAACGGCAAGCGCTATCGTCTGCTAACAATGCCCGGTGTGACAGTAACGCAGTATGAAGGTGGTGGCAGTCTTGCTGTGGACACAGACGGCAATGGCGGCGTTATGTGCGTTTGGGAGATTCTTTCCATCGTGAAAACCTATCTGGATGCCTGTGAAAAATACAGCCCGCCATATCTTGATGAAGCGATGAAACGCGTTGAGGATTTTATTGTCGAAAACTCTGATACGGTCATATCCGAAAAAATAACAAAGACAATGTTGGAAAAAAAGCTGTTGCAAAAGAAAATGGATGCATTGGAGCAGGAAAATTTTTGCGAAACGAGCGGCGCGGAAGTATTAGCGAGAGGTATGGTGCAAACGCCGGAGGACAAAATGCGTGGAGAAATTGACAAATTACTTTTCGTTCCGCGTATTCCTGTGATGAATCCTTGTTTGTGATCGGGGAGAGAAGATGTTCCAGACCGCCGAAAAACTATATGTTTTGTTGCTGTTTCTGGTTATCCATCTGGTGCTGGGCGCGCTGTTGATGGGGCGGGCGGGGCGCAGGCCGTTGTTGTGGACGGTATTGGCGGAGGCATCCAAAGAAGTCTCCCGCCGCCTTAATCGCGAAACGCGCAGTGAGCAAGACCGTCTGGTGCGCGGGTTTATCGTTGTGGTGCTGCTGGTTTTTTTCGCGCTGCTGTTCGGCTATGTCATGGAAAAACTGTCGGGCCTGCCCTACGGTTTTCTGGCGACCTTGCTGTTGCTGTCCGTGACCGTCACAGGCATGACGCCTGTCGCCGTTTTGCGCCGCGTGCAAAAATCGCTGGCGGCGGGGCAATTACAGCAGGCGAAGGAAGCCGTCTCCGCGCAGCTTGATGAAGACATCAGCGGCGCGGATGACAGCGGCGTGATCCGCAAGGCCGTGGAATCTGCCGCCGTGGCCATGAACGTGCGGCTGGTGGGGCCGTCATTGTTTTATGTTGTTTTCGGCACGACGGGGCTGGTGCTCTATGTCACGGTCATGTCCATGCACGGGGCTTTCGGCCGCACGGACCGCAAAACGTTTTATTTCGGCGGCACGGTGCGTTCCCTTGAAATGCTGGCGAACTGGGTGCCGTCACGTTTGACGGCGCTGTTCTTCGCGCTGGCGGCAGGGGTCGTCACCCGCGCGCGTCCGTTTGCGACGCTGAAAGTCGCGGCAGAACAGGCCGGCAAATGCGACTCGCGCAACCGCGGCTGGGTCATCGGCGCGGCGGCGGGGGCGCTGGATATCACTTTGGGCGGGCCGCGGCGCTGGCCGGACGGCGAAAAAAGCACCGAAGAATGGATCGGCGCGGTGGGCACAACGGCGCGGCTGGAGACCGCGGCATTGAAGCGCGCGGGATTACTTTGTTTTGCGGTTTTCCTGATCGTCATGGCGCTTTCGGCCATCGCTTTGGGGGCCGTTATTAAATTTACATAACAATATTTGCGCGACACTTATGATTAATATAAGGCTGTTTTTTGTATCAAAACAGCATTGCGGCGCACCATTCATTTACTTGTATTGCATTTTTAACCCATTTTTAACTTTGACCCTTTTACAAAAAATGCTAGCCTGACTGCCGATCAAAAATGCTGAAGAATTCGCCGATCCCTGTGCTGGCCTTTGTTGCCCATGCCATGCGTTTTGACGGGTTTGATAACCGGCATCCGATGATCTCCTAATGAACATCACATGATGATAGGTATGTCAGAATGGATAACCGCGACCGGAAAAAGATAAGCAATATCCTGCGCGAACCGCTTACGCGGCATCGCCTGGCGCTGAATGCGAAAATCCGCGCGGCGCAGAATCCGGAACAGCCGACTCCCTTCACGTTTGATGATCTGAAAAGCTTTATCGCCGGCATGAAAGTCGGCACGGAGGAATTCCGCAAGGAAACCCTCAACGTGCTGGAAGCCGTGCAGACAGGCGTAGCGCCGCAGCGCCCGAAATTCGATACGCCGGAAACCCAGTTGCTCTGGGGCGCGGCGCTGTCCTATCTGTCGCTCAACCCCGACCAGATGAAAAGCTGGACGAAGCCGCCTGCCGAAGGCGCGCAGCTGAACGGCACCGATCTTTGGAAACAGGTTACCGGCACGCGCCATGCCGTGCAGGAACTGCTGTCCCACGCGCACCACGTCCGCGAGGCGCTGCGCGATAAAAGCACGAAATACAGCTGGGGCGCTCCCGGCACGGGTTTTAGCTACGACCGCAACAAGAACCATATCGGCATCGATTTCGTGCAGAGCATGATTGTCGGTTTCGAACATGCGCGCGGCGATGTGTACCGCGAAATCGGCTCCGCCCTGTTGTCGGTTTCCTATCCGAAACGCATGCAGGAAATCTACAAGGAGATGCAGCCGCTGCTGCGCAAGGCGCGTCAGGCCCAGATGAAAAAAGGCCCGCAGCTGAAGCCGGAGGAATATAAAGAGCTGCGCATGCTCTCCGCCGAATGGGAACTGCGCCATATGATGTTCTCCGCCGCGGAGGACAACGTTGCCAACCGCTTTGTGGCGAATATGGGCAAGCAGCTGTTGCAGGATTACAGCGTTTCCATCAACAACACGGCCGTCACGCACCGCGCCGTGGGTCTGACGCGTTTGCCGAAGGAAGGCACCGTTTCCGAAGACCTGCGCCGTTATATGAACCTGTGCAATGCCGTGCGTCTCAGTTTCTATCAGAACAACGGCCTGTTCGAGGATACGGATGCAGGCTGGTACAAGGTCGGCGTGGATCCCAATCTTGTGCGCAAGACATCGACGTTGAAGCGTCGTCCAAAGGACAAGCAGCTGGATACCGACGGTGTCAACCATGAGGATTTCAAATACCTGCGCGAATTGTGCGGCGGGCCGAAAGGGCTTGAAAACCTGCAACCCAAGCAGCACGAACGCCTGTACGGCTGGGAAAACCTGACGGCCCGCGTGGCGCGTGCCGATGCCGACCGCAAGGCGATCATCGAGGAAATCTGGAAGCAATATGCCGAAGAGATGCTGAAAAACATCCTGAAGCAGGCGAACGACCAGATTGATGAGCAGCTGAAGGACGCGCAGGAAAAGCAAAAACAGCAACAGCAAAATCAGGATCAAGATCAGGACGGTCAAGATCAGGACGGGCAGGATCAGGACGGGCAGGAGCAAGACGGCCAAAGCCAGGGTCAGGGTCAAGGCCAGAGTCAGGGCAAAGGCAAGCCGCAAAAAGGCAAGCAGGACAAACAGGACAAGCAAAAGCAGAAAAAGAAACAGGATCGCGGCAAGCCCGAAGGTGAGCAGCAGGATCCTGACGACATGGATTCCGACGACGCCGACGGTCAGGACGGTCAGCAAGGTCAAAAAGGCGACAAGCAGAAGCAGAAAAAAGACCAGAAAGGCCAGAAAGGCGAAAAAGGCGAGCAGGGCGACGAGCAAGACGGCGACCCGCAGCAAGGTGAAGGTCAGGACGGCGAGGAGCAGGACGGCCAGCAGCAGGGCGAAGGGCAGGAGCAGGACGCCGAAGGCAAGCTGGGCGCCGATAACGAAGATACCGTCCCCGTCGAGGGCGCGGGCGATATGCCTGCCCCCGATACGCCGACCGAAATGCCGGCGGATGAGCTGGACCCCAACGGCAGCGATGCCGATGGGCAGGACGGCGAAGGACAGGATGCGGACGGTCAGGATGCCGATGGCGATCCGTCCGATGGCGATCCTTCCGACGGCGAGGATGCCGACGGCCAGACCGCCGACGAGCTGGAAAAGGAACTGGCCCAGAAAGAACAGGAAGAGGCGGAAGCCGACGCCGATGCGGACGCAGATGCGGATGCCGACGCCGACGCCGACGCAGATGCCGATGCGGACAGCCAGAGCAAGAGCAAGTCGCAGTCCAAATCGAAGTCCAAATCCAAAAGCCGTCAGGGCGGCGACGGTTCCAAGGACAAGAAATCTTTGGAGGAACTGTCCAAGCAGGACTGGACGGATTACAACGCCCGTGTGGCGGAACTTGCCGGCCCCATCACCCGCGTGCGCAAATTGTTCAAGGACGTGCAGGAGCGTCAGTTGCAGCGCAAGAGCAAAATGTCGCGCAGCCTCGACATCCTGCCGGAAAACGGCGAGGTGAAAGACCGCTTCAACGTCGAGGCGCATCGCAATATGACGCTGAAGAAAATGACCGGTCAGCTGGAAGAGGAAGATCTGAAACGCTTCCACAAGGACGAAGTCAATATGGTGCCGACCGAGATCGACATCGTCATCGCCATCGACGGTTCCGGTTCCATGAACGGCACGCCGATCAACTCCGCGCTGCAGGCCGCCGCCATCATGTACGAAGCGGCCGCAGGCAAGGATATGAAGATGAACGTCTATGTCACCATGTGGGGTGACAGCGACCCGCCGATCCTGATCAAGCCCGGTGATGACCGGATCTCGATCGGCAAGGCCATGCAGGCCGCCCGCAAGGGTTTGAACTCCGGGACAAGTTTTGCCCCCGCCGTGAAAAAAGTTGCCAAAACCATCGGCGAACAGCGGGGCAAGAGTGGGACGCTTAGCGGTTTCACGCACATTCTGGTTATTTCCGACGGCGATATGTTCGACGCCGAACCGTCCAAGGAAATGATCGGTATCATGTTTGACCATTCCGACAGGGTAACCTTCGACGCCGCGATCATTACGGCGAACAAGGGGACAAACATGCAAAAAATGGCCGAAAGCATCAAAGGCCGGAAATCCTATCAGGACATGGGAATTGTCCTCGGGAACGATCCGGAAGAGGTGCCCATGGCTATCGTCGGGCTCTTGCTCGACAAAGTCAGGAAAACAGGCAGTTTTAGTGCCGTTCCGAACAGTCAGAAACGCCGAGCCATGAGAACAGCTCACAACAAGATGGATCGAAAGCCATGACCAAGAAAAAGACGAACAACACAGAAGCGCTCCTGAAGAAAAAAATCAAGGACCTTACGGCCTCTGATTTCGCTCAGTTGGAAAAGCCGCTTGGCACAGCCTCTCGCCCGTTCCCGATGTGGGGGCCGCAGCGCGTGGAACATAATGGCCGTTCGGACATCGAAACCGTTCTGTCCTTCATCGCCAGCGACAGCCATCCGCTGATGATCTTCTCCGAACGTTCCTACGAGGAAGTCGTGGCGCTCGCCTATTGCGACATGCCGGTTCCCAGCATGCTGCCGATCTTCAAGGACGGTCTGGAGCGCCGCGCGGATCCTCTGCTGCGCCAGAAAGACATCGTCGAAGGCCGCCAGCCGCAGAACGACAACTATAACCGCACGCAGATGATGATCGGCGATCCCGGCCACGGGAAGTCCTTCCTCGGCGCGCTGCAGGGCCGCCTGCGTTCCACCGGTTCCGTCGAAATCTTCGACTGCGGCGGCAAGAACATGAACGACCTGCTGTTTGAAATGGTGCTGGACTTCGGCGCGGGTGACGCGCTGCCCAAGGCCATTGACAAACGCCTGAAAGCCGGTGCGCTGGAAGACATTTCCATCGGCCTGCTGAAATCCCTGCCGAAGGGCGTGGTTTCCACCGACAAGGACGGCAACATCCAGTCCATCGACTGGGCGGCGCTGAAAACCGCCGGTACGGAAGAAGTTGAATCCGCCTTCAACACGCTGAAAAAAGTCAGCACGGTCGAGGGCTTGGACAACGCCGGCGGCAACGCGCTGGGCATGAACTCCCAGTACGGCCCGCTGATCCGCGCCTTCATCGAAAACCGCGAAATCGTTCTGGACGAGTACAACAAGTCCCGCGAAGGTTCGGATAACGCGCTGCAAACCGTGATCCAGTTCCTCATCGGCGAATTGCGCGAATGCACCGTTGACAACCCGCTGAAGAACAAAGACAACACCTCCGGCCCCAGCTCCTTCACGTTCAAGCGTGACGATATGGGCGCAGGCTTTTTTGTTACCTTCACCGGTAACAAAACCGAAGACGGTACGACGACGCGCTCGCTGAACAAATCCGTTTACGACCGTCTGAAGCCCGATACGCTGCCCGATCCCGATGTGATCGACTGGCAGCACCGCATCTGCCAGATGATGGTGGGCCTGCCGGTCTCCACGCTCTACAACACCTTCCAGGAGCAGGCGGATAAAGATCCCGAAGCTTTCGGCGAATGGCTGATGTGGCTGCGCCAGACCAAGGCAAAAGTCGAAGGCACGCCCGTGCCGGAACTGCAGGAAACGCTGCTCTCCAACTGGCAGAACGTTGTGCAGGCTTCCGAAAAACTGGCGCAGTTCTACGACCGCTGGGCCGGCATGACCGATGCTGAAAAAATCATCACCAACGGCAACGCCGACCTCATCGAGGAAGTGGACGAGGAATACACCAAGAAGGAAGGCATGAGCTTCCGCCGCATCAAGCAGCACCTCGAGGAAGCCATTCCGATCCGCGCCCGCATGGAGCCGGTGGACAGCCCCGTGAAACTCGACATGAAGTCCTGGGACAAGCCGCCGCAACTGTCCGAGCGCGTGGAGGAAAACGCCTCCCTGCATTTCGGTTCCCGTCTGGTGGAGTTCATCGAGCGCATGGCCTACGAAAAGTCCGGCGCGGTGGGCAAAAACCGTCTTTACACCAAACTGGTGAAGGCGATGGAAGAATACGGCCTGCGCGACATCTCCTTGCAGGAAGGCGCCCGCAGCCAGCAGAAATCCGTCGAGGAAGCGTTGAACATCAGCGCCTTCGCCGACAAGGACATCCACAAACAGGCGGCCATGGCCCGCAAGATCTTCTGCGACTTCGTGCGCCAGATGGATCCCGAGATCAAGGCTTCCGATGACGAGATCGTCACGCCGAAGAAATTCGTCGATGCGCTGAAATACGTGCAGCAGAAGGAAACGGCGGCCACGAACGAACTCTTCGTCGCCAACCGCGATCCGGAATCCATGTTCGCAGGCCAGCCGCTCGCGGCCGCGATCATCAAGGACGCCGCCGTCTATGCGCTGGAAAACAAGGACATCGATTTCACGATCGACGCGCTGGTGCATCATGACGACCTGATCGCCTCTTTCGCCCTGCCGACGGTGGGCGCGAAGAACCTGAGCGCGATCTGGGATCAGAACATCCGTCCGCTGACCAGCCGCGACACGCAGCCCGCCAACGACGATGCGGCGCCGGCGGCAGATGTGCCGGATCATGACGAAGCCCTGCGCATTGCGGAAAACCGCTCCAAGCACGGCATCGCCACGACCAGCCTGCAGGTGCTCTACGAGGATGCGGAAGGCGAACGCCCCGTTTCCGTTCACGTCGTGCGCAACGAACAGCGCAACAAAACGCTGATCGTGAGCGAAAAGGCGCCGTCCAAACTGCTCGCGGCCTTCCGTGAGGCAGGCGTCATCCACGTCGATCGCAACGACCCCTTGGCGAAAACCAAGGTCGAAGCGGCGCTGTCGGATATGACGCGCGGCATGCCGGCCTCCATCAAGGACGTATTGGCCGATGCCTTCATGTATCGCAGCACGGAAGATGAAAACGCGCCGAAAGCGGGCAATGTCTCGCTGGTGGATCGTCTGCTCGACAAAGATCTCGAGCCGCTCTTCCCCAAGTTTGTCGTGAAGAACGACAAACGCGCAAACGGCCCGCAGTAAGACGCGGAGCGTAAGCGACATGGCGCAGAACACGGAAATTCTGGAAGAAGTCGGCGTTGCGGTGGCCCAGCAAAACGCAATGGCGCGCGGCACGCGCCATCTCGGCCACGGCTGCCGGCTCTTCTCCGTGGAATCCGGATGGGAAAGCGCCATGATAAAAGGGGACAAAGGCGTCCCCACCTGTGATACGATGTTGTCGCTGGAAGCCGCCATGAAGGATGAAAACGTCAAGGTGATCTTCATTCCGGCCGATGCATTGATGACGGACGACGATATAGAAAAAATCTGCGCACGGAACGGCGTGCTGAAAACGCTTTTCAAAGAGGTGAAAAAATGACCGGGGGACGTTATATCAAGCAGGCTTTGATTGCATCGCTCTGCGAACATCCGGATCAGGAAAAATACAAAACGCGCGCTTTTTCCGGCGAAAACCTGGAAAAGGTTGTCGAGGCGCTGGCCGAACAGCGCAATACCCTGACCAAGGCCGATTTTTTCACGCCCGATGATGAAGGCAAATACATCATCGACACGCCCGGTTTCTGGCGCAATTTCGACAAGGTGCTGGCGCTGGTGCATAAATCCGGCGATAAATTCACCATGGAAGATTTCCTCAAGCCCCTCGGCCCGCATGAAGACAGCCGCAACCTGATCGACAGCGCGCGCCAGTACGGCGGCTTCGGCAAAATCTTTACCAAGGCCACATGGGAAGGCCGCTATGACGAGATGGAACGCCTGTGGTACCGCGTGCCCATGCCGTCCCGCCGCGACCTGTTCCGTAACGACGGCCAGCTGGACCCGGCGCTGAAGCGCAGCCTCTACGCCGCCGAAGGCCGCGAGATGCCCGAAGACCGTCTGGCCAAGGCCGGCCTGTCCGTGCAGGATATCCGCAGCGCTTTTGAAGCCCGCGGCAATTTCGAGGACGTGAACCGCCGCCTGCATCAGGCCGGCGACTGGATGCGCAAGGAATACCTGCTGATGCCCGATAACGCGGGCGATACGGTATTCTACCAGCCCAGCGCATGGGATCGTTACAACGACGTCGTGAAAAACATGGCGGCGCATGGCGAACAGTTCGAGCCTGCGGATTTTATCCGCCAGATCGGGCTGGTGGCCAACGTGCTGACCCGCGCGGCGGAACACAAGGCGCTGAACAAGGTTTTCAACCCCGACCACTGGGTGGACCGCCTGCCGGAGATGATGGAAGTCTGGTCCTACGTGCGCGAGGGCTGGAAAGCCGCCTCCCTGCCGCCGAAGGATTTCGACAACGCCTATGCCGAAGCCGAAAGCAAAACCTATGGCAAGCTCATCGACTTTACCCGTTTTGAATCCAAGGCCGAGCTGCTGCGCCCGCTGAATGTGGATGCGGTTGCATCCGGCGCGGAAAAACCCGTGTTGCCGCTGGGCCTGAAATCCTTCTGGGACAACTTCGAGACGATTCAGCAAAAACTGGCGAATATGCAGGAAAAGATCACCTTGTCCGACCTGCGCCAGAAGAGCGGCCAGATGGAAGATACCTGCCTGATGGGCGCGGTGAAATTCGGCCGTTTTGCCGATGTCGTCGGCCTGGCACGCAAGGCGGGCGAACATGTTACGCTGGACGATTTCCTATCCAAGGACCGCCACGGCAATACGATGCTGAACATTCTGGCCGAGCGCAACGAGCTGGAAGCCGTCTTCGCCCCCGAAAACTGGGCGGGCCGCGTGAACGATATGAAACAGCTCTGGACGCATGTGCGCATCAGCGACCGCCAGCAGGTGGATATCAGCCAGGCGGAAGTTGCCGCGAAACAGGCAACGCTGAAACTGCAATCCAAAGGCAAGTTCCAGCTGAAACCGCGCAACCCCGGCAACTGATTTTTCAGGCAGGGGAATGCCTCTTGATAAAAACCGGCCTTGCAAGGGGCCGGTTTTTATCATGCGTTTTTGGAATGGAAGAAATAACCCGTTACTGCGCGGGCGGCCTGTACCCGTTGTGATGGGCATTTTGCTTGCGCGGAAGGGGGCCGTATTTTTGTACATGGCGCGCGCTCAGCGTCACATGCGGCGGCACCATCAGATCGGGCGCGTTATACACGATCGGCTGGCCGTCAATCCCCATGACGCTGCCGCCCGAAGCTTCCACAATCGCATGGCCGGGGGCGACATCCCACCATTTGGTACGGCCTTCGCGGCGCTTGGGATGCACCAGCGAGACATCGGCCGTGTTATCCGCCACCTGACAGGCGCGCAGAATGCCGCTTTTCGGGTCTATTTTGGCGGCTTTGCCGAATTGCTGCGTCAAATAGCCCTTGGCCTTGTCGATTTCGACACTGCTTTCGTTCAGCACCACGCGCACGCCGTTTTTCGGCGGCGTGCCGGAAGGCAGGGGCGTGCGCACGCCCTGCGCGTCGATTTTTTCGCCCGTGCCGGGGCCTGCGCCGATATACATCAGATCCATGGCGGGGTGATACACAACGCCCAGCACAGGCTTGTGATCCACGACCAGCGCGATGGCAACCACAAAAGCGCCGGTGCGGTTGGTGAATTCCTTGGTGCCGTCCAGCGGGTCCACGGTCCAGAAAGTGCCGCCGGACGTATCGGGGATATGCCCGGCCTCTACCGCTTCTTCGGAAACGACGGGGATATCGGGTGTCAGCTCGGCCAGACGGGCCAGAATGACCTTTTCCGCGGCGTGATCGGCATCGGTTACGACGCTGCCGTCGCTTTTGGTGTAAACATTCGCGCCGTTATTGTAATGGTGCATGATGACCGCACCCGCATCGCGGGCGAGGGTCTCGATATGGGGGCGTAATTTTTGAACGTCTGGAACCGTCATGACGATATTATATTTGCATAACGTTAAAAAATCGTCAAGCCCGTAAATCCGCGGAAAACATAAAAAAATCAGGAAAACAGCCCCGCTTATTGACGCGGCGTTTCAGGAAATTTATGCTACAGCTATTGTCTAAATCATTAGCGAAGCGACGAGGGATACCTCTCATGAAATCTGCCCTGAAACCGGCATTGGAGAATCTGGACAAGGCTCTCGGCCGTCTGGAAACCGCCGTGGACAAGCGCTTGCAGTCCGTGGCCAAGGAAAAAACCGAACCCCAGCTGGATCTCAGCATCCGCAACGAACGTGAAGTCAACCGCAAGATCGCGGCCCGTCTGGATCAGACGATCCACCGTCTTGAAACCATTCTGACGGAGGAATAACACATGGCTGAAGTCAATATCACCATGAACGGCCGCATGTACGAGATCAGCTGCGATGACGGCCAGGAAGGCCGCGTTGTGGATCTGGCCGCCTATATCGACCAGCGCCTGCAACAAATCGCCCGCAGCGGCGCCGCCTATAACGACGCGCATCTGATGGTGCTGACGACGCTGGTGCTGGCGGATGAATTGTTTGAAGCCCGCGAACAGCTGGGCCAGCCCGCCAAAGGCCGCAAAGCCGCCGCCGAGCCCGCCCCCGTGGCCGAAATGGACGCGGAGGAGGAAAAAGCCATTGTCAAACTGCTGGACAAGCTGACAAAACGCATTGACGGTATTGCAGCGCGGGTGCAGGCGTCCTAGATTAAAGACGGAAGATTGCTGCGGCGTGCGTATGACTGCACTATTCCAGAGGCCGATGCTTTTTCGCAGGGGAGCTGTCCCTGTCCGGACCGTGGTCCGGTTATATGGTTCCCACCTTGTTGTACAAGGGCCCTCGCGAATAACCACGTCAGCGGCGCAGGTGGCAATCTTCCACTCTTGCCTCTCGTAGAAAGGAGAGGGATTTGACCTTCGCATCTTCACAGGACAAGGAAAACGTGCGTCAGGCCGCTTTCAAGCGCCGACTGGCGCTGGATGCGGAAGACCGCCGGAAATGGTCCGCGCAGGTCAGGGAAAACTTCCTGAAACATGTCGAATTGCCGCCCGCAGGCAGCGTCATCACCGCCTATGCCCCCGTGAACGGGGAGGTCGATGTCATGCCCCTTATCACCCATCTGCACCATCAGGGCTATCGTTGCGCCATGCCTTATGTGATGGAAACGCTGCAACGTCTTGCCTTTCTGGAATGGACGCCGGAAACGACGATGTACACGGGGCTTTACGGCATTCCGCAACCCGACCCGCAAAAGGCGCATGAAGTGCTGCCCGATTTTCTGATCGTGCCGATGCTGGCTTTTGACGCGCAGTGCCACCGCATGGGCTACGGCTCCGGCCAGTTCGACCGCACCTTTGCCGATCTGAAAAAAATCCAGACCTTCCGCACTGTGGGCATCGCCTTCGAAGCGCAGAAATTCGACCCCGTGCCGGTCGATATGCATGATTACACGCTCGACATGGTGGTGACCGAAAGCCATGTCTATCGGAAACAGAAAGAATAACAAGAAATGAAAATCCTTTTTCTGGGCGATGTCGTCGGGCGCAATGCGCGTGATGCGATCATGACCCATCTGCCGGACATCCGGAAAAAATACAAACTCGATTGCGTCATCATCAATGCCGAAAATGCCGCGCACGGTTTCGGCATCACGGCGCAGATTTGCGACGATCTCTATAAGGCGGGCGCCGATTGCCTGACGACCGGCAACCACGTATGGGATCAGCGGGAAATCATGTCCTATATCGACAATGCCCCGCGTCTTGTGCGCCCGATGAACTATCCCGAAGGCACACCCGGAAAAGGGTATACGATCGTGGAAACGGGCAGGGGAGAGAAAATCCTTGTCGTCAACCTGATGGCGCGGCTGTTCATGGATGCGATGGACGATCCCTTCGCCGCCATGGATAAACTGTGCAATACCTATCGTCTGGGCCGCGACGTGAATGCGATCTTCCTCGATTTCCACGGAGAGGCGACAAGCGAAAAAATGGCCATGGGGCATTATCTCGACGGCCGCGTGTCTTTCGTCGTCGGCACGCATACGCATGTGCCCACGGCCGATCTGCGCATCATGCCGAAGGGCACGGGATACCAGACCGATGCCGGCATGTGCGGCTGTTACGACAGCGTCATCGGCATGGATGCCGGTCTGGCCGTGCATCGTTTCGTGCGCAAGGTGCCGGGCGAAAGATTGCGTCCGGCAGAGGGGGACGTCACCCTTTGCGGCGTGATGATGGATATTGACGGCAAAACGGGTCTTTGCAAAACCGTCAGCCCCTTCCGCATGGGCGGGTTGCTCAGTCAGGCCCTGCCGGAAACGGCATAGATCAGGGGAAAACGCATGTCTGTCGCCGATAAAAAAATGCCGCGCCCGAAAATTCAGGGCAAAAGCCGCAGCAAACTCATGCTTTATGTGCTGATGGTCATCGTGCTGCTTTGCGGCGCGGCGCTGGCTTATGACGTTTTCGGCGCGGATGAAGAGGACGAATACAAAAGCGGCCTGCCGGTTGAAAAAGTCGTGGTGATGAAACAGGACGGCGGCAAGCAGGTGTTCAAACTGGAAATCGCCGCCAAGCCCATCGATATTCAAATCGGCCTGATGCACCGCAAATCCATGCCCCCAAACCACGGCATGATGTTCCAGATGGGCAAAACGCCGCGCCATGTCAGCTTCTGGATGAAAAATACGCTCATCCCGCTCGATATGCTTTTCGTCGCGGCGGACGGTTCCATCATCAATATCCACCACAATGCAACGCCGCTGTCGCTGACGGGCATTCCCTCGCAAGGCCCGATTACGGCGGTGATCGAGCTGAACGGCGGGCGCGCCGAGGAAACAGGCATTCGCATCGGTGACCGCGTGCTGCACCCGTATTTCGGCACGGCGGAAGAATAAGTCTTTGTATTTTTTGTGAAAAACGGCCTCCGCCCCGTGCCGAAAGTCTTGCCTTTTACCAAAAAACTGTTTATAAACAATCCGCTATAAAGCATTTGTGGCCATCGGCGGAGTGTAGCGCAGTCCGGTAGCGCGCCTGTTTTGGGAGCAGGATGTCGGGGGTTCAAATCCCTCCACTCCGACCATGAAAACGAATGCAAAAGATGATACAAGCTGAATAAAAAATAGGTTAACCATGAAAGCCAGGATTTATAAGCCTGCAAAAAACACCATGCAATCCGGCCGTGCCGGTACCGCGCAATGGGTACTGGAATACGAACTGGAAACGCCGCGCCGCCCCGAGCCCCTGATGGGCTGGACCAGCGCGGGCGATACGCTGAACCAGGTGCGCATGAAATTCGCCAGCAAGGAAGCGGCTATTGCTTTCGCCGAAAGCAAGAACATGGATTTCATCGTCGCGCCGGAACATACGCGCCGCGTGATGCCGCGCAGCTATCTCGACAACTTCAAATACCGCCCTGCGGAAGAAGAAGCGTAAGAGACGCAAGCGTATCACGGCAAGACACATAAAAACGCCCCGCGAGAGATTCCGGGGCGTTTTTTGTTAGGTGTTTCTGCCTTTACGGCGCAGGCGGCTTTGACGGCGGCGCTTTGGGCGCGGGCGGCGCGGCGGGCTTGGCGGCGGCCAGATGGCTCACAATCTCCGGCTTGCTTTCCAGTGTTTTGTGAATGGGGCATTTATTGGCGATTTCCAGCAGGCGCTGGCGCTGCATGTCGTCCAGCGGCCCTTCCAGCGAGATTTCGCGTGTGATGACATCGCGTTTCACATTGTCAGGGCCGGTGACTTTTTCATGGGTCAGCGCCACCGTCACGCCCTCCAGCGGCCATTTCTTCTGGTCCGCATACATGCGGATCGTCATGGAGGTGCAGGTGCCCAGCGCCGAGAGCAACAGATCATAAGGCGCAGGCCCCGTATCCAGCCCGCCCATGTCGGCGGGTTCGTCGGCGATAAAGATGTGGTTGCCTGCGCTGACTTCCTGCGTGAATTTTCCGTCCCCCGTTTCGCGCACGGTGACTTTCGTCGGCTTTCCGGCCATGGCCTGCTCCTTCAAAGATATAAATGAAATATATCCATTCTTACGCGGCGGCGCGGATCAAGGCAAGCCGCTTGCCTGATTTTACTATTGAAATAAAACGCTATTTTGCGGCATAAAGCGGGGCGTGCAAGATGTCCACAAACATACGGACAAAAGCCCGAAAATAGGGTAAAGTCTTGATAAGACATGCCTTGGTGCCTGTAGCTCAGCTGGATAGAGCAGTTGCCTTCTAAGCATCTGGTCGGGGGTTCAAATCCCTCCAGGCACGCCACTTTCCCGCCTTTGCCTGTTCTGCCGCGCGGTGTTCCGCCCAGGCGGGGTTTACGGTAAATTTGGGGCGATGTTGCTGGCCATTGTCTGCTGCGGTTTTTAAAATAAACCCCGGCCTTTGAAAAAGGATGACGGCATGATTTTGGTTTATATTCTGCTTTTGTATCTGGCCTTCCGCGCCAAGCAGGTGATCTGCGATTTCTTTTTGCAAACGGGCTGGCTGGCGCTGACCAAGGAAGCCACCCAAACCCGCGACGGCTGGAAGGCGCTGGCCGTGCATGCGGGCATCCATGCCGCCTTTACTTTCATGCTGGTGGTGGTTTTCGCGCCCAAGCTGTGGTGGCTCGGCATTGTCGATTTCTTCGTCCACGGCGCGATTGACCGCGCAAAGGCGGTGATCGTTTTCAAAAACAACTGGACGTATAAAAACTATCAGTACTGGTGGGCCATGGGGCTGGATCAGGAAGCGCATAACCTGACGCATCTCGCCTATATCATCAATATCGTCATGTCGTGGAACTGGACGGAAATGGGCATGGCCGCCGGTCTTTGAGCGCGGCCTTCGATCCTATCCGCCCATCGTCAAAAAGGCGCGGGCGAGATACACGCTGCCGATGACAAAAAGCGCGATCTGCGTGGCTTTGTAAAAATGCGTATCGGTCAGTTTCTCCAGAATGAATTTGGATACATGCGATCCGCACAGCGCCATGGGAATGACCGCAAGGCAGAGCCAGAGCGGCAGGCCCGCCGCCGCCGTGCCGAAGCTGGAAACCAGAAAGCCGAAGTATAAAAACTTCATGATATGCGATACGGACTGCGTGAAGGCCTTGGTCGCCACGGTCTGGTGGCGCGTCAGCGCGCGGGTTTGAAAAAACATATCCAGCAGCGGGCCGGAAACGCCGCCCGTCAGCTGGAAGCCCGACGTCATGAAGCCGCAGCCATAGGCCTGCCACGGGCGCGTGAAGTCCAGCTTCAGGTTTTTGGGCAACACGAAGGAAATAAACGGCCCGATCCCCAGCAGCAGATAGACCAGCGGTTTGGGCGGCACGAAGGAGATAAAGGCGAAAACCGCAAAGGTTGTCAGCATGCCCGCAAAATAGGGCAACAGGGTTCTGGTATAGATATGGCGGCGGTGGATAAAGGCGCGGCTGCCGTTGGCGAAGAACTGGGCGACGGCATGCAGGATCATCGCCTGCTGGACGGGCAGCAGCCAGACCAGCACCCCCATCAATACCATGCCGCCCGCCATCCCCAGAATGCCGGAGAGGATGGAGGTCAGAAAAACGGTCACGGCGATGCCGATGGAAACGGGCAGGGAGAGCATGATGCGGCCACTCTACGCCCCTTCGCCGCCGAAGGGGAGGGGGCGAAAGAAAAAAAGTCCGGAGAACTTTTGAGGGCTCTCCGGACAAACGGCGGTAATAGAGGGTGTGTAACTCTTTTATAGAAAAATTCGATTCTGCGTTCAAGAGAAAAATGCACGAAACTTAAAAATAAATGAAAATTTTTAAAATAATCGTTATATTGCGCCGCAATAACACACAACTATATTTCAAAATTTGCGAAAATTTCAATTTTGAAAATCATTCTCATTTTCATCCGAACGGCGCGTTTTTACCCCGTGCGCGGCAAAACCCCAATAAAACCGCCCTTTTTGCTCTCTTTGTGCATATGTGGTGTGCGGATACCGTTTTTGCGTCAGGCGGGGATGAAAAAAAGACAGGGGCCTGAGTCGTTTTTGTGATGAGTTTTCCGTATCACTTTTCTTGACACAGCAATCCTTGCTGCACCAGCAGACCGAGGAAGCGGTCGAGGGCGAAGCCGGGTTCGGCTTTCAGCGCGGCCGCGGCGGCGGTGGGGAAGTCGGGGTTGCTTTGCAGGTATTCCAAAAAGGTATAACCGCCCTCCGTCAGGCTCCAGACGGCAATGCGCCGGTCGTCGCGGAAAACGGCGGTGAAGCTTTCTTCCGCCTTCAACGCCGTTTGGGGCAGGGCATCGCCTTCGGTTTCGGTGATCTTTTGCCACAAATCGGCAATCGGCCATCCCGCGCGCAGCAAAAAGACATGCGGCTGCACATACAGTTTCAGCATCATCGGATCGGCCGCCGCGGCGGAAAGCGCCGTGGTGGTGAGCGGCGGGCGGCGCGGGGAGAGATAGGCCGCATGCGCCGCCCATTCCAGCCGCGCCATATCGGGCACGTAGAGATAGTTTTGCAAGCCCGGCAGATGTTTGAGGAAAGCGGGAAAATCCGCGCCGTAATCGGTCATGTCGCCGTCGGCGGGCGGAAAGGCCTGCATGTAATCGCGGGCGGCGGCATCGAAAAACGCATCGCCGACCAGCCGCGCCGTGACGGGGAAAGTATCCTTCAGCATATCGCGCAGCACAATCCGCGTATTGTTGCGGTAAATGCGCAGGTTTTTTTCCGGCGCCGCGCCGCCCGTGCCGCCTTCTTCCTGCGCGATCAGTTTGCGCAGCATATCCTGCTGCAGATCATCCAGCTTTGACATGGCGTTCCTGTTTGTGGCGGCAGGCATCGGCCTTGGCCGCTTCGGCAAGGAGCGTGGCGAGCGGCGGCAAATCGCTGTCCCATTCCACAAGCGTCGGCGTATCGCCGAAATGCGCAAGGGCGGCGTCATACAGCGCCCATACCTCGTCATAAACGGGATGGTTATGCGCATCGATGCGTACCTCTGCGTCCGCCACCTTGTTGACCTGATAACCCGCAAGATGCATTTCGCCCACAATATCGCGCGGCAGGGCGCGGATATATTGCAGCGGATCATAGCCAAGATTATGCGCGCTGACGGCGATGTTGTTCACATCCAGCAAAAGCCGGCATCCCGTGCGGCGAACAAGGGCGATGATGAAATCCGGTTCCGTCATGCCGTCATCGGCGGGAAAGGAAATGTAGCAGGAAGGATTTTCGACCAGTATCTGCCGCCCCAGCGCGTCCTGCACGCGGTCGATATTGCGGCAGGTGGCCTCCAGCGCCTCCGCTGTGCGCGGCAGAGGCAGAAGATCCGGCACGGCCAGCGCGCCGTGGCCGCTCCATGCAATATGTTCGGAAACCATGACGGGCTCGACAAGATCGACCAGCGTTTTCAGTTTTTGCACATGCGCCTCTTTCACGCCGTCGGCAGCGCCCAGCGACAGGCCGACGCCGTGCAGGCTGATGGCGTAATCGGCGCGGATGCGCATCAGGTTTTCAAACGGCACGCCGCCGATGCGGAAATAATTTTCGCTATGCGCCTCCAGAAAACCCACGGCGGGGTTTT
>Ga0207868_1000853_pt1 | contig 26655 bp, 18 predicted proteins | sample Passage237B_FD_187370 | JGI IMG/M metagenome (GOLD analysis project Ga0207868, IMG submission 187370) | Cellulose adapted compost microbial communities from Newby Island Compost Facility, Milpitas, CA, USA - Passage2 37B (SPAdes) (version 3) ... | reverse complement strand
CCCCATCCTCTGCAGGGAATCGAGCGACTGTCATTACTGCGACCATTGCACGCCCGTCCCGGATTTCGGCCCGCATGCGATGATGCCCATCGACTGGTCGCCGCGCATTGAACCCGATGAACCCATCGCCAACGCCATTTACAGCGTCACCTCCGAAGATGGCGGGCTGACGTGGGACGAGCCTCGCCTGGCCATCAGCTCACCGGGCGACACGTATCTCTGCGAGCCAGGCATCCTCTCTTCGCCGGATGGAAAAACCACGGCCGTGCTGCTGCGGGAAAACACCAGACAGTACAACTCCTTCATCGCCTTCTCTCAGGATCAGGGCCTGACCTGGACGCCGCCGCGCGAGCTGCCTCACGCCCTCACCGGCGACAGACACCAGGGCTGCTACGCGCCTGATGGCAGAATTCTGGTCTGCTTCCGCGACATGGCCCACAACTCCCCCACCCGGGGCGACTGGCTCGCCTGGCTGGGCACATGGGACGACCTCGTACAGGGCAGGCAAGGCCAGTGTCGCATTCGACTCATGGACAACCAGCGCGCTCATGGCAAGGAACGCGACTGGGACTGCGGCTACACCGGCGTGGAATGCCTGCCTGATGGCACGTTCGTTCTGACCACCTATGGCAACTGGATTCATCGACTCCAGCCTTACATTGTCAGCGTCAGGCTCAAGCTGCAGGAAGTCGACCAGCTGCTCGCCCGGGGGGCGTAACAAGGCCGGGCCAGCGAGGCTCCTTCTCATATTCACTTCTGATAATCACGCCCCTGGCGATGCTGGAAATGCGTGGCCGTGGCGTCATGGGCCCGTGGGCCGGTGCGCCTGTAGCGACTGTAACGATCAGGCAATCTGATGCGGGCAAATTTAACCATCCTGCCTGCTTATCCTGCCCATTAAAAGCGTCGATAGCTCAAGAGTCAGGACCGGTGCAGGCAGTAAGTGGCTCCCGCGCTGCGCGATGGGTTTGTCGAGTGGAGCCTTGATCCGTCAACACACACTAGGGCCCTATTCCTCATGGACGTTGATACGATTCTCAAGACGGCATTGGACCTTGGCGCATCGGACATTCACCTCATCGCCGGTCATCCGCCCACGGCCCGTATTCATACGGTCATGACGCCGCTGGACTATCCGGTCATCACGCCTGAAAGCGCCATGCGCATGCTCAAGCACATGGCCAGCGAGGCGCAGATTGCCAAGTTTGAAAAGATCAAGGACTCGGACTTCTCCTATGAGATTCCGGGTCTTGGCCGATTCCGCGTCAACGCGCACATGCAGCGTCAGAGCGTGGGTATCGCCATGCGTTCGATCAAGGAAAAGATTCCGCCCTTCAACTCGCTGAACCTGCCTGAAGTGGTCAACCGACTGACGTATCTGCCTCGCGGGCTGATTCTGGTCACCGGCGACACCGGCTCGGGTAAGTCCACCACGCTGGCTTCGATGATCCAGGCGATGAACGAGCGCTATGCGGCGCACATCATCACGCTGGAAGACCCCATCGAATACAAGCTGGTGAGCCAGAAGTCCACCATCGAACAGCGCGAACTGGGCGACGACGTGCCCTCCTTCGCCTCGGGTCTGCGTCACGTGCTGCGTCAGGACCCGGACATCATTCTGGTGGGCGAAATGCGAGACCTTGAAACCACCGCCGCCGCCATCACCGCTGCGGAAACGGGCCACCTGGTGCTCTCCACGCTGCACACCGTTAACGCGTCGCAGACCGTGGAACGTATCATCGACATGTATCCTGCTGACCAGCAGAACCAGATTCGTTCGATGCTCGCCAACACGCTCCAGGCCGTGGTCAGCCAGACGCTGTTCAAGCGTGTCGACAAGAAGGGCATGGTTCCGGCGTGCGAAGTGATGCTCTGTACGCCTGCGGTGCGCAACCTGATCCGTGAAAACCGCGCCTTCGAAATTCCCAACGTGATTGAAACCAACCGTGCCCTTGGGATGAACTCGCTGGATAACTCCATCGCCGAGCTTTACTTCAACGGCATGATCTCGCGTGAAGATGCGCTGGCCCAGGCCGCGTATCCCGAAAAGCTCGAGCGCATGCTCGCAGCCTGATCAACGGACAGCACTGGGTGAGGGGGTAATCTCGCCTGGAGGATTCTGCGACGGTCTGAAACCCACGAGTTTCTGGAAGCACCATGCCTCATTATCGATACCAGTTGCGTACCGCCAATGGCCAGACCACCATGGGCGTGATGGCCGCGGAAAATGCGATGGCAGCCGCCTCGCAGCTTCGCGCCCAGGGCCATCAGGTGCTCCAGCTCACGCCAGTCAACGCCGCCAATCAGAACTGGACCGAACGCCTCAAGGAACTCAACCAGGGCACCGGTCCCACGCAGCGCGACGTGCTGAACTTCACCACGCAGCTGGCGGTGATGATTCGCGCAGGCATCAGTCTGCGCGCCGCCATCGAAGGTATCGCCGAGCAGACCGACAACCCCAAGTTCCGCAAGATCCTGATGCGCATCAAGCAGGACGTGGAATCGGGCAAGCAGTTCTCCGAAGCGCTCTCCAAGCATCCCAAGCTGTTCAATCCGCTTTACATCAACATGGTGCGAGCCTCGGAAATGTCAGGCTCGTTCTCGCAGATGCTCGACCGCATCGCCACCTACCTCGCGCAGCAGATTGAAACGCGTGCGATGGTCATTGGTGCGATGATCTACCCCGGTGTAATCGCCGGCCTGGCCGTGACGGTGACCATCTTCCTGCTGACCTTCGTGCTGCCCAAGTTCGCGGCCGTGTTCGCAGGTAAGGAAGCCGCACTGCCCTGGCCCACCAAGTTCCTGATGGGCCTGTCTGCATTCATGGTGGACTACTACTGGCTGGTGCTGCTGGGCATCCTGGGCTTCGTGGCGGCGATGGCGTTGTTCATCCGCACCGAGCCGGGCGGCTGGTGGTGGGACCGCATGATGCTCACCATCCCGATCTTCAAGAAGATGTTCCGCGCGCTGTACATCAGCCGCTCGCTTCACACCATGGGTGAGCTGGTCAACGCCGGCGTTCCCATGCTCGACACGCTGGCCATCACCGGCGACATCTCGGGCAACCGTCTCTACCGCAAGCTCTGGCGAGCGGTGTATGCCTCGGTCAAGCAAGGTAAGAAAATCGCGCAGCCGCTGCAGCGATCGTCCCTGCTTCCGCGCAGCGTGGTCCAGATGATCAGCGCCGGCGAGGAGTCGGGTAAGCTCGGCGAAGTGCTCGACGAAATCAGTGAGTTCTACTCCAAGCAGCTGCGCGAAGTCATCAAGCTGGTGACCTCGATGATCGAACCGATCATGATCATCATCATGGGCAGCATCGTGGGCTTCATCGCCATGGCCATTATTCTGCCGATCTTCCGTCTCTCGACGCTGGTCAAATAAGCCCGACAGACAGCGAACACTTGCCTGTCGGCCGTTTATATCGTCTGGTTGTTCCTGGGAAACTGGAGTCATGTTCAAGAACGCCAAGCCACAACTTCACCGGGCCTCGACTCGCCGCCGGCGCAACCGCGGCTTTACGCTCATTGAAGCGGCGCTGGCAACGGTGATCGTGGGCACGGGCGTGCTGTCGATCCTGGCGGCGCAGCAGGCGTACCATCGCAAGAACGGCTGGGCCAACCACGCCGGGACAGCCATGCTGCTGGCCAACGAAATCCGTGAACTGACCTTCGGCATGCCCCTGCATGACCCGACCACCGGAAGCAGCTTCCTGGGTCCTGAGCCTGGCGAAACCAGCGTGAAGGATTACGACGACCTGGACGACTTCGCCGGCGTGGTGACCTCGGGCATCGGCGCGGGGACCACCTTCAATCCGCCGATCAATGCGCTGGGCGAAGAAATTCCCGACATGGAGCAGTGGACGCAGCACGTGAAGGTGGAAGCCGTCGACCCGGACTACATCTCCAGCACCATCACGCGCAAGCTGACCACGAGCAATGTGGTGCGTGTCACCGTCACCGTGACCTACAAGGCCACTCCTGAAAGCGATGCCGAAAAAATGGGCACGCTGATGTGGGTGGTGGCAGAACCTCAGTAACTCTCTGCGAGGCCAACGGAGCGTTTTCAGAATGCATGCAACGTCTCGACGATTCCGCCGAACCAACCCCCGCCAGCGCGGGGCTGCTGCCATTCTGGCCATGATGTTCCTGGTGATCTTCAGCGCCCTGGCCGCGGCGATGGCCGTGGTGTCTGAAGGCAATCTGATCATCGCCGACTCGAACCTGCGCGTCAGCCGGTCGCAGGCCGCTGCGGAAACAGGTCTGCAGTTTGTCATCTACCACCTCAACGAATCGGCCCGCAAGACCACGACCGACAAGGGCCTGATCACCGAATCGCTGGCCGAGACACTGTGGCTGAGCATCCGCGACGACATGCTCACGCGTCTGTCGAACAACGACCACAACATCGAAGAGCCTTACGTGGAAGCGGGTGTGCTTCACATCGGCCCCATCGCGGTCGGGCCCGGTGCGCCGCAGTTCAAGGCGACCATCGCGCCGCATCCGCTGGCCGATGAAAACTATGGCAGTGCGTACTACCAGCGCCCGCCTTACAACGACACGAAGTACTTCAACCCTGTCATCTCGGCGGCCAATCCGCTGGATTCGCGCTGGGTGCGTGTGCGCGTGGAAGCGACGGACACCAGCCTGGCCCAGCCCATCACGCGCTCGGTCCAGATGGATTTCAAGATCGAGAAGAAGATTCGTTTCGCGATTCTCTCGAAGAACCGCGTGATGATCGGCCGCAACGTGATGATCGAAGGCCCCATCGGCAGCCGCTTCATGGAAACGCATCTGAAGCACGGCCATCCGATCCAGATGGAAAGCGATTTCATCGGGCTCGATAACGATCTGGACTCGCAGCTGACCGTCTTCCGCAACACCCTGGCCACCAACGACCAGAACCACGACAACCGTCTGGACCTGAGCAGCGCCAGCGAAACCGCAGGCATCACCAATCCGCACGAGTACGACCTCAACGGCGATGGCTTCATCGACGACTTCGACTTCTTCCTGGCCAAGTTCGACAGCAACGGCGACAAGAAAGTCTCGCTGGCTGAGCTCGACGCGGCCAACCACATCAACCGCAAGCAATTGCTGGAGATGATCGACACCTTCGGCGACAAGGACCGCGACGGCTACAACGACGGTGTGATCGACGAGAAGGACCGCTACAGCAAGATTCGCGGCGAAGTCTACATCACCGCCAGCATGGAAAGCTGGAACAGCGGCGCGGCCAAGACCGGCACGCAGCCCGGCCAGTATCAGGACTTCTTCCAGGGCCCGCTGACGCCCGGCTATCAGCAGCGCCCCTTGACCTTCGGCGCCAGCGACAGCGCGGTGGGCCAGTTCGGTCCGGAAGACTTCGACGTCTCGACGCTCAAGGCCATGGCCGTGAACAATCTGCATGACCAGGCCGCCGCCGCCATCGCCAACGCGGGCAACAACCCCGGCCCCGATGCGCCGTCGGTCACCCAGCAGACCACGCCGGAAGCCGTCCCCTTCGGCGCGGCCAATCCGTACGACTACTACTATCGGCCGGTCTATGAAAACATGACCTTCACCAACGTGACGATTCCCAAGGGCACCAACGCCCTGTTCAAGAACTGCACGTTCATCGGTGTGACCTTCGTCGACACCGAGCCGATGAACAACGACCCGAACTACAACTACAACGGCATGATCGATGCCAACGGCCAGCTCAAACACGCCGACAAAGCCGTCACCGTGGGCAACGAAACCATTCCGGGTAACGACCCCAACAACAGCACGAAGAACAAGGGCAACAACCTGCGCTTCGACAACTGCACGTTTGAAGGCGCCATCGTCTCCAACGTTCCGCAGAGCTACACGCAGGTGCGCAACAAGCTCAACTTCACCGGCGATACCAAGTTCAAGGATCTGACCGATCCCACGCAGACGCCCAACCTCACGCAGGAGCAGCGCGAGCTGTTCCGCCGCAGCACCATCATGGCGCCGCACATGTCGGTGGAAGTCGGTACGTTCGCCGGCGTGAGCGAGGCCACGCCCAAGGTGCATCTGTCGGGTGTGATTGTCGCGGGCATCATCGACCTGCGCGGCGATATCCGCATTGATGGCACGCTGCTGACCACCTTCGAGCCCAGGAGCAACGAAGGGCCGGTCATCGGCGAAACCAGCCCGAACTTCAACACCACGCTGGGCTACTTCGCCAAGACATCGGGCGACATGGAAGCCAACACGCTGCCCAACGGTCTGGGCAAGATTCAGATCCGCTACGACCCGACGCTGCCCCTGCCCGATGGCATCACCGCTCCGGTGAGCCTGACGCCTCTGCGTCCCAGCTTCTTTGAAGGAGGCAAGTGATGCAGCCTGACTGTTCACGCATGTTGCGTCGTCGTCGCCACAGCGGCCTGACGATCATCGAACTGGTGCTGGCGTTGTCCATCACCGGCATGCTGCTGACCGCCACGATGGTGGCGCTCGACGCCAGCTTCCACGCCTACGCCTCGGCCGCCGAGGAAGCCAGCACGCAGGCCCAGACGCGCATGATCACGCAGCGCCTGACCTCGCTGATCCGCACGAGCACGGCCATGGGTCCGCAGGGCACGCGCAACAGCAGCACCGTCAAGTCTGACTACCTGGAACTGATGGACGCCAACGGCCAGGAGTGGGCGCTGGAGTACGTGGCCGAGACGAATGAGCTTTATCTGATCAAAGGTGAACTCACCCCGGCGAACAAAAATCGTCAGCTGATTCTTTCCGATGTGCGTGAAGCCTCGTTCCACACCTACAGCCGCGAGAACGACGCAGGCAAGATGATCGTCCACCGCGCCACGGTAGACATGACCGTCACGCCGCCGAAGGATGCATCGCTGTCGATTGAGAACGGCGCGAACCGCTCCATCCGCGTGATCGCCTCGACGATGTCGCGTCGAGTGGAGTGAGGGAGGATTGGATTTGCGAGTGAGATGGGTGTGATCCGTCTGGTGTAGAAGCCAGGCGTTTTTTATGCGCGGGGTGGGTGTGGGTGGCGGTGCGTCATCCCCGCACAGCACAAGAAGGCTCTGAGCGTTCTACTGGGCAGACTCCCCCTTTCGTCATTCCCGCGCAGGCGGGAATCCAGGGGATTACGCAAGCATCCTGCGAGTTCCCCTGGGTCCCCGCCTGCGCGGGGATGACACATGAGGGAATCAATCGCGCAGAGGATTCAGCATCACGCGCTGCATCACACACGCGAACATCTGACGGAGGTGAGATCACGCAGCCCCCCTCGCACCACTGCCCCCACCTCAAAAATGCAGACTGATCGTCGACACCCACACCGGCTCGGGTGACAGGCTGGTGAAGCGGACAGGCAGCAGGTCGCCCGTGGTCGGCGGGAGGTTGAAGGTCATCTCGCGCAGGCCCTTGAAGGCGTTGTCCTTCACATCGAACACCTTGCCTGCGGCGGTCAGGCGGAAAGGACGCTTCGTCCCGTCGTTGGCCAGAGTGACGATGAGTCTGCACGGGAAGGTCTGCGGGTTGCTCAGGTGGTACGTGAAGCCCTTGTGTTCGCCATCGCCAGTGGCGCGCACGTAGCGGTCCTGGAAGGGGAAGGTCTTTCCGCTGTGGAGCCACTTGCTCAGGCGGTGGGCTTCGCTGGCAAAGCCGCAGAGCACGTAATCGCGCAGGCGAGGCAGCTGTTCGATCTTCTCACGCAGCGGGATCTCGAGCCTGCGCTCTTCGCGCAGGCCATTGACCACATCGCGCATGCACGCGGGCATGCGGGCAAAGAATTCCGCGCCGAAGCGCGTTTCGATTTCATCGGCCACCTTGAGCAGGTGACCGGCTTCCTCGTCGAAGCTGCCTTCGATGGTTTCAGGCAGTGGCCAGACTTCGCGCACGTGCATGATCAGCAGTTTGGTCAGATGCTGGCACGCGCGGGCCAGCAGAGGCAGGCGCGTGAGATATTCCTGCAGCCGTGCATAGGCATCGGCGGGCAGATCGGACCGCATCGCGGCCAGCTGGACGTTGAGTTCCTGCGCCAGGTCGACGGCGCGCTGTTTCTGTTCGAGGATTTCCTCGTGCGTGGGCGTGGTGCGCGAGGCGATCACGCCCCAGTTGGCTGACATGTGATCCAGAGGCACTTCTTCTTCCAGCAGCCCGAAGACCTGAATGTGCTTGAGGTGCGCCAGCGTGGGCATGCGATGATGCGACAGCGCATGCTGATCGATGTAGAGCGCATCGCGGATGACATCGAAGGTTTTTTCAAGCAGCGGCCTGGTGGCGGGAAGTGGCTGGCCATGCTTCGAGGCGAACCACTGGTCCCAGTGATCTTCGAGGGAGCGTGAAGGATCCATCAGCCAGCGCGTGATGGCCACGACGTTCACTTCGTTGATCGGGTGGCCCAGCGCGGGGAACTGCGCGCCGCGATCGACGCGCACCACCGCAGTGGTCGCGCCTTTTTCGAGCGCGGCGGTGAGGCGATGCTTCAGATGCTGCGTGTAAGCTGCGGGGAACGCGCCCTGGCCGTAGTACTCAGCGCCGCTGTCGACTTCCGCGCGGGCTTCGTAGCGCGTCACGCTGCCGATGAGCGGTTCGTTTTCGATGTAGGGATGCCAGTCGAACGGCTCAGTCTTGTACATCATCGAGACGTTGTCGGCTTTGAGTTCGTTGACGGCCTGTCGCACGTGGAGCTCGTCGGCGCGGATGGCCGAGAACGGGCGGATCACCAGGTGCTTGCCCATCGCGTCAGTGACATCGGCCATCGCCTGGATCACGCGGCGGATGCGCTCGGGAACCGGAATCTCGCAGAACGGGCGATGCGCGATCGGGAAGGTCGTCTCGGTCATGGTCAGCACGATTTCATCGACGCGCGGATAGCGCGTGAAGAACTCGGTGAGCTTGTCGCGGATCAGCTGATAGAGCGCGGGGCTGTCGAGATCAAGCAGACCGTCGGCGGCTTTGATTCCGGGTACCAGATCGAGCAGGTTGTCAGGCCCCCACACTTCGTGATGCCATACGCCCAGGCGCAGATTGTGGCGGTCGGCTTCGTCGCAGATGTTCTGGAACATCTGCTGATGGGCGCGTCGCACCTCCGGGGTGGAAGTGGCGTCGGCCAGCGCAGGGTAGCTGGGGAAGTCGAGATAATTGTCGATGGCCATCATGGCCAGCTCCACCCCGCTGACCCCTTCCCGGGCGGCGTGACGGATGACCTCCAGCGCATGGGCTTCAACCAGCGGTCCGGTGTGACTGCAGGACCAGATGACGCGGACCGGGGCAGATGACTTTTGGCTCATGGTAGTATTTTCGTAAAAGCAAAGGAGTACGTTTCATCATACGCAACTCATCGAACGATGCCAGCGTCAAAAGCGGGCGGCATGTGGGGTAATGAGAGCGGCAGAAATGCGGCATGTCTTCAGATGAAGGTCCGCAGCCCCATCGCACGAAGGACACACCAGCCGGCGGCGCCTTCAAAGATCATGAACCCGCCTGCCAGAAGCAGCGCGGTCGCCAGGGCCCAGCCCCATCGCCCCGTCACGATGCCCATGAAGCTCAGGGTCAGCAGGACCAGGCCGGTCAGTGCGAAGACGACGCCCAGAACCAGGCGCACGGCTTTGCCTCGGGCGTTGATGTTACAGGTGAGCATGAGGGAGAGGTCCAGAAGTCAGGCGCCTTGAGAACCAGGCAGCCAGGGGGAAGTGCGCACAAAAAAACCGGCGGGTCCTATATAAAAATACGGGAAAATATCGAATGATCGTTCAGGACACCGCGCGGCTTCTCTCTTCAAACCACCAGGCTTTGTTGCTGGCTCACTTGTCGAGGCGCCTCCTTTCTGTGTTTGAACCGTTCATCTTCATTGTTGTCATCCGAATATACAGTGTCAAGCGAATTCTGGAGATGGCCTGTAAAGCCTGAAATAGTCAGCGGATCAGTGCACGCAGGGCCTCGAGATTCACTGCATCCCAGTCGCGGCCGTCGGGGGCGGGGCCCTTGGCGGTCTCGAGAATCTTGGGCAGATTGCGATGGGCCGGGTCGTTGAGGATGACCGCGAAGGCATCGAGCGAGACATGGCCTTTACCGATGTGCTCGTGGCGGTCCTTGCGGCTGCCCAGCGGGACCATCGAGTCGTTCAGATGCCAGACCTTGAGCCAATCGCGTGAGCCCAGCACTGCGTCGAATTCGGCCAGGACCTTCTGAGCGCCCTGGGCGGAGGTCAGATCGTAACCCGCGGCCAGCAGGTGAGCTGTATCAAGACACACGCCCATGCGCTGGGGTTCTTCGATGTGATCGATGATGAAACGCAGGTGTTCCATCTTTGCCCCCAGACAGGTCCCCTGACCGGCCGTGATTTCAAGGCAGGTGATGGTGGGATTGTCGGGCAGTTCACGATGCAGTTCATTGAGCGCCTGGGCCACGCGCAGCAGGCCAACTTCTTCCCCATCCCCCAGATGCGCACCGGGATGGGTCACCAGCCAGGGAATGTCCAGGGCGTGACAGCGGACCAGTTCCTCGCGGAAGAGGTTGATCGACTTCTCCCGCGTCTCGGGGTTGCTCGTGGCCAGATTGATCAGATAGCTGTCATGGCTGACCACACTCTCGATGCCCGTGGACTGGCGATGTTCCTTCCACTGGCTGATGGCTTCCTGCGACAGAGGCGGGGTCTTCCACTGCCTCTGGTTCTTGGTGAAGACCTGCACGCAGTCCATGGTGAACTGACGCGCTTCGAGCAGGGCATTGTGCATGCCCCCTGAGATCGATAGGTGGGATCCAATCATGGAGGGAATTGTAAGCCTTTCGGCGGCCAGTGTCTGAGAATCGGCTCAGGGGGTAATAAAAAGAACGCCGCCCTCCTGAGGGACCGGAGGGCGGCGGCGTTCAAAATGAGGCTTGTTCAGAAGTTTCAGCGGCGACGGCGGGACACCAGACCCAGACCGGCCAGGCTGATCAGACCCAGCGCTGCGGTGGCAGGCTCAGGGTTGGGCACCGGGGCAGGCAGGTCCTGAACCGGAGGCAGGCTCTTGACCGGGGGCAGCTGGGTGGGCGGAGGAACCACGCCCGCGAGCTTGCTGCTGTCTTCACGATCATCGGCGCTGGTTCCCACGCTCTGGGCACGCACGCCAAAGATCATGTTGGTGAACAGCGATTCGGTGATCGACTCGGTGTTGTGCGACACGATGAAGCTGAAGATCGGGAAGTCGTCCCCATCGCCGATGCCCGGAACCCCGATGGACAGACCGACGTCGAACCCGCCATAGGTGTTCTTCACCACACCGTTGAGGTTGTTGCCATCCTTGAGGTTAATCACGCTGTTGGCTTTGATTTCGATCGCGGTGATGTCATCGCCCGTCAGCTGCAGACCGCTGAGCAGCGATTCATCGGACAGGTGGAAGTACGCGCCACGCAGGTCGGCGTAGTAGGCCGAGTCGACTTCGAGGGTAACCTGGACGCGGGTCAGCGGGCCATCGGTCAGCTCCTGGAGCGTGACGTGGACCAACAGGTCGGATTCTTCCTGGTTGGTCACCGTGAAATGAGTGACCGCCTGGGCCGAGCTGGTCACACCAGCAACAACCAGACCCATGGCAACGAGCATCTTCTTCGCGAGGTTCATCTTTCTCACCCTTTGTAGGTTGGCGGGAATCACCTGATTCCGGCTTTCGAACTCGATCCCCTGATCGAGGTGCATAAGTAAACCACATGAAGATTAGTTTGCCAACCTCACCAATGTATACATGATGAAAAGATGTTAATTTTCACAAATCCATATAAATAATGTACTAATAATATTAAATCCGCCCTGAAACTTGTAAAATAAAATACGCAAATACGGAAATGTTATTTCTTTGTTGGGTATCTGGTGAACATTTAACGACGGAGGGTCATTCGTTGGTCCATATAACAGCAACTCCCTGCCTTGCAGGAAGTTGCGGAAAGGGCCAATCAGGGTATGTGAATCAGGGTAGTTCCATGAGCAGAACCGTCGAGCCTTCCATGGGCAGGCGGCGCCACTGGCCCTGGGTCATGAGGGTGTGGAGCGATTCGGGGGTGACCTCCGGATCGAAGCCATAAGTGCTCATCAGGCGGTTCAGTTCGCCCAGGTGGATCCAGACGTGGGTGATCCCGGCCTGCTTCATCGCCCGGGTGACCGCAGCGGGGTCGCCGGGGTGCTGACGCATCCACTGCCCCAGCGGGCTGGCGTCGAAGGCCGAGTGATACACCATCGGCTGATGGATATAGAACAGGCTCGAGTTGTCCGCCACGATCAGGACGCGACTGCCCGCAGGGAGCTTGTTGAGGGGATGGTCGCCCAGGGTGTCCAGCGACCGCCTGGGGTCCATGGCCTGCTCGAGGGCGGGCAGGGAATCAATCACCTGCCACAGCGGAATCTGGCCCACCGCCTGCTGCTGCATCAGCCCGGCTCCGGTGAGGGTCAGTACCCCTGTCACCCCCACCGCCACCCCCCAGGGCACCACAGGCCAGCGGCCCAGCCAGCGCTGCGAGGCCAGGGTGAGCATCACGCCCAGTCCCAGACACAGGGGCAGCAGCGAGAAGATCATGAACCGGCTCTGCAGATGCGTCACCGTCAGCCATGCAACGATCTGCAGCAGCAGGACTACCGCCAGCGCGATGCCCAGCCGACGGGTCGGAGGCAGCACCACTAGTCCCACGATGCTCACCAATCCCAGCAGAATCAGCGTGGGGAAGCCCCACTGCCTGGGAAAGTAGGCCACGTTGCGGGCTTCAACATGGGAGGGATCGGTCATCCGTTCCCGCCCGCCCAGAGCTCCATAGCCTGTGTTGAACGCCCAGTGCTGGCCAAGGGCTTTGAGGCGCTCGGCGAAGGATTCATCAACGTGATGCCCCCGGTTCCAGCGGTCGACCAAGGCTTCGTCCCAGTGCCCCTTCCCGAGGGTCTTTGCAGCGAAGGGGAAGACAGGGTTGCCCGTCCAGAGGGTATTGCGGATCAGGTAAGGCCCAAGCGTGGCCGCCCCCGCCAGTGCGACGACAGCAGCGAGCATAACCGCTTTGCGAATAGACCCTTGCGAGGCAGGCATCGCTTTCCCGATCCACAGCAGCCCGACGGGGATGGCGATCATGAACCCGCCGGTGAGCTTGGCCAGCGTCGCCAGCCCTGCCAGCACGCCAGCGAGGACTGCCAGACGGACCGTCGCGTGGGTCAGGGGTGTCTGGAGCGTGAGCGTCACCGCCCCGGCCCCGAAGGCCAGGATAGCCATCTCGTTGTACGCCATCGAGCCGGTCACCAGCACCCAGGGGGTGGCCAGGAAGAGCGCTGCAGTCACCCACCCGCCGAAGCTGGCCCAGTGACCCGGGAGGAGGTGTCGCACGAACCGGGCGAGATTGGCTGCGGCGATCACCGCCAGCAGCACGCTCAGCAGCTGGCAGGCGTAAGTCGCTTCGTAGACCCCATTTCGCATCAGGCCCAGCTGCAGAAACGCCACTTCCACCAGCGAAGGCAGCTGGCTGTAGACGTTGTGCTCCAGCTCGACCATCCGGCCGGCCTGCATCCATTCGCGGGGGATCTGCAGGTGATAGCTTTTGACGTCATACCCCCAGGCCTCCACCGCCCAGAGTGACCCGGGCGGACAGCACGCCGCCACCACCAGCAGCGCCAGAGGGGCCGCGGTGAGGATGCAGGCCCAGTGAAGATGGGTGATCCGCCCCAGGTCGATTGACTGCTTCTGGGTGAGGTACTGGCGCAGGGTCTGATGGTGCACGGCTCCCCCCGCCGCGATGCCAGCGATGCACAGGCCCCACGCGATCCAGCCTTGAGCTCCGATCGTCAGGGCGAGTACATACATCGCCAGCCAGAGCAGCCCCAGACCGGCCGTGAAGCTGGTCAGCCATGACGCTTTATCCTGCGTGAACTTACGGACGAGGGCTCCAAGTCCCAGCGCCCCGAGCATCATCACCGTCAGTGAAGGCAGGCTGCGCAGGGTAATGTCGACCATGCCGATGTATCGCCCGGCGATCTGCTGGTGAGCCTGTTCGATGAAATTGGCAGGAATGCCCCGCAGGTCGGCCGACAGTCCACCGCGGACCATCAGGACCACCGTCAACAGAAACAGCGCAGCCCATGCCACCACCGGCCAGGGCTGACCGGTCGAAGACGTCTGTGTGGACGACGAGGATTCAGGGTGTTGCATCGCCAGAGTGTACTAAGCAATGCAGGGGGAGCACAGATGGAAGTGTGGAGGTTTGAGGGGGAAGACCCAGCCGTGCAACGGCTGGGCTTTGAGATGGATAGAGAAGACGTGCGACTCCCGGTGAATCGTCCCCCCAAAGCCCAGCCATTGCATGGCTGGGCCCGACCCCCCTCCCATCTCACCATTCACGAATCCCGTCTGACCACTTACCGCGGCGATGTCGCGTTCTGCTTCGTCACGGGATTGATCACCACTTCCTGCGTCGGTGCGGGCTGCTCGACCGGCTCCTCAACTGCTGGCATTTCCGGCTCTTCCGTTTCCAGCTGGAAGAGCTTGCGCAGCGCTGCGGCATAGAAACCCAGCGGCGCATCGAGCTTGTGGTGATGATCAAACTGGCTCAAGGGCAGATGCAGGATCTTGTTAATAAGTCTGTTTGTATGCTCCTGCAGCAGCGCCGCAGCTTCCTGCGGATCATGACCATGCGCGGCCAGCTTACGGACGGTGCGCTGCTGTTCCAGCGCGCCAATGTCATGCAGCTTGGAACGCAGTGCCCGAACCAGCTGCCCCACATCGCGATGCTGGACCTGATAGAGGCAGTCCTTGGCCGACTCACTGAGCAGCGCGTTGCACTGGTCCACCACCGAGGATCGCTGCTGCTGGGTCTGAGCGACCACGCGCTGCAGGTCGTCCACGTTGTAGAGGTAGACGTTACGCATGCCCCCCACTGCGGGCTCGACGTCACGCGGGACGGCGATGTCGATGATGAACAAAGGCCTGTAGCGACGGGCCTTGATCAAAGGCTTGAACCGCTCTGCAGTTATGACGGGCACAGGCGAGCTTGTACTGGTGAGGATGATGTCGGCTTCGATCAGCAGCTGATCGAGGTCTTCCATCGCCCGCGCGCCGCCTGGAACCTGCGTCCCGATGCCCAGCGACTGCGCCAGCTCAATGGCGCGCTGCGGGGAGCGATTCACCAGCCAGAGCTTGGCAGGCGAGAGGGCTTTGAGGTGCTTGAGCGTCAGCTTGGCCATGTAGCCCGCGCCCAGACCGACGACGACCTTGTCGTCGAAGTCTTCAAAGATCTGTCGGGCAAAGTCCACCGCCACCGAGCCCACCGACACGCGCCCCACGTCGATACCTGTTTCCGTGCGGACGTTGCGGGCGGTCTTAATCGCTTGCTGGAACACGCGATGCAGCACAGCTCCCACGGCCTGCCTGCTGGCGGCGTGTTCATAGGCCTGGCGTACCTGGCCCAGAATCTGATGCTCGCCGAGCACCATGGAATCCAGACCCGTGGCCACGCGGAACAGATGCTCGAGCGCCTGTTCATTTTCGCGATGAATCGTGGCTGCAGTGAGCACTTCCATCGATACGCCAGTGCGTTTTGCAATCAGTTCCTGCAGGGAGGTGACCGAAGGCTCACCATGGGCGGGCCTGGCCATGTAGATCTCCATGCGGTTGCACGTGGAGATCACCACCACTTCCAGATTGGGATAGGCCTGCCTGAGGTGGTCGATGAAGGCATCGAGCGATGGCCCCGCCAGGGCAAGCTGTTCACGCAGCTCCACCGGCGCGGTGCGATGGTTCAGGCCCAGCATGATGATGCGCATCAGCGAGCCTCCTGCGAGTGAACCTGAGCCTGGTGAGTTCCGGGATCGGTAGGCTGAATCAACGGGGGCTCCTCATGGTCATGGCCCCCCATCAGCGCGGCGACAAACGTCGCCAGAACGAACAGCAGCCCGACAATACTCAGCCAGGCCGCCCGATTGCCACGGAATGTCTGGGCATAGGACACATTCATCACCAGCGCATAGCTGAGCCAGGCGATGGTCGCCAGAATCACCTTGGGCGAGTACCACCAGTGTTCCCCCAGCGCGGTGGAGCGCGAGGTGGTGTAGATCACCCCGGTAATCAGCCCCAGCGTGATGAGCGCAAAGCCCAGCGTGGCCGTCTGAATGATGAGCTTTTCAATGGCTTCGAGACTGGGCAGCTTGCCCAGAAGCATCGGCGACTTCTTGTTCCGCAGCACCCGACGGACGTAAAGGAACATCACACCCGCACCTGCGGCCACCAGATAGAACACGCTGCCCAGATACACCCCCAGACGGTGAATGGCCGCCCAGATGGAATCCATCGTAAAGACCTGATACGTCCAGGAGCTGGCGCAGATCGCCCAGACCATCATCATCGTGAGGATGGGCATCACAAAGGCGCTGATGCTCTCAAGCCGCCGGCGGCTCTGAAGGAAGGTGAGCATCGTGGCCACCAGCACGCTGATGAGCACCAGCCCATCAACATGCGACTCCAGCGGCTGCCAGCTGTGATGGATCACCAGCCAGCGATAGACAAAGACCCCCGCATTACCCAGCGCGATGACGGGCAGCAGAATCTGAACCCATTTCTGCCAGCGGTTGTCCACGCGGGGGAACACCAGCCAGGTCAGGGCCAGCAGGCTGGTGACGATGGAAAGCAGCGTGAGAACCAGCAGCGAGGTTGTGGTGACCGTAAAGAAGTTCATGTCGCGTCTCCCCGGGCATCATAGGGGATCGCGGGGTTGGCCAATGCCGCGTAGAAATCCAGCAGCGCTTCGCGGCCATGGGTCTGCAGGATGGTGATGGCCTGAGGCCCGGTCAATGCGGTGAGTCGGCGCTGACGTTCTTCCGGATCGCGCAGGGCCTGCTGAATCCGGCTGCGCCACTGTGATGCCGCTTCGAGCAGCGGTTCCCAGTGGGCCCGCAGCGACGCCGAGAGCTCCCGACGGATCGCCGCTGCTGCTGCTGCAGAAACGCCATGTGTATGCACCGCGATGGTGATCAGCCCGTGATGGGAATGCGAAGGAATCGAGATATCGCTCTCATCGGGGGCATCAGCGCGGTTGACCATGGCGTTGATCGCCCGGGCCTCACCGGCCGCGGCGGCGTTGGCGGCGGGGTCGTTGGTGGCAATGACCACCAGCTTCGCCCCGGCCAGATCGCCAGGCTCATATTTGCGGGAAATCCGAGTCACCTCGGGCAGCAGATTGAAGGCTTCGTCCATTTCCGGACTGATCACCGTCACCTTTGCCCCTGCTGCCAGCAGCGCATTCACACGGCGCAGCGCCACCGGGCCGCCACCAACGACGACACAGCGCTGCCCATGCAGTTTCAGGATGACCGGCAGGTCTGGCATAGAAGGTATATCTTAGAACATCCCGATCAAAAGTTCCCGTCAGATCCCAATTCGACCGACGTTCACAAAAGCAGTGAATAAATTTCCGGTTTGTTGTTATCAGCCCCTGTTCTATCTCACACCGCGCATGAAAAAACCCAGGCCTTGTGAGCCTGGGTCCGGGTTGAGTTTTCAGTCGGCTGTCGATCAGAACGACCGGGCGAAGGCGCGGGCGGCTTCGCGGATCTTGTGGTCGTTGCGGTTCGACTGCTGAGCACTGGTCTTGAACTGGCTCACCAGAGCCTGGAGCTGCTCGGCCTTGGTCGAGAGCTGGGCAGCAGCGGTGGCAGCCTGGTTGGTCGCTTCGCTGCTCTGGCGGGTAACCGCACTGATCGATTCCACGTTCTTGGCCACTTCTTCGCTGGCAGCGGACTGCTGCTCGGCGGCGGCGGCGATGGACTGGATCATATGGGCCACTTCCTGGGCACTGGCGACGATCTTACGCAAGCTTTCACCGGCTTCGGTCGCGCGTTCAACGCCCATCTGAACCTGCTCGGTCCCCGCGTTCATGCGGTCCACCGCCTGGGTGGTTTCGGTCTGGATGGCCTTGATGGAGTCGGCGATTTCTTCCGTGGCCTTGGTCGTACGGTCGGCCAGCTTGCGGACTTCATCAGCCACCACCGCGAACCCGCGACCATGTTCACCCGCTCGGGCGGCTTCGATGGCCGCGTTCAGAGCCAGCAGGTTGGTCTGGTCGGCGATGTCATTGATGACTTCGATGATCTGGCCGATCTGTTCACCACGCTTGCCCAGTTCCTGGACGCTGGTGGCACTGGCGGACACCGCCGCACTGATGGCCTTCATGCCTTCGATGGTCTGTTCGACAACCTGACCACCTTCGCGGGCCACCTTGCCACTTTCGCTGGCGTTGGCAGCCGCTTCGGACGACTTGCGGGCCACTTCCACCACCGAGGAGGACATCTGCTCAATCGAGCTGGAGATCTGGGTGACCTGCTGGGTCTGTTCGTTCATACCCGAGGCCATCTGTTCATTGGAGGCGGCGATTTCCGTGGCCGCAGCAGCCACTTCACCTGCCGAGCCGGTCACTTCCACGATCACGTCATGGATCTTCTGGACGAAGGTGTTGAACCAGCTGCCCAGCTGACCGATTTCGTCGGTGGTGCTCACGGGGATGCGCTGCGTCAGGTCGCCTTCACCCTGGGCGATGTCCTTGATGCGTTCGATCAGAGCCGCGATGGGCTTGCCAAACATCATGTGCAGCAGGTAGAGGAACGCACCCATGCCCAGGATAACCAGGGGCAGTGTCCACATCAGACCGTTGGTCACGAACGAGGTCACCTGAGCCTGGACGGGGTCCATGGGCATGATGACGTGGTAGGAGCCATGCATGTAGCCGACTTTCCAGCCTTCCATGGCGTAACCCACGGGGTCCTTGCCATCGCCATCGGTATCCCACTTGTTGCCCTTGTCGCCGTGGCACATCAGGCAGCTTTCCTGCAGGGTGATGGCACGCATGAAGTGCAGCTTGTTGGTGGCCTTGTCGATGGCGTAGACGCTGTCGTCCTTGGGGTTGGCAGCGACCTGTTCGGTCAGCTGACGCAGCAGCCCTTCTTCAAAGGAGCCGGGACGAGGCTCATTCTGCTTGTTACGAGCTTCAAAGCTGGTGATGCGGAAGTCGATGTTTTCGCGCTTGGCGGCTTCACCGGCGGCCGTCCAGCCTGCGACCACAGGGATGGTCTTGAAGATACGGGTCTGGTCCACGCGCTTCCCATCAGCCAGGTCGGCTTTGAGGTCGGCCAGGAGCTTTTCCGTATGGAAGCTGTTGTCATTCTGCAGGACACCGGCGTGGTTCTTGGCTTCGTCCGCCACGGCCGTGAAGGCACGGGCGCGGGCGATCATGGCGTCCTGGGCGGATTGCCGGAAGCCAATGACGAAGACTATATAGTTGACCATCACCACGGCGACGAGAATCGTCACCGTGACCACTGCAATGCGAGTCGCCAGCCCCAGATTGTTGAATTTCTTGAACATGGTCTTTCCCTGTGATCTATTTTGAATGCCAGGGATTGACCGATGTCCCTGGATTCAGATGGTTGCCCCCGCGATCTGTTCAACCCGAACAGACCTCCGTCCGGACCTTCGGCCCAGTGCGGCTGAGAAAACATCGGCCCAACTTCAGTCACGGATAAGTGACTTCCATAAAAAATCAACAGAGTTCGTGCTCCTTTTCATCGGGCCCGAGTGACTGGGTCTGATAAGCCTTCAGGAGAGCCCAATAACACCATGGCGCATCCATGCGAAGCCAAATTCCGGGGGGATGGTCTTTTAGACTTGGCTTGACCGGGGGATAACCCACGGGTTTAATGACAGAAGGATGCTGCGCGGGTACAAGCTGAATTCAGACTGTGTTGACCTCTAAGGTGCAACGCCTGTCCGGGTGGAAGGTTCGGGTACCTGTGCGCATGCCACCTGAGAGAGAGCGTGTGTCGGGCGGCAGGTGACAGACGCGAAGGTCTGGTCATGCAGGCCCGGCGCCACTAATCAACGGGATTCACAGGGAATCCCCAGCGCACCACGGGCATAAGTCAGGGGTCAAGCCCTGGTGAAGGAGCGTCATTGATGTCCAAGAAAAACGACTGCTGGGGTATCGAGGTCGGTTCCCACGCCATCAAGGCCATCCGCCTGGTGCGTAATGGCGATAAGGTCACCGTCGCCGACTTCGATGTATTGCCCTTCAAGCAGATTCTCACCACGCCTGACCTGAACGTGGATGAGGCCATTCAGCTCAACCTCGACCAGTTCCTTTCCAAGCGGTCGGTCTCCCGCAGCAGTATTGTCGTTTCGGTTCCGGGCAACGCAGCGTTTGCCAAGTTCGCCAAGCTGCCTCCCGTTGAGCCCAAGCGCATTCCCGACATCGTTAAATTCGAAGCCGTCCAGCAGATCCCCTTCCCCATCGATCAGGTGGAGTGGGACTATCAGGTCTTTTCCAAGCCTGACTCGCCGGACGTGGAAGTGGGCATCTTCGCCATCACGCGCGAACGTGTGAACCAGTTCCTGGGCAACTTCCGCGCCGTGGGCCTGGAAGTGGACGCCGTGACCCCCTCGCCGCTGGCTGTCTACAACGCCATGACCTACGACATGGAGCTGGACGATAACTCCCCCGGCGTGGTGTTCATGGACATCGGAACCAGCAGCACCGACGTGATCATCGTCGAAGAAGGCAACCTCTGGCTGCGTACGCTGCCCAAGGGTGGCAACAACTTCACCGAAGCCCTCGTGCGTGCCTTCAAGCTCAGCTACAACAAAGCTGAAAAGTTCAAGCGCGAAGCCGCCACCAGCAAGTACACGCGTCAGATCATCACGGCCATGCGCCCGGTCTTCGCCGACCTGGTCCAGGAAATGCAGCGTTCATTGGGCTTCTATCAGAGCCTCAACCGCGACGCGAACCTGACCAAGCTCATCGGCGTGGGCTCGACGTTCAAGCTCCCGGGCATCCAGAAGTTCCTCAAGCAGCAGCTTCAGATCGAAGTGGCCAAGCCTGAAGGCTTCAACCGTCTGGAAGTCGACAACAAGATTGCCTCGGAATTCAGCGAAAACGCCCTGAGCATGGTGACGGCCTATGGTCTGGCCCTGCAGGGTCTTGGCCTGGCCAAGGTTGATGCCAACATCATGCCTGCCGAGGTGCTCAAGCAGCGCAACTGGCGCTCGAAGCAGCCCTGGATGATGGCCACCGCTGCCCTGTTTGTCGCCGCCAGCGTGGGCGCCTACGCCAAGTACTTCAACGAAAGCCAGAAGTTCAGCGCCGCTCAGAGCACCGCCAACGCAGCGTCCAGCGGCGTGGTGGAACGTGCTCAGCGCCTGGTCGACAGCTTCAACACCATCCAGTCAGGCGGGGCCGACCCGCGCCAGCGCATCACCAACCTGCGCCGCATCCTCGACTATCGCGACGTGTGGCCCAAGCTGATGTACGACCTGGACCAGGCATCGCGCAATCTGCAGAGCCAGCCTGAACTGCTGGGCGCCGACTACGCCAGGCTCATGCAGATTCCGCGTCAGCAGCGTCGTCGCCTGTACATCGAAAAGATCACCGCGGACTATCGCTTCGGTGCTCAGGGTGGCCAGGCTGCCCCCCCGCCGACGGCCAGTGGTATGTCGACGGAAGAAATCTGGGGCGCTGGCGGTGGCGATCAGCCCCCGGCTGCCCGTGCTGTGGCGGTCAACGATCCCGATGCGGTCATTCCGCCTTCGTTTGTCATCACCATCGAAGGGACCACGCCTTATCGCGAAGGTCCGCGTCTGGTGATGGAACACTATCTCAAGTGGTTCCGCGACAATGGCAACCTGCCTGGCCGGCCTTATGTCATCAATCCTGATGATGTGAAAGCCGGTCATATGTATCAGATTGAGGCTGCATCCTCGACCACAGCCATGCCCATCCGCCCGACGCCGGGCCCGTCGCCTTTCGGCACGAATCCGTCGCGCAACACGCAGTCGCCCAATCTGACTGAAAACTTCCCGCTGTTCCCGGAATGGCCCCTGGCCAAGGAAGCCAAGACCACGGACTGGAAGTTCACCGTGACCTTTGTTGTCCAGCTCGTGCGTCCTGAAGACGCTCGTAAGGCCGAAAAAGCTGAAATCACCCAGCAGACCGCCCCTGCTGCCAACACGGAGACCCAACCTTGAATTTCAAACAGGTACTCCACTGGATGAGGCATAACCCGATCGCTGTTGGCTCGGCAGTCATCTGCCTGGTCGCGATCGTGTTTCTGCTGATCGTGCGCTCCAAGGGGCAGGATCTGGTCCAGCAGGCTCAGAACCGCACGCAGATGATCAAGCGCATCGAGAGCTTCAACTCCACCACCATGAGTCTGCCGCCCGAAAAGGTCGATGGCATGCCCATGGTGCACTACGGCGCGGTCAACGATGCGGCCATCAAGAGCCTGCAGTCCACCTACAGCAAGATGAATGAGGATTACAAGAAGATCCTCGAGCTGGCAGAACGTCATAACCGTGGCGACGCCAACCGCGGAAGGCATCTGCCCTTCTTCGATGGCCTGTTCCCCGATCCGGGCAACCGCACGTATCTGATCTACGACGCCATCGATCCTTACCAGCGTGCGTTCACCAACATGCTCGGCCCGAGCGTGGAAGGCGAACCTTACCGCCTGAACGCAGGTGGCCCGGTGGATCGCGCCGTCATCGACGAAACCGCCAGCACGGCTGAGCGTAGCTACCGCGCCCGCACTAACATCGGCAGCACGGAAACGCCTACGCCCAACCAGCTGGCCCAGATGGCACAGGAAAAGCAGCGAGCCGTGCTCGATGCCATCCACCAGCAGGCCCGCTCGATCCACATCTACGCCACGCGTGAGTCGTTCCAGATTGATCCCTGGCCGAGCAACATCGCCACCAGCACGCCCAAGATCGAAGATATCTGGGAAAGCCAGCTGAACCTGTGGATCCAGCAGGACATCGTCCAGACCATCGCCCGCACCAACCGCGTCACGAATCCTGAATACAACGTGATCGTGGCGCCCATCAAGCGGCTGAACAAGATCGACATCGTCCCGGGCTACGTGGGCATCAACACCGGCGGCGGCATTACCAGCCACGGTGCATACGGCGCCCCGGCCAGCGGTGACTCCACCCTGCCTGACAACTTCTCCGTCTCGCCCACCGGCCGCCTGAGCAACACCATCTACGACATCCGCCACGTGTGGGTCGACATGGATGTAGACATTCAGCAGCTGCCTGTGTTCATGGACGAACTGGTCCAGACCAACTTCATGTCTGTGCTGAAGGTGGAAATGACCGACGTCAACGAATACACCCTGCTCAGCGAAGGCTTCTTCTATGGCACGGCCGACGTGGTGCGCATCCGCATGCTCATCGAGACGCTCTGGCTGCGTTCGTGGACGGTCCAGTACATGCCCAAGGCCGTCAAGGAACTCATCGGCGTTCCCGAAACCGCTCCCGGTTCCCAGGCGTCGGCTCGCTGAACAAACATGCAATGACCAGCAGGCCATGACGCCTGTCGATGTCAGGAGTTGCAGATGAAGATTAAGAATCTGAATTTCATCGAGAAGCACATTGAGAAGATCATCCTCGCCGTGGGGCTGATCTTCTTCATGGTGGTGCTCTGGTTCTATATTCTGGGCACGCCTTATCAGGTGGAAGTCTCAGGCCGCGGTATGACTGAGAAGCTCACTCCCGATCAGGTGGAAGAGCGTATTCAGCAGCAGGCCAGACAGCTGGAAAGCAACATCAGCCGACCTGATCTGCCCTTCCCGCCCATCACCCTGCCCAGCTGGACCGATGACTTCCGTGACCGTATGACTCGCGGCTTCCTCCCGGTGGACAGGCTCAACATGCAGCTGGGCAGCGCCGGTCTGGACAGGTCCCTGGTCAACATCACCCGCGATCCGGAACAGAACCGCGTGGTGCCCACACCCCCCGCCCCCGTGGCCGTCAAGGCGGCGGCGGGTTACGGCGTGCTGGCCGCCCCGGCCAATGAAGAAGTCGCCACCAAACTCGTTCAGCTGGTGGGTGAACTCGAACAGCCTCGCGACTTCCGCTACGTGAGCGTCGGCGCCACCTTCAAACTGGAAGACTGGCGTCGCAGGCTTCGCGGCGAAAACATCGCCCCCAATCAGCGCATCCCCGAAGAATGGTGGCGTGCACGTCTGTTCCTGACCGACGTGATCCTCGAACGTCAGGAACTCGACCCCGCCACCGGCCAGTGGAGCGAGCCCATCGTGGTTCCTTCGCTGCCTGGCCAGGAACCTGCCTACCGCAACTGGCAGGCCCGCCTGACCACCTCGGAAGTGCCTCAGCTTTTCGAACAGATCCGCGATGCCCAGGAATCCATCGTTCGTCCGCCCTTCGTGAATATGGATCGCGGAACCTGGACGCCTCCGGGCAGCGCTCAGGAGCTGACCCCGGCTCAGGCCCAGGAACTCATGGAAATCTCCAACAAGCTGGCTCAGCTGCGTCGTACCGAAGGCACTGCTGATGTCGACATGGGTGGCGGTGGCAACAGCCAGCAGATCGCCGAACTCGAAGCCCGCCGCGATCAGCTGCTGGGCATCGTCCGCCCCGTGGCAGTCCAGCCTCAGCCTGAGCAGGCGCAGCAGCCTGTCCCCGGCCGTCGTCTGCCCGGCCGCGCACCGGCTCCGGGCCTCCGTCCGGCTCCGGGAACTGCCCAGAGCACCCCTGTTGCTCCGACCACGGTTCCTGCTCTGCCTGACGTCAGCCTCTGGGCTCACGACCTGACGGTCAAGCCCGGCAGAACGTATCGCTATCGTCTGGTGGTCTCCATGCTCAACCCGCTGTATCACATCAACACCGTGACGCGTGAACAGCGCAGCGAATACTTCCACCGGCTGTCGCTTCAGGGCGAAGCCAGCGAATGGTCCGAGCCGGTGAAGGTTGACCCGGAAATCTACTACTTCCTCACTGCTCAGGATTCCACCCGCCGCCTGGCGACGGTTGAAGTCTTCCGCATCTTCAATGGCATCTGGGTGCGTAACAACTTCGAAGTCCGCCCCGGCGACGCCATTGGCGGCCCGGCTTCGCTGCCCTTCAACGGCGAAAACTACACCGTCGACCTGAACACCCAGGCCATGGTGGTGGATCTGTTCTTCCCCGTTCCCCCCAGCCTGGGCGCTGCGGTGGACATGGGCCAGACCCGCATGCTCGTCTACGATCTGGCCAGCAAGCAGATGACCGCACGCACGCTCAGCAGCGACCAGCAGAACGAGACCTTCCAGCGACTGCTGCGTGAAATTCAGATCCGCAGCCTGCTGGCCAACTCCTCGAACTGATCCCCGCATCCCGGAAATAACAGAGGCCCTGGTCATCCGACCAGGGCCTTTTTGTTTTCCAATCGAATGGTCGATCTCAATCCCGATCGGTCCTGAACGGCGACGCAGGCAGACCAGCCTTGTTGTACAGCGAGATGGGCGGATTATCCGACCAGCCATAGCGCACAAACTTGGGCTCAGGCACGGCGACGCTGCGGACATACACCGCATCACACTCGACGCGGGCATCGGCCCAGACGAAGCGCTTGTCGGCCCCGGCGATGGCGAAGCCTGACTTCCCATTTTCGATGCGAAGCTCCAGCCCGCCATCGGTGTGATTGAAGCGAAGCTCGATCTCGCCCTGCTTCACCACGGCCTGCTTGAACAGCGGACCACAGGGAACCACATCCTTCATGCCATAGGTGTAATGCAGCGCGTTGTACGCCAGACGCAGCCCCACATCGAGCTTATTGGAGGGGTGAATGTTGTTGGCTTCACCAATATCAATCGTCACGGCCATGCCGGTGTGAGGCAGCACAAGCGCATCAGTCTGGGCTTCACGCAGATACGCCCATGACTCATCCACCGGCTCTTCATTTCGGGCTCGGAAGCTGGCCAGCTGTACGATATAGAAAGGCTGCTGCGGATCATTCCACAGGCGGCGCATGTCCAGAATCAGCCCCTTGAGCAGCTCGGCGTATTCGTAGTGACGCGCGGCGTTGGATTCACCCTGATACCAGATCTCGCCACGCAGCGCGTAAGGCTCAATGGGGTGAATCATCGTGTTGTAGAGCCTGCTGGGCGCGTTGGGCTGATCACGGCCAGGCGGCGCGGGAGGTACTTCCACCACGCCGTAGTTCGCTTCCACCGCAGCCCGCCAGGTGCCACGCAAAGGCAGCGGTTCCTGATCGGGCAGGCTCGGACAGGAGATGAACATCTTCGTGGCCGGGCCCACCAGACCGCCGGCGCACATGTAGCTGCGGATGCGCGATGCAATGACGTTGCGGCCGGCCTTCACCAGATGACCGGGGATCGGATACTCACGCACGATGCTCCAGGACATCTTGTCATCTTCATACTTCAGACTGCCGACGTGCACGTTGTTGAAGTAGGTGTCGTCGCTCTTATCCGCAGCCCCCAGGCTCAGCAGCAGCTCACGACCGGCCCAGGCAGCAGGAAGATCCACCTCCCTGCGGAACCAGATGATGCCATGATGGTTGAACCCCTGATTCTGCCAGATCCCGGGCACTTCGACATCACGCCACTGCGCATCAGCAGGTTCATCAGGACCAGCCCAGCCTTGCGCCAGGCCGCAGTTCTCCGCATCGCGATAACGATCGGAGATATCGTTAAGCGACTGTTCCCACTTGGCGTATGCCTCCTCGATGTTGTCGCTGTTCTGGTCGTAATGCTTGCGGATGCGTGCGCCGGCTTCCGTGGCCAGCAGGCCTTCACGACTCGTCCAGGCTTCAATGATGGTTCCGCCCCAGGAGCTGCTGACCAGCCCGATGGGCACATTGAGACGGCGACGCAGTTCCTTGCCAAAGAAATAGCCCACCGCAG
>Ga0207868_1000849_pt1 | contig 26770 bp, 21 predicted proteins | sample Passage237B_FD_187370 | JGI IMG/M metagenome (GOLD analysis project Ga0207868, IMG submission 187370) | Cellulose adapted compost microbial communities from Newby Island Compost Facility, Milpitas, CA, USA - Passage2 37B (SPAdes) (version 3) ... | reverse complement strand
GCTGGCCTACGCCAAGCAATGCGCGCTGGACCTCTGGAACAAGGGCTACACCAAGCCCGCGCCACGCAAGGACATCAAAGTGCTCGGGCAGGAAGGCCTGGGCATCGTGTACGTGGGCGCCAACAGCATGCTCAGCGGCAATTACATCAGCCCCCACGATGCGCTTATCAGCGAGAAGCTGGGCTACGTGCTATGCGGGGGGGACCTGAGCGAGGCCACCGAAGTGAGCGAGCAGTACCTGCTGGACCTGGAGCGGAAGGCGTTCGTGGAGTTGTGTATGCAGCGGAAGACCCTGGAAAGGCTGCAGTCGATCATCACCACGGGCAAGGTGCTGCGGAACTGATGAAGGCGGTGAAGCATAGTGGTCGTTGGGCGTGCCCCCGCCTCAAATGCAGGCGGGGTCCAGCTTTCCGCTCCAAGTCCGCGCCCTGATTACAGGGCTTGCGGGCTTTCCGCTCCAATCCGTCACGCGAAATGCGAACACCAGATACGTTCGGAAAGCCGGTCAAATGGTGGATCATACCTTCGTTCGCGAATGCGATTTGAACCGATGAGCGGCTACACATTCACCAAACCGAACCGCTACCCCTACCTCAGTCCACTGCGGTATCCAGGTGGCAAGGCGATCCTATACCCGCTCCTGAGAGACCTCGTTCAGATGAACCTTGGCCGTTCAGCTATTTACGCAGAACCTTATGCGGGCGGAGCCGGCGCCGCTATGGAACTGCTCTTCAACGGCATCGTAGATGAGGTCATGCTGAACGATGCAGACTTCCACATTTTCGCTTTCTGGGACGTTGTCTTGAATGACACCCATTGGCTTGTTGACCGCATCGACCGCGTGCGTGTTACCATACCAGAGTGGAAACGGCAACGCCGCGTGTTCGAGCGTTACGGATCTCACGACAAGCGAGAGGTTGCATTCTCGACATTCTTTCTGAACCGCTGTAATCGCGGTGGCATTCTGCCTAAGGCTGGTCCCATTGGTGGTATTGACCAGACCGGCACCTATCTCATCGATGCACGCTTCAACAAGGAAGGTCTCATCGAGCGGATCCTGAGCATAGCTGCGAAACGTGAACAGATCACATTCGAGAACGTCGACGCGCTGGATTTTATCAGAACGCGGTTCAACCAGTTCCGAAACACGAGGCTTTTGCTATACATCGATCCGCCATATTACCTACAAGGTGAGGGCTTGTACTTCAACCACTACACCCCCTCAGACCACGCAGGCATCGCGTCATTCTTGAAGTCACGACGGCATCGCAATTGGGTGCTGTCCTACGATAACGAACGACCGATCCTGGACCTGTACCAAGGAATGAACACACTCTTCTTCGATCTCCAGTACAGCCTTCAGAATGTTTCTGTGGCTAAGGAGGTCATGATCTTTTCTGATTCGCTTGCAGTACCTCCCGAAGTGCATAACAGGTTCCTTTCATGAGCACCACAGCCACGCACCAGATCCAGCGTGTTCCGATCACAGACCTACATCTGGATTGGAAGAACCCCCGACTTGCCGAGTTCGGCATCACCGAGCGAACTGGTGAACCGGGAATCCTCCAAGTCTTATGGGAGAACATGGCGGTTGAGGAGCTCGTCCTCTCGATGGTCGCCCATGGATTCTTCGACACCGAGCCGCTAATCACCACCAAAGAGGACGGCAAGGAGATCGTACTCGAAGGCAATCGACGGTTAGCTGCTGCCAAGATCATTCTCGACCCGAGCATTGTTGAGGGTAAGCTCGATCCCGAGGTACTGAAGCGCATCGACCAAGACCTCCTGACGGGCTTAGCAGCTTTGCCCATCATACGGGTCGCCAGCCGACAAGAAGCTTGGCGCTTCATCGGATTCAAGCACATCAATGGCCCAGCAAAGTGGAACAGCTTCGCGAAAGCACAGCATATAGCGCAGGTCCATAAGGACTACGGTATTCCACTCACCGATATCGCGTTCCAAGTCGGCGACACCCACAACACAGTGCAGAAGCTCTTCCAAGGAATGATGGTGATCGAGCAAGCCGAGAAGCTGAAGGTGTTCGACCGAGAGGACGTGAAGCGGGGACGCCTCTTCTTCTCGCACCTATACACCGCTCTTCAGTACGATGGCTTCCAAAACTTCCTTGGTATAGCGGACGCCTCTATTGAAACAAAGACCCCTGTAGCACCAGAGAAGAAGGATGATTTGGGTCAACTTTTGCTTTGGCTCTACGGCAGCAAGAAAAGAGACATTGAACCGCTGATACGATCTCAAAACCCTGATTTGGGAAAGCTCGAGCGTGTTGTGAGCCACCCTCAAGCGCTCGCATCACTTAAGGCTAATGGGCGCCTCGATGATGCATTTGAAGAGAGCCTACCGAAGAACAAAGTCTTTGAGGACAGTTTATACTCAGCCAAGAACCATCTTCAGAAAGCATGGTCTTTCGTGACACAAGGTTACGATGGTAGCGAGAGTGTACTGAAGTCAGCCGGTTCTCTCGCCAACCTTGCGGACGAACTCTACTCGAAAATGGAGTCGATTAATGCCCAGCGCAAACCTAAATCCGGTCGGCGCTTGACAGAATAGCACCGCAGCCATGTCCTATAAGTTGGATAGCGGTCTCTCACCGGACCCGAACCAGAATGAGATTGCCGATTTCTGGGAATTGGAATGCTTGAAGCGACCTGACAAGTCAGAGTCTCTTCTTGCCATTCGTAAAGCCCGTGGGATTGGAGATGACATCCAGGAACCAGATGATGACGCACAGGAATTCATATTGGAGGAAAAGGACCAGTTAGTTGTAGAAGAAGTAATCCGGCGCTCTAAGGGCTGCAATGGAGCCTACCCCTTCCGGCTTGAAGGGAAAGGGGAAAATCTGCACCATACACCTCTCAACGACCAGAGAGAATTTGGCTATCTGTTTCTATTGACTGCCACAAGAATAAACATGGGAGTCAACCGCACCCATGCTGGGATTGACGGAACCCTCTTGTTCGAAGAGGTCTGTGCTCTCGTATTGAAGAACTACTTCGGAGAACAAGCTAAAGCAGTCCAGTTTGGAACGAGTACTGACGGTGAGTTTCACGACAAGTTGGAGTCGCTGTGTACGCAAGTAGGGGAAATGACCCCGCGCCCGGAGTTCCGATCAAAGACCTGCATACCGCAAGATGGCAGTCTGGATGTGGTGGCTTGGATTCCATTCTCGGATGGACTGGCTACCAACTTAATCTGCTTTGCACAGTCCAAGACCGGCACAAGTTGGATTGACCATACTCGGGACCTCGACGTCAGTGACTTTTTGAAGCGATGGGTATCAACACCTCCCGCGCTCGATCCAATAAGAGCTTTCATGATTGCTGATTCAGTCGTGGTCACGGACTGGTGGATTCGAACTATCAATAATCTCTTCTTCGATAGATGCCGTATCGCCGAGTACATGGACTTCACTGGGGAGGAAGAACTCTTAAAACGAGTCATCAAATGGACAAAAGCTGCTTTGTTACATCACCAGATTTCCATCTGAAAACCAACTCCGCGTGAGGGATAGAAGCGGAAAGCCCGGAGCCGACGTAAGGAGGCGAGGACTTGAAGCGGATAGCCCGACGGCGCTGCTCTTGAGCGCCGGCACGCCCACATCTCGACTCCGCTCGATGCGGTCAAAGACACACGAACAAGCAACCTTCAGTCCTTCATAGGACCTAAGACAAGAACTCCCATGAACGCATACATCATCGCCGGTTTCCGTTCCGCCGTAGGCAAAGCGCCCCGCGGCAAATTCCGCTTCACCCGTCCGGACGACCTGGCCGCGCACGTGGTGGACCACCTTGTTTCATCGGTGCCGGACCTGGACCGCCAGCGCATCGACGATGTGATCGTGGGCAACGCCACGCCCGAGGCCGAGCAGGGCCTGAACATCGGCCGCATGATCAGCCTGATGGGCCTGAACACCGACAAGGTGCCGGGCATGACGGTGAACCGCTACTGCAGCAGCGGCAGCGAGACCATCGCCATCGCGGCGGCCAAGATCCACAGCGGCCAGGCCGATGTGATCGTGGCGGGCGGCGTGGAGTGCATGAGCCCGATCCCCTTCGGTGGCTGGCGAATCGTGCCCAACGCCCGGGTGGGCAAGGTGAACCCCACGTATTACTGGGGCATGGGGCTCACCGCCGAGGCCGTGGCGCGCGACTTCAAGGTGAGCCGCGAGGACCAGGACGCCTTCGCGCTGAAGAGCCACGAGAAGGCGCTGGCCGCGATCGCCGCCGGCCGCTTCAAGGACGAGATCGTGCCCTACACCGTGGAGCGCGTGTACCTGGACGCGAACGAGAAGCGCCAGGTGGAGCAGTACGTGGTGGACACCGATGAGGGTCCCCGCCAAAGCTCGATGGAGGCCCTGGCCAAGCTGAAGCCCGTGTTCGACGCCAAGGGTTCGATCACGGCCGGCAACAGCAGCCAGACCAGCGATGGCGCGGCCTTCGTGCTGGTGGTGAGCGAGCGCATGCTGAAGGAACTGAACGTGAAGCCGATCGCCCGCCTCCTCTCCTACCACGTGGCCGGTGTGGAGCCGCGCATCATGGGCATCGGTCCCGTGGCGGCGGTGCCCAAGGCGGTGGAGAAGGCCGGGCTGAAGATGAGCGACATCCAGCTGTTCGAGCTGAACGAGGCGTTCGCGTCGCAGTCGCTGGCGGTGGTCCGCGAGCTGGGCATCGACCCGGAGATCGTGAACGTGAACGGCGGTGCGATCGCCCTGGGCCACCCGCTGGGATGCACGGGGACCAAGCTCACCGTGCAGCTGCTGAACGAGATGCGTCGCCGCAACCAGAAGTACGGCGTGGTGACCATGTGCGTGGGAACGGGGCAGGGCGCGGCGAGCGTGTTCGAGCTGTTGAACTGAGCGCGTTGATCACGGGTCTCTCTACGTGCGGCGATCAGAACAACGTCGGCTCCTGCGGGCTTAGCGGGAATGTCTTTACGACCTGGTACCGATTCCCCGGACGCAATGCACGGCGGAGCAGAAGCAGTTCATTGACCAGCTGCTCGCTGCGGTGGAGGTGTGGAGCGAGCAACTCCCAAGCTTGATCGAACTGCGTCGGTTTCAATCCGGCCGCGATGGTGAGGTGCGGTTCAGTGGTGACGTGCACGACCTCGTCGGAGCCCAGCACTTGGCGCACATGCCGCGCCACGCTGCCTCTTACGCGCGCGATGGCCTCCTTCTCCACCGGCCGGACATGGATCGTCCGTTTATCCGGGAAGTGGGTGATGCCGTCGTAGTGCAGCGTGAAGGCGCGGTGGCCCACCACACCGGAAGCAATGCCCCGCACGACATCCGCTTCGCGTGAGGCGGGCAGATCGGCGAAGAACAGGGTGATGTGCGGGATGCTATGCCGCCCACTGAACGAGCCGATACGCTGAGCCAGCTCTTCCTTCCATGCTGTGACCTGGTGGGCCAGCACCTCGTGGGGATGGATGACCAGCAGGAAGCGGTGCAAAGCGTGATCGGTACCGAAGGCTCCAGGTCCGGTGGTCAGGGACGCTGCCATTCCTCAAAGCTCGTGGATCCGGCCACTACACCTTCACCAGCTTCCACTTGCCGCGCTGGAAGAGGATCGCGCTGATCACAGCGAGGATGCTCTCGCTGATCGGCACGGCAGCGAAGGCGCCCTTGGCGCCCCAGCCGAGCATGCTGGACAGGTACCAAGCCAAGGGGATCTGCAGCAACAGGAAGCAGACGGCGTTCATCCAGGTGGGCGTCATGGTATCGCCGGCGCCATTGAAGGCCTGCGCGAACACCATCCCATAACCATAGAAGAAATAGCCCAGGCAGAGGATGCGCAGCGCGGCCACACCGTACTCGCCCACCACCTTCCCCTCGCTGAAGAAGCCGACCAACGCCGGGGCCAGGAGCCAGAACACCACGGCCACGCAGACCAGGTACATCATGTTGAAGTGGCCGCAAAGCCAGGCCGAGCGGGCGGCGCGTTCGGGCTGACCGGCACCGAGGTTCTGCCCCACCAGCGTGCTGGCGGCGTTGGCCATGCCCCACGAGGGCAGCAAGGAGAACACCATGATCCGCACCGCCACCGTGTAGCCTGCGGTGGCCACGCTGCCGAAGGTGGCCACGATGGAGCCCAGGAACATCCAGCTGACCGAGGGCAGCACGAACTGGATGATGCCACCGGCCGACACACGAACGATGGTCCACATGACCGAGGGCAGCACCACCAAGGGCACACCGCGAACAGTGATACGCCCCTTCCTTGCCGAGAAGAGGTGCACGAGTTGATAGATCACGCCCGTACCGCGCCCGATGGTCGTGGCCATCGCCGCACCGGTGACACCGAATCCCGGCCAACCGCCGATGCCGTGGATCATGATCGGGCACAGGATGATATTGATCGCGTTGGCGAGCATCAACGAACGCATGGCCATGGCCGCATCGCCCGCACCGCGAAAGATGGCATTGATCGCGAACAGCAACAGGATGACCACGTTGCCGCCGAACATGATCCGCACATAGTCGGCACCGATGGCCTGCACGGCCTCCTCGCCGTTCATCAGTGCGAGCAGCTCGCGTGGATGGAACAGCCCCGGCACCGCCATCACCACACCGAGGGCCACGGTGAGGAGCAGCCCCTGCATGGCCGCGCGCGAGGCGCCCTTCGGGTCCTTCTCGCCGGTACGCCGCGCCACCACGCTGGTGATCCCCATACCCAGCCCCCACGCCACGGAGTACACGAGCGTGAGCAACAGCTCGGTGAGGCCCACCGTGGCGATCGCATGCTCGCCCAACTTGCTCACGAAGAAGATGTCGACCAGTGCGAACACCGCCTCCATGCCCATCTCGGCCACCATGGGAATGCTCAGCAGCACGATGGCGCGCTTGACACCCATGCTCGTGTAGTCGCGCTCCTCGTGACCGAGCAGGCTTTCGCGCAGGATCCGGAGAATGGAACGAAGCGTCATGCGAGCACTGGGACGGATCAGGGCGCGCGAAGTTACCCGGGCAACGGCTAGCTCCTTGGGCGATCGATCCGGGCCTGCCCACAGGAAAACCGGCCATTCGTGGGTCGTCACCCCGGAAGCCTGACGAAGGAGGGCTATCCGGATGCTCCGGCGTGACGGACCGCTTCGGGTCAACCGCTCCCTGTTCAAACCCGGCAGGCCAATGGACCGAAGGCCGCGGAACACCCCGGTACTTTTGTCCACATGTCCCTGCGTCGCTTTTCCTTGATCGCCTTGGTGTGCCTTGGCGCCTCGCTCGCCCATGGCCAGAACCTGTTGCAGCGCGCGCTGCAGAACGACACCATGCCCAACCTGGTGCCCAACCCGGGCTTCGAGGAGAGCAACCGCCTGTATTGCGGCTGGACCCAGGACGTGGCCAGGCTGAACGCCAACATGGTGGGTTGGCACTCGCCCACGCAGACCACGCCCGACCATTTCAGCACGAAGAACGATGCCTCGTGCTGGGCCCATCCCGGCAAGCACAGCAAAGGCAAGCAGTCGCCCCATAGCGGCAACGCCATGATGGGGATCAAGATCTACGGCAAGGGCAACACGCCCACTTATTGGCACGAGTACCTGCAGATCGAGCTGCCCGAGCCATTGCAGGCCGGGGTGCGCTACATCGCCGAGTGCTGGGTGCTGCGGGCGGTGCGCAGCAACGAGGCCAGCAACAACATCGGCATGCTGTTCACCGACGTGCCTGTGAGCACGCGCGACTGCCTGCCGCTGTACATGACCCCGCAGGTGAACGAGGAGAAGGTGGTGAAGGGTGGGTGGCACAAGGTGCGTGGTGTGTTCGAAGCCACGGGCAATGAGCGCTACCTGCTGATCGGCAACTTCTACAGCGACGAGGTGACCGCCCACGAACGCCAGCCAGAGGGCGAGCGCGGCGCCTACTACTACATCGACGACGTGAACGTGCGCGTGGCCCCGCCGGGCACCGCCTTGACCCCGAAGCCGAAGACCAGCACGCCGCCACCGCCCCGCCCGATCGCACCGCCCCATGCCAGCTCGAACGACGTGGACATCCACCAAGTGGAACCCGTCGTGGGAACGCGCATCCGCTTGGACAACGTACAGTTCGAGTTCGACAAAGCCACCCTGCTGCCCGGCTACGAGAAGGAACTGGACAAGCTGGTGGACCTGATGACGGACTTCCCCTTCCTGCGCGTGGAGATCGAGGGCCACACCGACGACCAGGGCAGCGACGGCTACAACGAAAAGCTGAGCCACGACCGCGCCAAGGCCGTTGCCGACCACCTCATCCAGAAAAAGGTGGATGCCGCGCGTATCACCTGGAAGGGCTATGGTGAGAGCCGCCCCCTGAAACCGAACACCAGCGAGGAGAACCGCGCGCTGAACCGGCGGGTGGAATTCCACATCGTGGAACGGTAGGCCCCGGAAAAAGAAGCGGCCCGAGCTTATCGGACCGCTTCCTTCACCAAGCCTTGGGGCGGGTGATCCTCCTCACGCATGCACCTCGGAGATGATCTGCCGGGCCCTGTCCAGGATCCGGGTGTCGTCCAAGGCCACCACGCCACCATCGGGGCCGCCCTCCAAATGCACGCCCATGGGCTTGCCGTTCGGGTGGCTGTAGCCGCCGAAGTAGTTCCACACCGTCTCGACGCTCAAGTCCAATTCCTTGGCGATGCGGTGGATGCTGCCATCGGGCAGGCTGTCCTTGATCTTCCGCAGTTCGTTGAAGGTGATGTTCATGGCTGGGTCTGGTTGGTGACTTGCCATCGAAGCTAATCACGAAGGGGGCGGATCCCAAATGCGTACGGCACGGAGTTGGGAGGGCCGCGCTATCTTGTCCGCATGCGGCGCCGATACCTCCCCATGGTGCTGGCACTGGTCGCCACGGCACCGTTGGCCGCCCAGCAATACGACCTGCGCACCTTCTCGCTCGAGCACGGCCTTCCCAGTGCCGGAGTGAACGACTTGTGCGAAGACGCCGAAGGTTTCCTGTGGGCCGCCACCGAGCAAGGGGCCGCACGCGGTCAGGGCCTGCGCTTCGAGGCCTGGGGAACGGCCCAAGGCCTGCCCGGCGATGAGGTGACCGCGCTATGCCCCACTGCCGACGGTCGGGTCTGGATGGGCCTGCGCAACGGCATGCTGGCCCATTGGCAGTCCGGCGCCATCACCGCCCTGCCACGCGGCCCCCTGCCCAAATTCCCCGTGCGCGCCTTGGTCGCCGTTGCCGACGGTCCGCTCTGGCTGGCGAGCAAAGGTGGTGGTGTCTGGCGGATGAACGCCGACGGCACCGAGCCCCGACCGGTGAACGATGGCCTTCCCTCCCCCATGGTCAACGCGATGGTGGCCCTTGCCGATGGTCGACTGCTCGCCGCCACGGACAGCGGCCTGGCCGTGCTTCGGAACGACCGCTGGACCGTGCTGCCACTGCCCGCCCCGCATGCCAAGGCGCTATCGATCTTCGCCGACAGCCAGGGGGTGCTCGTGGGCTCCGACAAAGGCTATGTGGAACTGGGCACCGACCTGCGACCATTGCCCGTGGCACAGCGCTTTGCGGGCTACCAGCCGCTGGCGTTACCCCATACCGTGGTGCTCAGCATCATCCGCGCCAGTTCCGGCGACCTATGGCTGGGAACACCAGCAGGGCTGGTGCACCTGGCCAACCAGCGGGGAGTGCCCACCATGAACACGATCACCGAGCGTAATGGGCTCGGGCATGATGTGGTCCGCTGCCTGCACCAGGACCGCAGCGGTGGCATCTGGGCCGGGACGGGCTTCGGCGGGGTGAGCAAGTTCACCAGCGACGCCTTCCTCTATTTCACCGAACGCGACGGGCTGGGCTCACGCATCGTGAGCACCATATACCGCACCAGCGATGGACCGCTCTGGATCGGCACCCAGGGCGGCGGGGTGAGCCGGTGGGACGGGTACGCCATGCAGACCTTCGGTCGCGAGCACGGACTGCCATCGCCCTTCGTGACCTGCCTGGCCGAGGATGGCGACGGCCATCTGCTGGCGGGCACGCTCATGCACGGGGTGCACCGACTTGGGAACGACCGGTTCGAACCGGCCTGGGTGGCCACCGACCGCAGCGCACAGCGGATCCGGTGCCTGGTACCGGCACCCGATGGCAGCGTATGGATCGGCACCGATGCGGGACCGTACCGCATGCAGGCGAGCCGCACCACGCCCATCGGAGCACCAAGCATCGGGGTGAACGCGATACTCGTGGCCGACGACAGCCTGTGGTGCGCCACCGACAGCGGCCTGTACCATGCACGGCTCGGCCCCACCATGGAACTGCAACGCGTGGGCGCGGTACCCGTCACGGCGATCAATGCGCTCGCGCGCGACAGCAAGGGCAACCTGTGGCTGGGCACGGCGGACCGCGGCCTGTTGCGCCTGCAAGAGGGGCGGCTGGAATCATTCGGTCGGGAGAGGGGGCTGCAAAGCCTGGCGGTGACCTCGGTGATGCTCGATGCCTGGGAGGATGTGTGGCTGGGGACGCGCAAGGGAGTGCACCAAGTGGCGCTGGATGTGATGCAGGAACAGGTGATCGACATCAAGGCGTTCAGTCCCGACGATGGCTTCATCGGGATCGAGCACATGCGCAACGCGAACCTGTTCGATGGCGACAGCACGCTCTGGTTCGGCACCGTGCGGGGCGCCATCCGCTACGATCCGCGGCACGTGGAAGAGGACCCGCGCGAGCCGCTCGTGCACCTGACCGAACTGCAGCTCTTCTACGAACGCCCCGACTGGTCGCCTTGGTGCAAGGGGGTAGGCCGCAACGGTCTGCCGCAGCAGCTCGAACTTCCGTACGACAAGAACCATCTGTCGTTCACCTTCACCGGCATTTCACTGGCCTTCCCCGAGAAGGTGCGGTACCGGTGGATCCTGGAGGGATACGACCCGGACTGGTCGCCCATCACCGCCACGCAACGCGTCACCTACAGCAACATCCCGCCCGGCGAATACACCTTCAAGGTCATGGCCCGCAATGCCAGCGGTGTCTGGAACGAAGAACCCGTCGCGTTCGCCTTCACCATCGCGCCGCCCTTTTGGCGTACGCCCACCTTCCGCCTGGCGGGAGGTGGTGCACTGCTTCTGCTGCTCTTCGGCTTCGTGCGCATACGCGAACGAAGCCTACGTCGCGACCGCGAGCGGCTGGAGACGCAGGTGGCCGTGCGCACCCGCGAGCTGGCCGCCGAGAAACAGCGCAGCGATGAATTGCTGCTGAACATCCTGCCCGCGAGCACCGCCGAGGAACTGCGCACCACCGGATCGGCCGAGGCACGCCGCTATACCGAATGCACCGTGCTGTTCAGCGATTTCAAGGGGTTCTCCACCTTCAGCAGCAAAATGGACAGCACCGAACTGGTGGCCGAGCTGGATCACTTCTTCCGACTGTTCGACCGCCTTTGTGACACTCACGGGCTGGAGAAGATCAAGACCATCGGCGATGCGTACATGTGCGCGGCCGGGATCCCCGAACCTCGTCCCACCCACGCACTGGACGCGGTACGCATGGCCCTGGACATGCTCGATGCCGTGGGTCGGGCCAACGCCGAGCGCAGGGCGCAGGGTCGTATGGAATGGCCTGTCCGCATCGGAGTACACAGCGGGCCGGTGGTGGCGGGCGTGGTGGGTGAGAAGAAGTTCGCCTACGACATCTGGGGCGATACCGTGAACATGGCGAGCCGGATGGAGAGCCACGGCGAGGCGGGCCGGGTGAACATCAGCGAGGCGACGTATGCGTTGGTGAGGGATGCGAAGTGGGTGAATGGCGAATGGGGGGCGGCCACGGATGCATGGCGCATGGGAGTTCACGAATGGCAAGAGCCACTATCCACCAGTTCCCATCCCCCCGCATTCATCTTCACCCCACGCGGCACTCTGCCTGTGAAAGGCATGGGTGCGGTCAGGATGTACTTCGTGGAAAGGGGACCGGCGGCCCGTTGAGGACCGCCGGTGGTGGAGCTGATGGGAGTCGAACCCACGACCTCGTCATTGCGAACGACGCGCTCTGGCCAGCTGAGCTACAGCCCCGAAAGGGAGGACAAATATGCGAGTGAAAGGCTATTCGGCCTGCTCGGCCACGGCCACCGGAGCCACGCTGGCCTCCTGCGTCATCTCCACGGGGATCTCGGTGAGCCTGTTCCAGTTGAACACGGACGGACGGCGCTGGTCGCGGGCGAACCTCACCGCGTTCTGCACATCGGTGAACAGCCGACAGCTCGTGTAGCGCATCATGCCATCCACCGGATCGCGGCGGCCGCTCACGATGGAGTCGTGCTCCATGGCGTGCTGCAGCACCCGTTCCAGGTCGGTCTCATCGATACCGTCCATCTCGTAGGCTGCCACCACGTCGTGGTAGATGTGCGAGTTGCCCCGCACATCGTAGCAGAAGCGGTCCTTCCGCATGGCCAGGCTGCGCAACCGCTCCAGCAAGAGGGCGGTCATCCGGTCGGTCATCAATCCCATGGTCGTTCAGAACTGCCGCGAAGGTTGGAACGGCGCAGGGGGCCAGCGGGCAGGACCGACCACGTCCATCAACGATCCATTGTGACAAACTGGGGGGCGCACGGAAGCAGGCCTCATCAGGGCCTGGGGAGCCGCCCCCAACGGAAGCGGGCCGCCCATAGGTACGGCCCGCCTCGGTCATGACCTGTCAGGTGATCAGCTCAAGCCGCTCACCACGCCGTTGGCATCGATGTCCATGCCTTCGCTGGCGGGCACTTCGGGCAGGCCGGGCATGCGCATGATCTGGCCCAGCAGGGGCACCACGAAGCCGGCACCGGCCGCGATCTCGATGTCCTTCACCGTGATCTCGAAGCCCTCGGGCGCACCGCGCAGATCGGGGTTGTCGCTGAAGCTGTACTGCGTCTTGGCGATGCACACCGGCAGGCCGTCGAGCCCGAGGTTCTTCACGCGGCGCAGCGCCGTCTGGGCCTCACCGCTGTAGTTCACGCTCTTGGCGCGGTAGATCTCCGTGGCGATCTTCTCGATCTTCTGCTCGATGCTGAGGTCGAGGTCATAGAGCACCTGGAACCGGCTCTCCCCGCTCTCGGCCACGCGCACCACCGCCTGCGCCAGGTCGGTCATGCCGGCGCCCCCTTCGGCGAAGCCACGGGCCACCACGGCCTCGGCACCGAGGCTGCGGCAATACTCCTGGATCAGGGCGATCTCCTCGGCGGTGTCCGTGGGGAAGTGGTTGATGGCGACCACGGCCTTCACGCCGAACTTGCCGATGTTCTCGATGTGGCGACCCAGGTTGGGCAGACCGGCCTGCACACGCGCGATCGACGGATCGTTCCATTCACCCTTCTGCGCCCCGCCATGGTAGCGCAGCGCACGCACGGTGGCCACGATCACGGCGGCACTGGGCTCCAGGCCCGCGGCGCGGCACTTGATGTCGAAGAACTTCTCCGCGCCCAGGTCGGCACCGAAACCGGCCTCGGTCACCACGTAGTCGGCGAGGCTCAGGCCCATCCGGGTGGCCAGCACGCTGTTCACCCCCTGGGCGATGTTGGCGAAGGGCCCCCCGTGGATGATGGCCGGGTTGCCTTCGAGCGTCTGCACCAGGTTCGGCTTGATGGCGTCCTTCAGCAGCAGGGCCATGGCGCCTTCGGCCTTCAGGTCGCGGGCGTAGACGTACTTCTTGTCGGGGTTGCGGCTGTTGCCCACGAAGATGTTGCCCAGGCGGCGCTTCAGGTCGTCGTAGCCGGTGGCCAGGCAGATGATGGCCATCACCTCGCTGGCGGCGGTGATGTTGAAGCCGTCCTGACGGGGCATGCTGTTGCCAGTGCCGCCCAGACCGATCACGATGCTGCGCAGGGCGCGGTCGTTCATGTCGATCACGCGCTTCCACGCCACGGTGCGGCCGTCGATCTGCAGGTTGCGGGTCTTGCTCTGCAGGTTGTTGTCGATCAGCGCGGCGAGCAGGTTGTTGGCCTTCTCAATGGCCGCAAAGTCACCGGTGAAGTGCAGGTTGATGTCCTCCATGGGCACCACCTGCGCATAGCCTCCCCCGGCCGCGCCGCCCTTCACCCCGAACACGGGGCCGAGCGAGGGTTCGCGGAGCACCACGGCGGTGCGCTTGCCCACCTTGCTCAGGCCTTCGCAGAGGCCGATGCTCGTGGTGGTCTTGCCTTCACCGGCCGGCGTGGGCGAAATGGCGGTGACCAGGATGAGCCGGCTCTTGGCGGCCTTCTGCTCGTCGATCAGGTGCAGCGGCAGCTTCGCCTTGTACCTGCCGTACAGTTCCAGTTCATCAGCGGGGATCCCGAGCTTCTCGCCGATCTCGGTGATCGGTCGCATGCGCGCCTGTTGCGCGATCTGCAGGTCTGTGGGGAATGACATGGTCGGCATGTTGCGCCACGCGACCAAAGGGCCGGCGCGGCGAATGAAAGTGCGAATGTGCGATGAAAATGCCGATCGCGGCATGATGCCGGCCCGGTGCCCCCGGATGACCGCCGAGGTAGCTTTGCACCATGTCACTGACCCACGCCTACGCGGCCCAGAGCCCCACCTCGCCCCTCGCCCCCTGGACCTTCGAACGCCGGCCCGTGGGCCCGCACGATGTGCGCATCGACATCCGCTACTGCGGTGTGTGCCACAGCGACATCCACACGGCGCGCGGGGAATGGGGCGGCACCCGCTACCCCATCGTACCGGGCCACGAGATCGTGGGCCGGGTGACCGCCGTGGGCGAGGCCGTGACCCAGTGGAAGGTGGGCGACACCGTGGGTGTGGGCTGCATCGTGGACAGCTGCCGTGCGTGCGCCTCGTGCACGGAGCACCAGGAGCAGTTCTGCGAGCAGGGCATGGTGGGCACCTACAACGGCATCGAGCGCGGCACCGGCAACACCACGCAGGGCGGCTACTCGCAGCACATCGTGGTGGACGAGAACTACGTGCTGCGCATCCCCGACGGCATGCCGCTGGACCGCACCGCGCCGCTGCTGTGCGCGGGCATCACCACCTACTCACCGTTGCGCAAGTATGGCGTGAAGGCGGGCATGAACGTGGCCATCGTCGGCTTGGGCGGCCTGGGCCACATGGGGGTGAAGATCGCCAAGGCCATGGGCGCTCACGTGACCGTGGTGAGCCACACCGACCGCAAGCGCGACGACGCCCAGCGGCTTGGCGCCGACGACTACCTGTCCACCCACGCCCCCGAGGTGTTCAAGGCGAACGCCAAGCGCTTCGACTTCGTCCTGGACACGGTGAGCGCGCAGCACGACTACAGCAGCTACCTGCGCATGGTGAAGCGCGGCGGCACCATGGTGCTGGTGGGCATCCCGCCCGCCTCGCCCATCGACCCGAGCGTGCTGGTGATGCAGCAACGCTGCCTGGCCGGCTCGCTCATCGGCGGCATCAAGGAGACGCAGGAGATGCTCGACTTCTGCGCCGCGCACGGGGTGCTGAGCGACATCGAGATGATCCGCGCGGAGCAGATCAACGAGGCCTACGAGCGGATGATGCGCAGCGATGTGCGCTACCGTTTCGTGATCGATTGCAGCACACTGTAAGGAAAGGCCGCCCTTTTGTGTGGGGGCGTCACACCGGACGAAAACCCGGCGACCCACCAAAGCTCTAACATGGCATTGGTGGGACGCCGGATAGCCTTCCATCGTCAGGCTTCCAGTGTGACGTGCCGTGCAGGTCGTTGCCCTAGGCCGAACACGCGCCCCACTGGTCGCGCACCGGATCAGTGTTGAAGGGCCATGACGAACCCCGCCTTGCGCAGATCGTCCCAGAAGCCGGGATAGCTCTTGTTCACCACGTCGGGCTGCGACACGGTCACTTCGTCGAGCACCAATGACAGCGGTGCGGCGCACATGGCCATGCGATGATCGAGCATCGGGTCCACGGAAAGGGGCCCACGTCGGGTGATCGTGCCGTTCATGTGGAACTCGCCACCGGCGTACTGAGCAGCGATACCAAGGCGCTGCAGTACATCGGCCACGGCCTTCAGGCGATCGGTCTCTTTCAGCGGCAGGTTGTCGAGGCCACGGAACGAAGCAGGAATGCCGCGTGCGGCAAGCGTGAAAGCCAGGGGCTGAAAGAGGTCGGGCACGTGTCGCAGATCGACCGGCTCATGGCTCCAAGGGCCGGGAGCATTGCGGTGGCGCAGGAGCAAGCCATTGGGCGTGGCAATGCATGCCAGCCATGCCGACCAGAGGCTGGCCGCCTCCCGATCGCCCTGGATCCCATCCATGGTCAGGTCGTTCAAGAGCACTTCGCTCCCTTCGCTCAGCGCCACGATCTGGAACCAGAACGCGGCAGCACTCCAATCCGGCGGCACGGCGAACGGCACTGCGGCGACCTTCCCCGGCGACACGACGATCGTCCCGCTCTCCTCGCGCACTTCCACGCCCGCACGATCAAGCAGGTGCATGGTCATGCGCACGTACGGCTCGCTCAGGCGCCTGCCGCTCCAGGTCAGCCGCAGTCCTTCCGCGAAGTGCGCGCCCACCAGCAGCAGGGCACTGATGTATTGGCTGCTGATCGGCGAATCGATGGTGATCGCACCACCGTTCATCCGCCCGCCACGGACCACATAGCCCTCCTGCGTGCGGATGATGTCGGCGCCCAACGCGCGCAAGGCATCCACCAACGCATCGTGGGGGCGTTCCAGCAACCGCGCATCGCCGGTGATCACATGCTCCTCCCCTTCCTGCACACAGGCCCAGGCCAGCAGGAACCGGAAGGTGGTGCCACCCGATCCGCAGTGCATCGCACGTGGTCGATCCTGCAACAGACGCAGCAGTATCCGGGTATCGTCGCCATCGTCGGCCTCCTGGACAAGGCCCACATCGCCAGCGAGCGATGCCAGCACCAAGGCACGGTTGGCCACGCTCTTGCTGCGCGGCAGGGAGATCGCCGTACGGATCGGCGCTTCAGGCCTTCGGATGCTCACGCTCGGCATCGCGTACCAGCAGTCGGTAATGGTCCAGGGCATCGCTCACCTGTGCGGCCGTCACCGGCACATCGTGGATCGCCTCGCCGATCCCGGTGAGCAGCGTGAAGCGGAAGCCGTCGGCGACGTTCTTCTTGTCGTTGCGCATCAGCTCCACGATCCGGTGGTGGTCGGCGCTGCCAAAGTGGAAGGGCGGGTACAGGCCCATGAGGTGCTCCTGCACCGCGTTCATGCGATCGCGGTCCAAATGGCCAAGGCGCCAGCTGAGCCAGGCGGCGCACACCATGCCGATGGCCACCGCTTCGCCGTGCAACAGGTCGTGATCGGGGCTTTCCAGCGCGAAAGCCTCCAGCGCATGACCGATGGTATGTCCGAAGTTCAGCAGCTTGCGCGGACCCTGTTCGCGGGGGTCGGCGGTGACCACTTCGGCCTTGATGGTGGCCGAGCGCTGGATCAGCGGGCCCAAGGCATCCAGGTCGTGCAGCCGGGCACGACGCACCTCGTTCCAGTGGGTCGCGTCGCGGATCAGCCCATGTTTGACCATCTCGGCCACACCGTTCAGCAGCTCCCGCTTGCCCAGGGTGCGCAGGAAGGCGGGTTGCACACAAACCATCTCCGGCCTGGCGAAAGCGCCCACCAGGTTCTTGATCCCGCCCACATCGATCGCGGTCTTCCCGCCGATGGCGCCGTCCACCATGCCCAACAGGGTGGTGGGCACGTGCACGAAGCGGATGCCGCGCTTGTAGGTGGCGGCCACGAAGCCGCCCAGATCGGTGATCACGCCGCCGCCCAGGTTCACCAGCACGGCATCACGTCCAGCGGCCCGGGATGCCAGGTGCTCCCACAAGGCCCGGCAAACATCGATGCTCTTGCTCAGCTCGCCCGCCGGCACTTGCACCACCTCACGTTCGCGCAGGGCGGGCACCTCGTTCAACAGCAGCGGGGCGCACACTTTCGCGGTAGTGGTATCGGCCAGCACCAGTACGGCGGTCGTGGGGGGCAGGCGGTCCAACCAGTCGGCCAGATGCCGTAAGGCATGCTCCCCCAAGTGGAGGGGCACCCCTTCCGCCTGCACCGGCACATCGCTCGCATTGGCGGTCGGCATGGCTACTTTTGGCCGCCCTTGTACCTGCGGGCGGTTGCCCAAAGGAACGAACAAGCCCGCAGCGACCACATGTCTTCGGCTTCCCCGGCAGCCCCCGTAAGCGACCTGCCCGACTTGGGCGACACCCGCATCGCTTTCGCCGCCAAGAGCGACCGCGCCCTCTGGCAGGCCTATTGGCTCTTCCGTGTGATCGGCAGCCCCGGCCTCACCGCCACGGGCACCGTCCTCACCAAAGTGGCGCTGGCCCTCCACCTACCGGTCAAGGGCCTGATCAAGGCCACCATCTTCAAGCAATTCGTGGGCGGGGAAACGATCCAGGAATCGCTGCGCACCGCCGAACGCCTAGCCGCCAGCCATGTGGGCACCATCCTCGACTTCAGCGTGGAGGGGCAGGACGACGACGAAGCGCTCGATGCCACCACCGCCGAGACCCTCCGTACCATCGCCGCGGCGAAAGAGAACGCGCACATCCCCTTCGCGGTGTTCAAGCCCACGGGTGTGGCACGCATGGGGATCATGGAGAAGGTCTCATCGGGCGCCACGCTCACCGCTGCCGAACACGAGGAATGGGAGCGCACCAAGGCCCGCATGCTGCGCATCTGCCAGGCCGCCTACGATGCCGACATCCCCGTGCTGGTGGATGCCGAGGAGAGCTGGATCCAACCGGCCATCGACGACCTGGTGACCGACATGATGCGACGCTTCAACCGCGAACGCGCCATCGTGTTCAACACCGTGCAACTGTACCGCCACGACCGACTGCCCTTCCTGCAGGAAAGCCTGGCCGCCGCACGGCGCGACGGCTATCACCTCGGCGTGAAGCTGGTGCGCGGTGCCTACATGGAGAAGGAGCGCGCACAGGCCGAGGCCGAGGGCCGCCCCTCTCCCATCCAGCCCGACAAGGCCGCGAGCGACCGCGACTACGATGCCGCACTGCGCTTCTGCATGGACCACCTCGAACGCATGGCGGTGGTGGCCGGAACGCACAACGAGGCCAGCACCCTGCTGCTCGCCCGCCTCATGGCCGAGCACGGCGTGGCCCGCAACGACCATCGCATCTGGTTCGCACAGCTCCTGGGCATGAGCGACAACATCACCTTCAACATGGCCGCCGCAGGCTACAACGTGGCCAAGTACGTGCCCTACGGTCCCGTGCGCCAGGTGATGCCCTACCTCTTCCGCCGCGCCAACGAGAACACCAGCGCTCGCGGACAGACCGGCCGTGAGCTCGGGTTGATCATGGCCGAGAGAAGGAGGAGGAAGAGGGGGTAGGTGGGGAGTTGGGAGTTCGCAGTCGGCAGTTGGCAGTTGTCGGACGGAGCGCCCCTATCTTGCCCGCATGCGCCAGCTCCTCCCTCTGCTTCTCTTCCTCATCCCCCTAAGTGGCATCTGCCAGAAGGGTATGAAGAAAGGCCCTTCGGAACAGAAGATCCGGACCTCGTTGATCCAACAAGCGGAAATGGCCGCGACCACGGGCGACTTGGACAATGCGGAGCTCTTGTTCGCAAAGGCCCTATGGATGTGGCCCGACCCTGACACCGAACTTCAGCGTGCGAACGTCCTGCTGCTGAAAGGAGATACCGCCGGCTATTGTCGGTACGTGCCCGTCCATCGCAAGGAGGATGCACAGCGCAAAGCCACGTTCGAGCTGCTGTGCACCCGCAGGGATAGCGTCCCCTTCGAGCAGTCAGGCCTTTCCAGCACGAACTTCACGGGGATCAGGAACGTGTCACGGCAATGGCTGCGCGACGGGGACCAACTGGTGCACCGCTTGTACGACGAACAAGACTCGTTGCGCGCGGGTTTCACCACCTCCCATGGTGACACGATCTTCTTCCGCGCGGATAAGGCCGCCGTATTCCCGGGCGGAGTGGACCGGATGTACAAGTTCCTCGGCGCGAACATCAAGTATCCTCCGCCAGCCATGGACGAGGGTATTTCGGGCAAGGTCTACACCACCTTCGTGGTGGAGCCCGACGGAAGGCTCGTCGACGTCGAACTGCGCAGGGGCGCTCATCACACATTGGATGAGGAAAGCCTTCGGGTGGTGCGCAGCATGCCGGCATGGGAACCGGCCAGCTACAACGGCAGGCCGGTGCGCTTCCAGTACACCCTGCCCGTGAACTTCATTCTTCGCTGACCCCCCCGATGCGCATCGTCGTCAACACCCGCCTGCTGCTCCCGGGCAAACTGGAAGGCATCGGCTGGTTCATGCACGAAACGCTGCGCCGCATCGTTACCGCGCATCCCGAGCACGAATTCATCTTCCTGTTCGACCGGCCCTTCGACGAGCGGTTCATCTATGCGCCGAACGTGCGCGGGGTGGTCATGGGCCCGCCCACACGGCATCCGCTGCTCTATCGGATCTGGTTCGACCTGTTGCTGCCGCGTAAGCTGAAAGCCTTGAAGGCCGATGCCTTCATCAGTCCCGACGGCTTCCTGGCGCTCAAGAGCACCGTGCCCACCCTCGCCGTGCTGCACGATATCAATTTCGAGCACTACCCCGAGGACATGCCCCGGGCCTACGCCAACTACTACCGCAGCTACTTCCCGCGCTTCGCCCGCCATGCCACCCGGCTGGCCACGGTGAGCGAATACTCCCGCCGCGACATCGCCCGCACCTATGGCCTGAACGAGGACCGCATCGATGTGGTGTACAACGGTGTGGGCGAAGTTTTCCGTCCGCTCACCCCCGCGGAGAAGGAAGCCGCCCGCAAGCGCTGGACCGGCGGGCATCCTTACTTCACCTGCATCGGCTCGCTGAACCCGCGCAAGAACATCGCACGGTTGCTGGCCGCGTTCGATCAGCTGCTCACCCAGCACCCCGGCGAATTGCGCCTGCTGATCGTGGGGGAACGCATGTGGTGGGACGACCGCATGAAGGAAGCATGGGAGCACATGCGCCACAAGGAGCGCGTGATCTTCACCGGTCGGCTGGAACAGGTGGACCTGCACCAAGCGCTGGGCGGTACCGAGGGGCTGGCCTTCGTGAGCTACTTCGAGGGCTTCGGCATACCCGTGGCCGAGGCCATGCGCTGCGGCGTGCCCGTGGTGGCCGCCGATGCCACCAGCGTGCCCGAGGTGGCCGGCGATGCGGGACATTACTGCGACCCCTTCAGCGTGGCCGACATCGCCCGAGCCCTGCACGACGTGGCCAGCGACCCCGCCCTGCGCGAGCGGTTGTCGGCCGTGGGTGTACGCCGCTCCCAACGCTTCTCGTGGGACCTCGCCGCCAACGACCTCTGGCGCAGCTTCGAGCGCATGTGCGCCGATGCGGGGGTGTGGTGAGGTGGTGAAAGAGGCGCCTTGCGCCCCCGATGTCGGCCAGCATCGGTATTCCCTAAGTCCGAACAGCGATCGAGAGCAGAACGACCATATCCCGCACCTTCTACCTTCGCCCCATGGCCCTCGCGCCCTACCACACCAAGGACCTGATCGAGGCCGGTTGCGATGAGGCCGGGCGTGGCTGCCTGGCCGGTCCGGTGGTGGCGGCAGCGGTGATCCTGCCGCCGCGCGTGCGCCTGCCGGGGCTCGACGACAGCAAGAAGCTCACCGCCCTTCAGCGTGAAACGCTGCGCCCACTGATCGAGGAACGCGCCCTGGCCTGGGCCGTAGTGATGGTGCCCCCCGACGAGATCGACAGGATCAACATCCTGCGGGCCTCGTTCACGGCCATGCACCGTGCGATCGCGCAGCTGACCATCGAACCCGAGCACCTGCTGATCGATGGCAACCGTTTCCCGCCCTACCCTGGCATCCCGCATACGTGCATCGTGAAGGGCGATGGCAAGCTCCGCAGCATCGCCGCCGCCAGCATCCTGGCCAAGACCCACCGCGATGCGTTCATGCGCGAACTGCACGATGCGCACCCCGTGTACAACTGGGGGGTGAACAAGGGCTATCCCACGGAGGAACATCGCGAGGCGATCGAACGCTTCGGCCCGTGCGTGCATCATCGACGCAGCTTCGCCCTGCTCCGGTCGGACCTGGAGTTGTTCTGAGGGCGGTTGTTGGTTGTCAGTTGTCGGGTCGACAGGGAGGGGCGGAGTTCCGAGGGACGAAGGCTGAAGGACGAAGCTCGAAGGAACGAGAGCCTGCGAAGGGGGCCAGCCACTGTATATCCCCCCCTTGGCTCTTTCACTCTTTCACCTCCCTTACCTCCGCGCCCTCCTCCTTTCCTCCTTGCGGACAACGAACAACGTACAACTGACAACTTGCCGGCTTCCCCCGCTTGACACCCTGCCGTGCTGAAGACCTTCGCACGGTACATGCGGCGCGTATTCACGATCACGATCCTGCTCTCCATCGTGGCGATCACGGCATGGTCGCTGTGGCGTTGGCGCGCGCCGGAAAGCGCGGCGGTGGACCCGTGGCGGGCGGTGCCGTCGCATGCGGCGCTGATCGTGGAGCTGCCCGAGGCGCTGAAGGCCTGGGACGACTTCGCCCATACTTCCCAGCTGTACGGTGCGTTGGAACAATTGCCCACGATGGCCGCCACCGGGCGGATGGCGAAACGATTGATGGAACGGCGCGAGGGCGATGCGGAACTGCGCGAGGCCCTCGACCGACTGCAAGTGGTGATGAGCGTGTCGCGTGAGGGCGCCGAAGGCACAGGAACGATGATCGCAGCAGGCCCCGTGCCCGGCCGCCTGCTGAACGTCCTGGCCGAGGCGCTCCACGTCGACGCCTCATCCACTGCGGCGCTGGCCGAAGGACGCCCCATCACCGCGAACCCCGACAGCGCGCTGGGCACCCTGCACCTTCGCAGCGTCAACGGGCTGCTGCTGATCGCCTCATCGGCCGATGTGCTCGACGGCGCCGTGCTGCAACTGGAGCGTCCATCGGTGGTGGAGCAGGACAACGTACTGGCCCGCGCGGTGCGCACGCTGGGCGCGGGTGCCGAGGCGCACGTGCTCGTGCATACCACACGTACGCACAACCTGCTGCACAACTGGTGGACGGCACAGGCCCTGGAGCCGCTGCAGCCTCCTGGCGGCTGGGTGGCACTGGACCTGCGGACCCGTCCCGATGCGCTGCTGCTCGGTGGGCTGCTGGTGCCCGCAGGCACCGATGCCTGGGTGCGCCGGGTGCTCGACCAGGGTACCGGTCGCCTGGGCATCGCCCGTGTGCTGCCCGCCACCGTCGGTCGCTTCGATGTGCTCCATGTGGATGACCCCGCGCGTGTGGTCATCACCGACACCATCGCCGAGGAGCGCGTGCAGGCGCTCATCGGCTGGGCGCACGGCACCGTGGGCACTGCGTCCGAAGTGGGCGACAGCCTGAACATTGGTGCGCAATGGGCCGTGTTCCAGACCGACGATGCCACCCTGGCGCAGGAAGCGCTGACCGGCCTGTGTCCCACCGGCGGATGCGACACCCTCGCCTACCGCGGTGTGCGCATGACCCACCTGCCGCTGAACGGCGCGTACGAACGCCTGCTGGGACCGGCCTTCGCATCCTTCCACCGGCCGTGGTACGCGGTGCTGGGCGATGTGGTGGTGATGAGCACCGAGCCCGACCATCTGCTGCGCTCGATCGATGCGTGGCACGATGGCAACACCCTCGCCGAGGACGGCCGCACCACCAGCTGGCTCCAACGCGTGAGCGCCACTTTCGGCCGCATGAGCTGGGGCGATGTGGGCCGTGCGCGCTCCTTCGCCACCAATGGACTGAAGCCATCGGCACGGGAGCGGTGGAACGCGCACCGCTCCATCCTCGATCGGCTCGGAGGCGTTTCGCTGCAACTGTCACCGGGGCAGCACGACATGCTGCACGTGATCGCCGGTGTGCAGTACGCGCCCATGGAGCAACGCGCCACGCCGGGCCTGTTGTGGAGCACCCTCGCCGGACCGGGCATCAGCCGCAAGCCCGACATCGTGTTGAACCACACCAACGGCACCCGCGAGGTGTTGGTGCAGGATTCCACCCACACCATCCATCTGATCGGCGGTACCGGCAAGGTGCTGTGGTCGCGTAGGCTGGATGGGCCCATCCTGGGCACCGTGACCCAGGTGGACCGCTTCAAGAACGGCAAGCTGCAACTGATGCTCGGCACCGCCACCACCCTGTACCAGATCGACCGCAACGGCAAGGACGTGGATGGCTTCCCGCTGAAGCTGCCCGCCACCGCCAGCGCACCCTTGGCGGTGTTCGACTACGACGGCACGCGCGACTACCGGCTGCTCATGCCCCTGACCGATGGCAGTCTGCGCAACTATGGCATCGATGGCGCGCCCGTCACCGGCTGGGAGAACCCGCGCATGGAGGGTGGCGCCAGCACTCCGGTGCATCACCTGCGCATCCGCAACAAGGACCACCTGCTCGTGGTCGACGCGAACGGACGGTTGAAACTGCTCGACCGTCGCGGCGCCGAACGCGGGAAAAGCACTCTGGAGCTCGGGCCACGACCGACACTTCATCAAGTGGTGCCCGGCCTGGACCTGGAGAGCACACGCCTCTACTGGACCGACAACGCGGGCACCGTGCACGAAGGCCGCCTCGATGGCACCCACGGCATCGTGCACGCTGCGTTGCCCGGCACCGCATGGCCGATGGACCTGGACCGCGACGGCATCATGGAGGTGGTGCGCATCCACGGCGACAGCATCGTGGTGAGCGGCCAGGGACGTACGCGTTTCGTCCGCTCATGGGGCACGCCGCTGCTGAACGAAGTGGCCACTTACACGCTCGCCGGCACGTGGATCGGCGTGGTGCGACCCGGCACCGCTCAAGTGACCCTGCTCGACGATGTCGGGCGCGATATGCCGGGCATGCCGCTGGAAGGCCGCGTGCCCATGAGCATCGCCGACCTCAACCTCGACGGTCGTTTCGAAGTGGTGACCGTGGCCCGCGACGGCAAGGTGGTGGCTTATCGGCTGCCTTGACGCGAGCTCACTCGTGCACCTGTGTCCCGAGGAACGCGGGATGGTCGTCCACAGCACAGCACCTGGACCCAGGGTGCCATGCGGAACGCGGTCCAGCGGTCAACGACCTTTTCATCGGCGAGCCTGTGATCCGCCAAGCGCCATACTTCGTGGAAGCCTTCCCCCGGACCGCGATCTTCCTGCAGGCTCAACGGGAGACGATGCTCAGCGCTTCGGCTTGCGCAGCTGCACCTGCTGTCCAGCGCTCAGCGGTGTGTCCTTCGCAACGCCGTTGTACTTCTCCAGCTTGGCCAGCTTCACGCCGTAGCGTTGGCTGATGTCCCACAGCGATTCGCCGGCCGCGACCGTGTGCGTGGTGGCGGTCTTCGCCGTGTTCCGCTTGGGTTGAATGAACACGATCTGCCCCTCGGACAGCGGTGCGTTCTTTTCCATGTCGTTCCAGCGGGCGAGCATGCCATGGGTCATCTCCAGATCGTTGGCCAGCTTGCGCAGGTCGTCGCCGGCCTTGGCACGCACGAACTTGATACGCCCCTCGAAGCTCTCCACCTGACGACCCGCTCCGATCACGATCACATCGCCGCCCACGGTGTTCCGGCCGCGTGGCTTGGTCGGCGTCTTGCCCGTAACGGGTCGCGCATTGCCGGTTTCGGGCTTGCGGTAGGCCACGTCGATCCCTTTGTCAAGATCGTGCAGCCGGTAGCGCTCGATCAGGTCGATCAATTTCTTCGGGTAGTTCGGATCGGTGGCGTAGCCGGCCTTGCGCAGGCCATGGGCCCACCCCTTGTAGTCGGTGGGCTTCAACTCGAACAACGCCGCGTACCGGGGCCGCATCAGGAACTTGCTGTGGTCCTCGAAGCTCTGCGCCGCGTCCTTGTACTTGCGGAAGCAATCGTTCTTCCGGTCATCGTCGTGGTACACGCGCGGGCCGGTCCAATCGCTGTGGCACTTGATGCCGAAATGGTTGTTGGCCTCGCGGGCCAGCATGCTGTTGCCGTTGCCGCTCTCCAGCAGGCCCTGTGCCAGGGTGATGCTGGCGGGGATGCCGTGCTCCTTCATCTTTTGCACGGCCACCTCCTTCCACATCTCGATGTATTGCTCGGCCGTGTAGCGTTGCTCCGGCTTACCGGCCCAGGCGCTTGTTGCGGTGCCCACGGCCAGCAGCACGACGGCGGCCCTGGTTTTCAACAATTTGGCAAGGTCCATGGCGGCGTATGCTCCAGTGCGAACGGCGAAACTACCCGTGTACCAAGGGATCCATCTTCAAAGGCCAGGCCACGCTGTTCACCGGATGGTGTTAATAACAACGCCAGAAGATCCGACCTTAGCGCCCCGATGCAGGCCCCTCACCCCCTGCCCGACCCGGACGATCCGCGCTGCCGCCGCCTCTTCGATGCCGGCTACGTGCACGGCGATTTCTACTTCACGCCCGAGGGCTACGTGGTGTTCACCGAGCAGTTCCTGCTGCGGCGCGGCTGGTGCTGTGGCAACCGCTGCCGCCACTGCCCCTACGGGCACAAGGCGGTGCGAAGGGCGCAGGGGTGAAATGGAAGACCCCGGCCACAAGCGACCAGGGTCTCTCCCGAGCGAGGCAGCTCAAGGAACAAGAACACGGCACACGTACCGGGCACCGCCGGCCTGCACCTGCAACAGATGCACGCCCGATGATACTCCGTCGAGGGGCATTTCCAGGCGGTCGGTGGCCCGGCCCCGCCATTCGCGCACGTGGCGGCCGGTGGCGTCGAGCAGGCAGGCGGCCTCCAGGGTGTTGCCAGGCAGTACGGCCCTGAGCCGGCCCCACGCGTCCACCCACGCATGCAACGGGGAAGTAGTACCGGTGGCTTCCTCCACGCCCACCACTCCTTCGCCAGCGAAGAGCTCGATGCCCACACCGGCATCGTTCGC